>OBXO01001537.1_pt1 | contig 10522 bp, 22 predicted proteins | sample 1501431 | NCBI WGS metagenome assembly OBXO01 (sample SAMEA2580163, study PRJEB22360) | human gut metagenome | biome: human gut; feature: human-associated habitat; material: faeces | place: Denmark | collected 2008/2010 | reverse complement strand
TTTCATAATATTCCGGATCCCGTTTCAATTTCTTGTCAATAAAAGATTTGGAACAGTTGGCTTGGCCATCTGCATCAGCTAGCAATACACGGATACCTTTTTTTGCAAGTCCGACAGCCAGATGTTTAGCGGTGGTCGTTTTTCCATCTCCACCTTTGATGTTATAGATTGCGATCGTTTTCATAATTCATGTTCCTCCATGCGGTTTATTCCGCTATCCACTTTTAATCTTCAAATGATACTCAAACAACTAGATCATCAACATGATTGGCGATATAGGTGAAATCCTTTTCATATTTTACCCGATGTGCCGATTTACCTTTATCTGTATCAAGTTCTTCATAAGTTACGCGTTGGCCTCTATAAAGTCTCTTGAATCCAGGCTCTTTTATATCTGTGTAATATACCATGCTGGATACACCATCATCAGATAATAGGAAACCATATCCTTTTTTATCACTGAACCAGACACAGGTGCCATGGACACATCGGGTTTCATCTTCATGCGGCATTTGCGATCCTCCTTTCCGTATTGTATCTACAAAGCCATGTCTTGACTTGTTGGTACAAGAAAACTGCCGAAAGTAAAAAAAGTTTCAGCAGTTCTATGTAACAACGAGCTGTAGACTCGTTTATAAAGCAAAACACCGATATCTTTCGTATCCCTCGGCAGGGGCAGCACTAAACAGCTATCGCTAGCATTCATTGGAATCACACCAACCCCTCCACGGGGCATTTTATTTATAAGTATCATTATATGAAGGTCATGGCGAACCGGCTTTCGAGACCGCTTTTTCTGTCTGATAGGTATCGCTCTTGCATTATGGAATCCATGAGAGGAAGGATAATGCCGTCTTGGCGTATCATCAGATGTCGCTCACTTCTTGTTTTAGTGCTCGCTATTCTTTTTTCAAAGATCAGCAAACAGAAAACAAAAAAACGTGTACGAAGAACTTATTTTCGTACACGTTCGTGAAGGTTAGCTAATCGAACTCAATGTTTTAGTTCGTTAGTCATCAATGAAATACGTATTTTTAGCATCATTTAAGATGTTTAGCTTCTTGATGGCAGGGGTAGAGAGGTTCGTTAAAAACCTATTCATAGCCTATAAAACACGATAAATAAAGGCTTTTTTCTATCCCATACTATCAGCTACTATCATAGAATTGATAGTTATTTTGTGAAAATTCGTGAATTATTCGGGGATAAAATTGAATCTGATTCTATGAGATAAATTTGTACTTTTTATTAGATTATATTTTTTATATAAATGAATTATATAAATTTTCTGACCAGAATTTCAAGAAAAACCAATAATAGAATCAATTATATATACATTGGCAGGGATGCTTACGATCGGATGAAAGGCTTTTTTTATTTTAAATCAAAAGGACAGGATATCTTTCCTTCTAGAACTGCGGGCTTCAATCTTTCTTTTACTTGATCCATTATAGAGTGGAGTCTTATTTCTTCTTTGTCATCGTCATCATCGTGGAAAGGGATAAATAATTTTCTTTGGATAATGAAATTAACTTTTTGATAATCCTCTTCGCTAATAATATTCTCCTGATACATTTTTTTTAATTCTTCTGACTCAAGATCAAACCATTTTTGGTATTTTTCATTACTATCTAGATAATCTTTATCAAGATATTTTTGTTGCTTTTCCAATTGCTTGGCATACTCATATACCAAAACTCTACCTTCTGTTGTTAAATGGCGAAGGAGTTCTATAGATGCGAATAATAAGCCATCAGGTGTATCTTTCACATCTTCGTCGAGCGCATATCCAAAATCAACATAGGGATCAGCATAACCATCTAATCCTAAAATGTACTGTGCTGGAACATTTAAAGAGTCTGATATTCTATTTAGAATATTACTATTTATAGTATCATTATCTCTTTTTGTAATTCCATAAAGAGTATTTATTGACACTCCTGACATTATAGATAGATCTTTTATAGAAACATTTTTCTCTTCAAGAATTTTTTTCAATCGTGTTCCTGCTCCCATTTTGATCACTCCCTTCAAATATATTTAACCACATTCCACAACGAATGTACAGATGTACTAAAAATATTCTTTTACACTTGACATTAGTATATTGGTACTGATATCATTATGTTATCCACATTGTGGTACAAACATACTAAAAAGGAGGTGGAATGTTGAAAAACAAAAGAATAGTAGCTGAAATACCAGAGAGTCTATATAAGGCTGCGAAGATTAAGTCTTTTGAGAACGGTGAAACACTTAAGAGTTATATTAAAGCTCTGATTGAATCTGATCTTGAAAAAGACAAAAAGAAAAGCACTCACTGATCCGGCAAGATTAGAAATGAGTGCACCTCGACAACAACCACAAGGGATTGCTATATATATTCTACTAAAATTGTACCCCAAAATCAATGGAAAAATACTAGGAATTGCGAAATTTGGGTTACAAATATGAAAATATAGCTTCCTGTGGTTTAGACGTATACCATATACGGCAGAACCGTACAGGAGATAAAATAAAATGAACGAAGTAGTTAGAATCAAAAATCATGAGTTACAGGTTAAAGAATATAAAGGGCAGCGTGTAGTGACATTCAAGGATATTGATGAATGCCATGAACGGCCAGAGGGAACAGCTAGAAAGAGATTTAATGATAACAAAAAACACTTTATTGAAGGAGTAGATTACTTTGTTATAAGCGAACCGTCCGTTTTGCGGACGCTTGGTATTAAACGCCCTCAAGGTGGAACTCCGGACAAATCAATCCTAGTTTCAGAATCTGGTTATTTTATGATTACAAAGCCAATGAAAGATGATCTGGCATGGGAAGTACAACGGATGTTGGTTAATACATACTTCCAGAAGCAACCAGAAAACCATGCTGATCCAGACAAGCTAATGATAGCTGAGGCTAAACTTATGAATGCAAAGACACGAGTGGCTTCTATGCTGCTTAAATTAAGTGACCGCAATCCTAACAATCCAATACATCAACAAATATGCATTAGCTATGCTTCAGAAGCTTTAACAGGAGAAAAAGTTATTCCATTACCAAAATGTGAAGAGCGTTATTATACTGCTACAGAGATAGCTGAAATGGTTGGTAGCAATAAGAATACTGTAGGAAAGAAAGCGAAAGCAGCAGGTATTCGTCCTACGGATGAAGACACAAAGTCCGAATATGGAATGTGGTTCTTCGATAAATCTCCTAATTCACACAAACAGGTATCTACTTTCAAATACAATGCCAAGGGTGTAGCGGCTGTGAAAGCTCTCTTCTCTCAGGCAGCTGCATAGCAGGAAGATACAAGATTATGATGCTTATAACAGAGTTTTGCTACCAACAATCTGCTGATTTTAGTGCAAATAAATATGAAAACCACACATTTCCACTTCTTATTGATAAAGGAAAATGTTATCATTTAATAAGCACGGAGGTAGACGCATGACAAAACTTACTTTAGAGGATATTAGAGAAATTAACCATCTATCTAATTATGATATGGCTATGATCATGGGGATATCTGTTGACGAATATGATTATTACAAGAACCATCCAGGGGATTTGGAAATAGGTAATACACTTTTACTTAGTAATACATTGAATATTGGAATAAACTATATAAAAACAGGAATTTAATCATCCTGTTTTTTATATTTCTCTATTTCGGTAAGATCATTTGCAAAATCAATTACTTTATCTCTGCCTTCTCTGTTTAACTTAGAAAAAAGTATTAGTATATCAGGTAGTTTTTTGAATGTTTCATCTTTTTCTAATTCTTCTAAAGTGATAGTTGTCCCATCCTTTAAAAGTATTTTAGTAGATATTTTACTTTTATCAAAATAATCATCGCCAAAAATCATCTGATCAGTTGTTAGCCCAAATAAATCAGCCATTTTTTGTACGACACCCATTCGAGGCATCGCTTTTCCAGATATCCAAAGCGAAACTGCTGATTCTGTTCTTCCTATTTTATTGGCTAATTGTTTCATCGTTAAATTATTCTTACGCATATATTTATCAATCATCTCTCCAATACGTATATCTGATTTCATATAAACACCTCCTATACATACTTAGATTACCATTTTTTTGATAATTATTCAAGATTCACAAGAAAAACTTTAATAAAACTCAATAATAAGCTTGACTTGAATTTAATTCAATAATATAATAGGCAGTACAGGAGGCGATATTTTGGTGAAACGGATACCAGTTGCAGAAGCTTTAGATAATTGTGGTTATAAAAAATCATACATAGCTAAAAAACTCAATATAAGCCCAGCTTATTACTGTTTCTTTATTAGACACCCGGAGAAAATGTCAATAAAACAAGCAGAAACCGTATGTGCATTAACAGGTAAAAAGATGGGAGAACTTGATTTTGATACTAATGAAGATGGTTTTTTTTAATCAATAACTTGAATTTAATTTAAGAAAGTGAGGCGAGAATATGAGAATTGAAGAATGGAATGGATATAAGATTAGATTCGTTGAGAAAGATGGCGAGTGGTGGGCGGTGGGAAAGGATGTTTGCAAAGCGTTAGGGTTAAAACAGCCTACTAGAGCATTGAGGACGCTAAAGGGGGTTACTAAATGTAAGGTCCTTACAGACGGCGGGTACCAAGAACTCAATATCATTGATGTTAAATCAATCTACAAACTCGCATTTAAAAGTCGGAAAAAAGAAGCAGAGGATTTTCAAGATTGGGTTGTTGATGTGATTGACAAGCTTAGGGAAGCATCAGGACTTGAAGGATTCCAAGTATTTCGTATGCTAGACAAGGAACATCAAAAAGAAATGATGAAGAAATTAAACAATAACATTGAGAATCCAAAGCAGAAGCACTTCATAAAGGCAAACACGATAGCAAACAAAGCGGTATCTAATAAGCATGGTTATTCAAAAATGCTTAAGAAAGGCAGTATGTCTCCTCAAATGCTTGTTGATCGTGAACCCATTTTAGAGGATACTGTTGAGCTTATGTCCGTTAATGAAAAGTTTGGATTAGGCATTTCAGTAAGTAAAGCGGTTTATCAAAAGTACAGCTCATAGAAAGGAGACCTAGAAATGGCAGAATTACAGATTTTTAAAAACGACGAGTTTGGCGAAGTGCGAACAACAACTATTGAAGGTAAACCTTATTTTTGTGGAAGTGATATTGCTAAAGCTTTAGGCTATTCAGATGTGCATAAAGCTATTAAGCAGAATTGTGATGAAGATGGGTGGGTAACATGCCTAGTCATCGATTCACTGGGAAGAAAACAGGAAGCGAAATTTATTACAGAAGGAAACGTTCATCGACTTATCGTAGCAGCTTCCAAGCAGAGTAAAAACAAAGAAATTCAGAACAAGGCTAAAAAGTATGCGAGTTGGATATTTGACGAGATAGTTCCAAGCGTAAGAGCAAACGGCTATTATGCAATACCAGGAATACAAGTGCCGGATTTCAGGGATATTCCATTAGACGCGTTAGCCAGCTATCAGAGGATTCAAAGAACAGTTATGAAAGACCTTGGCAAATCTCCAAAAGAAATCGCTACAGAGTTTAAGAAGGTGTCTTTGCAGTTTGGCATAAATCTTTCGGATAACTTCGATCAGCTGGCATTTGAACAAGAAAGTTTATTTTAAGGAGGTAAACATGAATAACGTAATGAACACGACGAATCAAACACCGATTGAAATCGCATTAGGCATTGATGAGAATGGCATGACAACTGCCAGAAAACTGTATGAGTTTTTAGAGCTTCATCCATCAGCCTTTGCTAGATGGGCAAAGCAGAATATTGAAAACAATGAATTTTTTGAAGAAAATACGGATTGGTGGGGGTTCAACATCGTGTTGAACGGTAATGAATGCAAAGATTACAAACTCACAACCGACTTGGCTAAACATTTATCAATGGAATCTCACTCGATACGAGGAAAAGAAGCGAGAGATTATTATGTAACCATTGAAAACAAGTCAAAAGAAGCTGCAATTCAATTATCAGGTCTATCTGCTGAAATGCAAGCACTTCTAATGCATGATAAGAAACTAGTCGAGCAGGATAAGCGAATTGCAGTTCTGGAAAATAATACATCGCTAGACACTCGACAGCGCCGTAAAATCAGAAATGCTATTCACAGTGCCGTTGCCTCTGCATGTGGTGGGATAAAGACCGTCGCATATAAAGAAAACAGCAAAAGAGTATATAAAGCCGTATACAACTTCTTATACGATTACTACGACATTTCAGAATATGCTGATATTCCTAAGGTCAAATGTAGTGAAGCTTTATCGCTGATTGAAAAATGGTATCCAAACTATGACCTGCAGTTAAGCATTGATTTATCCAATAACTGCAAACAGCAGGAAATGGATCTGGATGAAGATTAGTTTCTGGTGTCATTGTGGAAAAACTCTTTTACAGCAATAAGGATATCAGAGAGCTTTATGAGATCAGCGAAGCACAGGCCTATCGTCATATGCGACGAATGAAGGAAATCTATGAGATTGATGAGAACCGGTTGCCCCGAAGAGGTGTGCTGCCAGTCGCAATCGTAAAAGACTACTTCCATCAGGGCAAAAAGAAAAAGGATGCTTAGTGACGGCAATCACCAAACATCCGGAGGAGGTTCTCCCATAGCTTATCACAGCTATATTATACCAAGGGATCTCCTGGATATTCAAGGAGGAAATGGAAAATGAATATAAATATGCGTATTTTAGCTGATATCATATGCATTTCAGCATGTGTATACTGTATCGCCTATTATACAAAGTGTCTGATTAGACATGAGGATCCACTTTTTGAGGAGGTGGAAGAATGAGTCAATTTAATAAAGGGTTACCTGGTCAACAATCATGCACTCACATTGAAATGACTGTATTAGAATCAATGCTTTATGAAATCTGGGAGTGCGCAAAAGCGGGCTACGAAGCTGCTAAAGCATTTATGAAATCGGATATGCGTTTTGAGTATGTAAACATGGAGCTTTCCTTTAATGATGGGAAGGCGATAGCGTTTGAGAGATACTGTAAAATCAAATCCGCAATGGAGAATGTTATAAGACGATGCATACATGAGAAATCATTGCATCAGGAGGTACTACATGACTAGAAATGAGGTGCTTGATAAGCTGCTTTCCAAGTACGGTAAGTATGGCTATACTCGTTTGAAAATTAGTGGGCTCATCAAAGATGGCGAGAAACATGGATTCTCTTACACAATGATTTACAACGGATTAAGAATGGCGTTATCCAATGCAACTGGTGAGCATGAATATTTCAGCCTGCAGGACATGATGGAAATCACCGGGGAAACACAGGATGAACTAATCGCGAGAATTGAGGATTCAAGAGAAGAATTACGAAAAAATGGAGAAGACCCGGATGATTATTTTGTTCAGGTGACTCCTAAGGAGCTGCGATCATGAAGAAAATTGAAATACTTGACTTAGAGGATGAAATCATTACTTTGGAAATGTCCATATCGCTTTTAATGGTAGTGAAGGATGGCATCAAAGGCTATTTATACAATAACGATGAAACTATTGACGAAGCCCTTTATTCAGTTTTGAATATCCAGCGCGATGCACTTGATCGTCTAAGAAACAAATATCAAGAGTTGATTACGGAGGTGCCAAATGCAAAATATTGACGATATCATTATCGAACTGCCAGAATACAATGAGAAAATCAAGCAGCAGTTCAAAGCAACGAGTGAATTTATTAGAAATCTACCTTTAACACGAGAGCAAAACGATGAGCTTGTATATCGCTTTGCTGACGATGTTAGAGCAGCAAGAGAGGATGGATTTGCTTGTGCTATCTGTAAACTGATTGAAACAGAAACATTTACGAACTCTGACGATGCAAAGGTAGAGAACCTCAACAATGGCCTGCGCAAATATGCGGATAAAGTTAAGGCTCATGTCTTACCCGAAAACGATTGCACGCTGGATGAAGCACTAGAGATTTTAGATGGTGCTATGGATCCAATGGATATATTTAACCTTGCCTTTTACATGGGTTATGGAAAAGCTATGGGGATTCAGGAGGAAGAAGGGGGTTATCAAGCATGACGAACGAGCAGATAAACGCATTGAATGAAAAGTATCGTAAGAGCAAGGACTACAAGCCTGCTACAAGAGAACAGCGTATCAAGCGGATCAACAGAACGATGCTTGAATTATCCGACAGCGATTTAAAAGAATTGTATGACATATCATTACAGATGCAGATGAAAGGATGGAGGGTATGAAAATCAAGCAGAAAAGGAAAGAGTTCGGTATCTCCAGAAAATCAATGGCCAAATTATTGGGTATCACCAGGAAGCAATATAAAGCACTGGAAGATAATACGGGTGAATTTGCAATCGGTGTCATCACACAAATCTGTCTGATACTTAATATTGAAAATATTTCAGATGTCGAGCGCAAGAACACATATCCGATTTTAAAAAGGAAACGACTCATTCAGGGGCTTTCCCTGTGTGATACAGCGCATAAAGTGGGAGTGAATGTATTTACCTATTGGATGATAGAACGCTACTGTAGAAGGCTGGATGATGCGACACTAGAAAGAATTGCAGAATTGTTAGCACCGGAAGCAGAGTTTTCAGCATTTAAGGAGGCATTCTTATGTATAGAGTAAGTGAAAGCATAGCTAAAGTCGGCTCAGAGTTCCTATTGGATATCATGAGCTGCGAAACACCAATCTATTTTCTGTATTATAACGGGAGCATGTAGCTTCCTTTGGAATGTGTCGTATTAGCCATCACCAATGAACAAATGATGGTACGGTATGAAACACGTCCAGGATGGCCTGAAACAGACTCACAGCAGGGCATTAAGATGCACTGGGTAGAAATATCCGATCATAATGTAAACTGGTTCACAGACGGCGAGGAAGCGGAATTTGAATCAGACGAAAGAAATGAGATCATCAGGGAGGGCAAGAGAAATGAAGCTTAACTTAGACTACAACAATAACGCTGTGCGTATCGGTGTGGAACTATTTGACGATGGTACAAAATACGAACAGGAATACAGCATTAAAGCAGACAAGGATATTCATATTGACTTTGCTACAGACTTCATGGCTGACTTATACGGCCGTGAGGATATGTATGCGAAAACGGTAGAGATAGCTACGAAGATGGAAGAGAACATAAACACTCTGGTTCACCATCTGGTAGAAATGCAAGCAGAAGAAAAGCATATTGAATGCGCGCTTTCACAGGAGTAATAGATGGCAGAAGCAAAACGATACTACTGGATAAAATTAAAGGAAGACTTCTTTCAGGATGATGCTATTTCATGGATAGAAGAGCAAAAAGATGGAAAAGAATGCTGCCTGTTTTATCTCAAATTATGTCTAAAATCATTACGAAATCAAGGTGTGCTCGTCCGTTATATTGGTGACTCACTGATACCGTATGATGAGAAGAAATTAGCAGAAATTACGAGCACTCGATTGCAAATTGTAAAAAAATCTATCAAATTATTGTCAGAAGCTGGTCTAATCACTGTCATGGACACAGGAGAAATTCAAATTAAAGAGTTTAGAAATATAGTTGATAGAAAACTCCTTTTGAAAAGGTGATGTATTATGGAATATGGATCCTATGTATATCTGTTCCGTAAGTTTGGACGATGTGAATGGTATACAGATGTGCCGGCAAAAGTATTGTTCATCCATTGCCTTATAAAGGCGAATTGGAGGGATAAAGAGAGTCATGGCACACTGATAAAACGTGGCACATTTTTAACATCGATTCGCAGATTGTCACATGAAACAGGACTCACGGATAAACAGGTAAGAGGTGGGTTATCACGCTTGGAAAAGGCAGAAGCTATCATCTATAAACCGGCAAAAATGAACAGCATTATCGTCGTATTGAACTATGATAAATACCAAAATTGCGACGAAAAACAGGGCACACAAAAAGGCACACCTCGGAATGAAAATAGGGCACAGTATGAGGCACACCTCGGATGTGATGAAAACCCCTTGTTTATCAATAAAATGAATGCATCTGAATGTATGAAGGGCACACATGAGGACACACCAGAATCAATGCTGAGGGCACACAAAAGGGCAACAACGAATAATATAAAAGAATATAATACTTTAAATACTTATGCGCAAATTGCGCAAAGTACGTCTGATTGCGATACTCAAAATAGTGGTGTGATGTTGGAAAATGCATTTGATAGAGAACATGCATTCAATGAATTTTGGAAAGCGTATCCTAAGAAAAAAGACAAGAAAAAGTCTCATATAAAATTCCTCAATGTATGTAAAAACGAACAGGTCTATAAGTCCATCATGGATGGTTTAGGGAAACAGGTAACATCAGCTGACTGGTTAAAAAATAATGGACAGTATATCCCTTATCCTACAACATGGTTGAATGGGGAGCGATGGAATGATGAAGTTGATGAATTTATTACATCTTCATCAAGAGAAATAAAGGCGGGTGATTGGTAATGACGAAAGAAGAGATGACACAGGTCATAAATACGATTCTGAA
>OBXO01001535.1_pt1 | contig 10536 bp, 4 predicted proteins | sample 1501431 | NCBI WGS metagenome assembly OBXO01 (sample SAMEA2580163, study PRJEB22360) | human gut metagenome | biome: human gut; feature: human-associated habitat; material: faeces | place: Denmark | collected 2008/2010 | reverse complement strand
GTTCCACCTTCTGTGGCTTCTACGGTAATGGTGATCTGCTGTACCTCATTTTTCCTGAATCGGGCGGTATAAGTAATGTCCTCTGCTGCCTCTACTTCGTATTCCGGCTGATCTGATACTTTGGTTTCTCCTAAATACCAGCCGTCAAAGGTGTAACCTTCCTTCGCCCGGGCGCTGATCAGAACTTTTTCTCCTGCATTCACGACTCCGCCTCCGGATACGGTTCCTGCCTCTTCATCCTCTGACATTACGTTAACCGTTACCTTTGCCGGGGCATCCTTTTTAAACTTCGCCGTATAAACTGCATCTTCTGCCGCTTCTACTTCATATTCTGCTTCTTCGGATACCTTTACGCCTTCCAGATACCAGCCCTCAAAGGTATATCCTTCCTTCGCCTGAGCAGTAATCGTTACCTTTTCTCCTTCTTTTACGGTACCGCCTCCGGATACGGTTCCTGCTGTTTCATCCTCGGTCTGTACCGTAATCGTCACATCTTTTAAATCACGGATAAATCTAGCCACATAGGTGGTATCTGCTGTAATCTCCGGTGTCGTAAAGACAGGTTCACCGCTTGCTTTTTCTTCTCCCAGATACCATCCGTCAAAGAGATATCCCGGATTCGCTTCTGCCGTTAACACCGCTGTTCCGTTTGCCTCTACATCTGTTGTTCCTTCCACAGATCCGCCTTCTGCCGGGTCTGCCTGTGCAGTTACGGTGTATTCCCCTTTGACAACGGTAAATACCGCCGTGCGTACCGCTTTCGCTCCGTTTACTTCCGAAGCGGCACGGAGTTTTATAATTCCCGTTGAACCAACCCGAAGTTCGGTTCCGGATACGGTTGTCCCCGCCACTGCCTCTGCAATTTCAAATGAATAGCTGATATTTTCTTCTGCATGTCCGGGTTCTTCACATGGAAGCAAGATTCCTTTTGCAGATAATTCAACTGTAGTCTGATCTGCATTTTTCGGTATAACTATTTTACGGTCAGCAAATACCAGATCCTGGAATGTGCAGCCACAGGAAGATGGGGTAATAACCAGATCCTCATCTCCCGGCTCTTCCTTGTCAATTGCTTTGTAAAATGCCATATACTGCCCGGAGATAAATTTATCTGCCGGATCTGACAGGTTGCCCATGGCATGGCGTACCCTCATCTGAATTCTTCTGGCGTCTGTCGGAGTAAATACAGCTGTTTTCTTAACCGTATCTGCCGCCCAGGTGATCTCTCCGCCCGGAACCTCCTGCCAGTCATCCTGGTCTGCCGTGGTACTGTAATACAATTTAAATTCTGTAATAATACCATTATTGCCGCCGCTCTGCCTTGGCAGATATTCCAGCCTGCCTATTTTGCTGGTCTCTCCAAAATCAAAGGTCAGTTTGTTGTTAATTCCCTTCGCCATATCGATTCCGCCGGCCCAGTCACTGTGGTAAATATTATTGTCATCCTTTAACATATTTGTAATCGGATATCCGGATTGTGTACTGTCTGCCGCTGCTGATTTTACTTCTGCTTTTTCATATTCATAGTTATTTCTCTGTGCCTGATAGATATAGAACTCACTTGCCGATATAAAAGTACTGTCCGCTAATGTGGCGGTTGCACGAAGCATCAGCCTGCGTGCTTTTATCAAAGAAAATTTAGCGGTTTTCTTAGAAGCATCCCCAGCCCAGGTTCCGCTTCCTTCCGGAACTTCCAAAAAGGCTCCTTCTTCATAGGTCCCTTCCTCTGCTTCGCTGTAATAGAGCTTATATCCGGTAATGATACCGTTTTTGCCCCCATCCTGCCTTGGAATGTATTCCAGTTTGCCAATCTCGTAGACTCCGCCCAGATCAATGGTAATTCCATTGTATTTGTCCTTGGAAATATCTGCCGCAGGAGTGGAACTGGATGAACTGTATGCAGAATGCCATTTGGTTGCCGTATCTCCATCTACCGCATTGCTTCCAGGTCCATCGGAAGCTCCCGGTGTGTCACTTTGCTGGCTTTCTGCCACTGCGGTTAACTGGGAGCTTGGAATCTGCGTATAAGTGATTCCGCCTTCCTCCCAGGCAGCTGTCAGCGTCATGCTCCTGCCCGGCATGCTGTAAACAGCGCCGGCATCATAGGTCTTCTTTCCGTCATTCCATCCGATAAAATCAAAATCTTTTCTGGTATAGGTATTTTCCGGAAGTACAATTGCCATGCCCTCTGTGGCCTTTATGTCTTTTGGGTCTTCCCCGCTTACAGTTCCTTCTCCCGGGGCAAAGCTTAACGTATACTCCTGAATATCCCCATCTTTTCCTTCATTTACATAGAAGTTATCAATAATATATTCGGAAGCGCTCTGCTTTTTAAGGTCAATATAATAATCATCGTAATCACCGGTTGTAAAAGCTGCTTTCGTGCTTTCTTTTTTAGCAAAACCCGTACCGCCAAGGGGCTTAAATACAAGCACGGCATTTTTTGCATCTTCTGCCGCCAGAGCCTTGTCCGATTTTACTCCTAGTGCAAATGCATTTGCGGCAGATGCCTTATAGTCCAGCCCAACTGTATAAGTGGTATTAGGTTTCAGGCGGACACGGTGAGAAAGCGTCCTCATGTAGTCCCCATTTCGGATTTTCAGGGAGTAGTTCCCTTCGATTACATCGTTTGTGAGCCCACCGTTGATCTGGTTCATTTCGGATAAATGGCTTTGGTCTGATTCCGTAGAAACAAACGGACCGTACTCCTGATCCACATTTTCAAAATCTTCAAAGAAATAATGGTCTCCCTGATCTGTCAGAGTAACAGGAATAACCCGCACATCGTCAATCATAACCGTGGAGGATTCACTTCCTGCATCGGCGTTGATTTTAATCACAGCCGTTGTCTGTCCTTCCGGTACCGTAAAGGAAAGTTTTACTCTCTGGAAATACTCTCTGTACTTATCAGTATGATGAACTCCATAGATTACATTGGAACTGTCTATATAATTTTCAGCAAGCTTTGTTCCCTTCCCATCTTCTATAGCTAAATGCACCTTTCTTCCCTCAGAGGTACGAATCCATGCAGAAGCTGAGTAGCTCTGTCCCGGCGTAAGCCCGGTCATTTCCTGGCTGATTCCGCCTTCCTCACTGCCTGTAATCTGAACCATGGTATTTCCTATGCTGGTATCGGTAAATGTTACCTTTGGATTATCATTAATATTACTCCATCCGTTACCAAAGGTATGACTGTCAAATCCCATATCTTTTACCAGGCTTCCTGTGCTCCAGTCATAGGCAGCCATATCCGGAATCTCTACTGCCGCATCTCCCGGATAGATCACATATCCCTGACGGGCGTCCGCAGTTATGGAGACGGTTTTGTCTGCACCTACGCTTAATATCTGCTCCTCTGTCTTCCCAGTAGACGTGAGTTTATACAGCTTCACATTGGAGTAATTCCATCCCTGGGGCAGCGTCCAGCTGGTTGTTCCTCCGGCTTCATTATAATGATAGATCTTTTCCTGTCCATCGATTGTCCATGGTATGAAGATTTTATTACCGGACGCCACTTCATGCCCATTCAGGCTGATTACATTTTTTCCGTTTTTCATCTCGGTTACAACTTCATTGTTACTGCCTAACACAGCCTTATCATTATTCGTCCACTGGCTGATGGGGTACTGTGCCAGGAAACGGTTTGGCAGAACATTTGTAAAAAAGTCCCTCATAGTAGCATAATAATCGTCTGCTCCCTGCCATCCGTTAAATCCATTAACACGGCTGCCTTCCCCACGGAAGAGGCTTGTCTGTCCAAAGATGTCCTTTTGTCCGTTGTAGACAAACCGCACCATATTTCCTGCGCCTGCATAAGTACTGTTAATATGATGTGCCCAAGCGCTTCTGGCAGTCATCTTCTCCGGGTATTCGGTAGCTACTGCCGTTCCCTGATCCGTCAGCCCGTTAATTGCATTTTCCAGGCGGTAAGGTGCGAACCGGTTGTCGAAATAAGTATCTACGTAAATCAGTTTCAGCTTCCCGTTGGTATCTTCATTCAGCTGCTGAAGTCTCTGTTCCATATTTCCGCCGGGAATCTTGGACCCGTCCATTAGTATATCATTTTCACGGATCATATTTACCGCACTGTCATACCAGCTCCATGCTCCGGTTCCGGTATTCAGTTCATCCACCGCATACTGGCTGGCTTCCGGATACATTTCCGTGTGGTTGATATGTACACCGAAATAAGCGTTGTATTTTTCACCCTCTGACAGCAGCGTATTAAAATCTTCCAGACCCCCTGCACGTTTATTATAATTGGCGAAGTCAGGATGACTTGCATCATGTCCTTCTCCCTGATAACCTTTTATAATAATCATCTGCTGAAATCCGTCTGTCCCCAGATTGAACTTTTTCGCATTGTCTAAGATACGTAAAAACGGATACTGCGCCGCACTTCCAACATTCATGGCGATACTGGTATATGCGTTCATAACTGCTTCGGAACCTTTAATCTCTTTATCCGATTCATCCCCATAACAATCATCCCGGTATGCAATTGCCCCATCCTGGAAATCAATCTTTCCATCCTGGTTCCGGTCAGCGGTGACTGCCACTGCCGTATAGGGTTTCTCGTAATCCTGGTCATCCAGCCCCCGAACTAAAAATTCATTGGTCCACAATCCTGTGGTGTAATGATCTCCGTTTTTCATGGTCTGGTATGCTGCTGCTCCATATTCTTTGGAAGAATCATTCCGGACAGATGCCGCCAGCTCGTGGTTATTCACAACGGTGATCACAGCCTCTTTATATGCCGGGTCTTCTGCAGGATTCGTTGTTAAATCCACGCTCTTCTGTACCCGGTTATCATTAACGGTAAGTGCTGCGCCTTCCTGGTCACTGCTTACGGATACCAGGCTGTGTTTTGGAAAATGAATGGTTTTAATTCCCTCAGCAATGTTTTCAAGGGTCATAACCATAACATTGTCCCGTACTGTCAATACCGTATCAAAGGTCATTCCGTTCACATCCATATGATAGACTGCCCTGTTTCCATTGATTTCGGAAGTAACCGTGGGCACGTAAGCTTTATTGTTAACCTCCACAACATAATATGGAATTTCCTGTCCCTGCATGGTCTTGCCGTCTAAATTATAACTGATGACCCGCGGAAAAGCCTGGTCAACTTTTACGGACATCTGCAAAGATGCAATCTCCTTCTCCGTTACATCCAAAGCAGCGGGTTCTAACTCATTCTGAGAGGATACCGAAAAAGTTCCAATACCGCCGCCGTTATTTTCAAAGTACATACCTGCCTTGCCGGCATCCATGGAAATCCCGGGCACTGCTCCGTTGAATATTTCTGCGCCATCCAGAAAAACAGTAACCACCTTTTCAACCACTCTTACACGAAGTTTATAAGGCTTCACACGTTTTGCATAAAGCCGCTGCCCGTCTCCGTATAAATTGCCGTCTGTTCCCGGTGCACCGCTTAAAAGGGAAACCTTTTTTCCGTCTCCGGTTATCAAATACCAGGGTGACGTATTGCCGCCAACACCCCCGTTGCCTATTGCCGTATAAGAATTCGGTCCCGCATATCTCACAACAGCATAAAACCTGCCGTTATTATTTGCCGGGTCAATTTCAAATTCTACCTCAGTGTTTTTCAGTGTCGGTGAATTTTCATCAATGATCAGTTTCGTTCCGCTTCCGGGAACCTGCAGCTTTCCGTCAGACTTACTTAACGCTGCTGATCCGCTTTTCACAGAGAAACCTTCTATCCCATCTTTGGAAAAATCTTTTTCATAAATCTCATTTGTTTCCCCGGGTATGACCTGCGCCTGGTTAGACGCAGCTTCTCCTGCTTTGGCTTTCTCTTTCGCCGCTGCTGTATCCACACGCTCCGCAATGTCTGCCGAGTCTGCGATTTTTTCAATGCCTGCAGCGTTCGCCGGGAGAACCGGCTGAACCACCATACAAGTACTTAGAATCAAAGGCAAGACTCGTTTCCACAATTGTTTCTTCTTCATTTATCAACCTCTCCCTTTCTGTTGCTCATTTTCATGAAATGATTTTTCCCTAAATTATGCTGTTGCTTTCAGCCTGGCTCCTGCCCTCTCATCCCTCCTTTATATAGAAATCCAGTGCTGCAGTTTCTTGCTGCCATCTAACAAGTGATTTATGGTAAAGGAATTTTACAGCATCATCACGAAATCCGGCAGATTTTTGAGTATATTTCTAATTATATTTGATATATTAAGGATATGTATTGGTACATACGTCCATTTTTTTTGTATAATACGGTTTTCCATGTTGTAATTTCTTTGTATATTTATCCTGTTTTACGCAAATCTCTACCCTTTTTTTATTAATTTTGCCAAACAAAAAAAGACTACTCTTATTGGAGTAATCTTTTCCCCTTTACACGCTTATATCATTTCCATCGATCAGCAGCTTTTCCTTTTTCCCATTATCTTTGCGAATACAATCCCAGTCAGGGTGGAAACACAGGTTGCCACAATTGCCGCACCTACAATTGCTGTAGGATTTGTACTCCCATATTGACTGCGATACGCGATTATATTTACCGGGATCAGCTGCAGCGACGAAATATTTAAGATCAAAAACGTACACATAGACTTACTGGCGACAGGCCTGTGATGATTCAATTCCCCCAGTTCTTCCATTGCCTTTAATCCCGCCGGGGTTGCCGCCCATCCTAGCCCCAGAAAGTTGGCAATGAAATTAGTGGTAATATGTTCATTTGCCTTATGGTCCTTAGGGATCTCAGGAAACATAAAGTGTACAAACGGCCTTATTTTTCTGGACAGACTCTTAATTAGTCCCGCTTCAGAGGCAATTTCCATAATCCCTACCCAAAGGGACATAACCCCCACCATTGTAATACACAGCGTAACCGCCTCCTTGGATGACGTAAGCGCCGCATCTGTTATTTCCTGCATCCTTCCGGTAAACGCACCATAGATAATCCCGATTATGATCATACCGCCCCAAATATAATTCATATATACCCCCAATCAGTCCGCACTGCGGGCCATTTTTCAAATGAAATATTCTCTTGGCTTAATATATGAAACAAGTTCTTTATTCATGACATATCCGGTTAATTTCAGGGACTGGTTTTTAATCCATAATGCGATTTTCATTTAATATAGAAATATTTTTATTAATATGAGGCATTCTTTAATATCTGGAATAACCGTTACAGGGTGGTTGCCCTCCAACTTTAGAGGATGGGGGGTGATGATATGAATACATACCAAGTTCTAGAGCGTGTTTTAAAATTGCTTTCTGTCAGCTGTGCGTCCTAGTTTGTGGGAGATTTGTCCCGGATGAAGGGCGCATAGCGGGCTATGTAACCTGAATTCGGGGCAAATATGCCGCAAAGTGGGGCGTGCAGATGGCAGGAATGAATTTTCAAACACGCTCTAACACTTATGTTACTATTTGGAAGTTTTCTAATATCGTTGCTTGCCTATATAGACAAGCGATCAAAATAAAACTACCCTGTTCTAGGCAAACAGGGTAGTTTTTGTCCAAAGGACAATCCTTATTGAGGGCAACCACTGCTTTCGCGTCGGCGGTTATTCCTTTTTGTGCTTACATGATATTACTTTTTAACAAAATTGTCAAATGTACTTTTTACGCTGGATATCACAACTTTCAGCTCCTAACACTGTTAAATCACCCCGCATGCAGCTATCAGATAAACCGCCCCATAATACAGGGTCATAACCGCATACCGGTAAATCTTTTCTTTCTTCTTATGAATCAGCCGAAAGCCCAGGATACAATCGGAACATACAAAAAAGATTCCACCCGCAGCAGCCAGTACGCCGCTGATTCCTCCCCGTACAATCCCCACTGTTATACCCATGGATGCCATAATACTTAAAACAGCCATATAGAGAAACGCCGGAATTTTAAGTTTGGAAAGTCCTGGAATATCTCTGTAAAATACACCAATAATTGTCACGTAAATCAATATAAAAATAAGAATTGTAATCCATTCTGCCCCGCCGTCCATTGCAAATGCCATAATAAAACAAATATGGGCTAACCCAAATGCAGTTGCTCCTGCTATAAAATAGAGCTCCAGCAGCACATCTGCAGTCATACAAAGCAGCGCCCCCAGAAAGATGAGCCAATTCACCCTCCCACCCCGGGAGAGAACGCCGTATAACGCCAGTATTACCGGCATTGATGTTGCTGCCGCCTTTAAGGCAAGCGCTTTTGCACTAGGCGGATCAGCCAGACGGCAATAAGACATTCCGAAACAAACCGTAAAAATGAAAGTTACCAGCAGTATCATCAAAGATCACCCCACTTCGTGATAAAATATGTAAAACCGTTACGTTTCAGGCAATATTTCCATATGCCAGACGTTTCCATTTCCCCTGGCGGAAGCGGATAACGTAAATCAATCCTCTGGTACACTCATCCAGCGCCATTGCAATCCATACACCTTCCAGCCCCCAGCCCAGGGTTATGCCAAACACATATGCCATGCCAAATGCAATCAGCCACTCCCCTGTAATTCCTGCAATCATCGGTGTCTTCGCGTCCCCCACTGCAATCAGGCTTCTTGTCATAATAATATTAATAGCCCTTCCAATCTCCAAAAAGAATTCCAGGAATAAAATTCTTCTGCCAAGTGCCAGTACCTCCGGATCACTGGTAAACATCCGAAATACCAGATTGCTGTTTATAAATAGCAGCAGTGTCACCCCCAGGCAGACCCCAAGACATATTTTCATGGTGCTCCACACCCTCTTTTGGATATCTTCAATCTTTTTAAGTCCCAGTAAATATCCCAATACAATTTGTGTAGCCTGAGAAAGGGCAACAGCATAGACATAGGATAGATTTGCCAAAATGCTGCAATATCCCTTAGTAGCCGTTACCATGGTTCCAAAAGTATTTACAATTCCCAGAATACAAATCTGGGATACGTTGTACGAAAAGCTCTCAGCTCCAGAGGGAAATGCAATTTTACACAGATTACCCAATAATTTCTTAGGAAACGGCATTAAAAACCGTATTCCCAGAGGAAGCCGCACCTTTTTTACAAACAGCAGGATAATCAGCAGCAGCCCTATGGTTTTACTGATCACCGTAGATGTGGCTGCACCTGCTATACCCATCTGGGGAAATCCCAGCCAGCCATTTATTAAGATTGCGTTTCCTGCTATATTCAGTATATTCATAATTACAGAAACATACATCACTTCTTTCATTAAAGTATATGTACGGAGAATTGCCGCAAAGTTCAGGTAAAGCCCCTGAACCAGAATAAAGCTTCCTACAATCATCAGATAAGCCCTGGTTTCACCCATAATTTCCTGTTGCAGCTTCATCATCGTAAATATCGGCTTGTTTGCCAGCATTACAATCAGCGTAATTACTACGCTGACACCCGTGATCAGGGTCAGCGAAACCATACAGGTCTTCGATGCATTTTCGTCATCTTTTGCCCCTAAAAACTGGGATAATATAACCGTAGTTGCCATGCTGATCATGTTCAGCACAATAATGACCAGATTCATAATCTGGTTCCCATTTACAATTGCCGCCACCGATTTCTGTGAATACTGGCTGATCATGATCTGGTCAATATTTCCCACCAGTAACTGCAGCATCAGTTCCACAAAAATTGGGATTGACATTTTAAATACTCTGGATGTTGAATTAATTCTAACTTGCCCTGTCTGCTCTTCCATTATCTTCTCTCTTCCATTATTATCTCTTTCATTATCTTCACTCTTCCATTCCTGTCTCTTCCATTATCTTCTCTCTTGCATTCTTCTCTTTTCCAATCTTCTCTTTTCCATTATCTACTCTCTTCCCTGAACCCATTAACTCTATATTGCATAAACCTCGTACATTATACCAAACTGTTTTACCTATTCCTATATAAAAAACTATCAAAAATTCCTTATATTTACAACACTTTTTATCATTCTTGAATGTGCGTACAAATAAAAAACTGCCCTGCCAGGCAAAAGCATATTATATACTTCCAGACTGGGGGCAGTTCGTTCCTCTATTTATAATATTGAATTAAGATTTTTATCTTTACTTATTTACATTACTTACCTTCTTTACACAAATACGGTTTCATAAAGCATTCAAACACAAATGCTTCTTTATCTAAACGGTATTCCTCTGCCAATTCCGGTCCACAGCTGTTGGAACCTATTCCGCTTTGGATATAATCCAGGCAAAGTACCGTATAAGGAGAAGGAACTAATTCGTAGTTATGTGCCTTCCCAGTAAGTTCTTCCTGTGTGTATACGGATGCATTAAAGCTGAATGTCTCTTTTCCGTAAGCAGTCAGACCAGCCCTTGTACCATAGATCTTAACATAATCGCAATCATAGTGGCTTCCATTTTCCTGGGGGCGGATATAATCCTCATGCATTTTTGTCACCGGACTCTGGAATTTTCCATGGAAGCTGGCGCGGCGTTTATCAATATAGCTTTCAACCGGTCCAAGCCCCGCATATTCGGCATGCCCCATTGCTTTTGGCAGGAAAAGGCGCAGTCCGAATCTTGGCAGGAACGGCAGCCCCG
>OBXO01001529.1_pt1 | contig 10594 bp, 9 predicted proteins | sample 1501431 | NCBI WGS metagenome assembly OBXO01 (sample SAMEA2580163, study PRJEB22360) | human gut metagenome | biome: human gut; feature: human-associated habitat; material: faeces | place: Denmark | collected 2008/2010 | reverse complement strand
TGACTGATTTCGGCGCGTTTGTTGAGCTGGAGCCAGGTGTGGACGCACTGCTTCATGTTTCCCAGATTTCCAGGGAGCATGTTGAAAAGCCTGCTGATGTTTTAAGAATTGGCCAGGAGATTGAGGCAAGAGTGGTAGACTTTAACGAGGCTGACCACAAGATCAGCTTAAGCATCAAGGCTATGCTGGCACCTGCTGCACAGGATGCGGATGTGGCTGACGTGGACATTGATGCCATGTCACAGTACACAGAAGAATAAGATTTGAATTCATGAGGACTGGTTATGGGCTTTGGCCCATAACCGGTTTTTTTGCTTAAATGCTGTTTGTCTCCAGAACGGCTTGTGAGGATGCATGGTTCCGTGCTATACTGGAACAAAAAAGAAAAGCGCTGGTCTGGCAGGCCGGAGCGTCTATTTCATGGCTGGGTTCAGAAGCAGGGATGCCTCGAATATTCCGTTGCTGTAATCGAATTTCAGTATGCCGTGATACCGTTCCACCAGATAACGCACAGAGGTAGTACCGGTGCCCATGTCCTCCCGTTTGGATGAAAGAAAACGTCCGTCCTTCATACGTATGAGATGGGAATAGGTGTTCTGTATGGACAGGGCAATCATGGATTCGCCGGCCTGTCCGATGTTGATGGTGATGGAGGGCGTTCCCTGGGTCTGCCTTTGGCATGCCTCCACTGCATTGGAGAGAAGGTTGCCCAGGATGGTGCAGAAGTCTATCTCCGGCACAGGAAGGCTCTGAGGCAGGCAAATGGAGGAGTTTACTGCGATACCCTGGGACTGGGCTGTTTGTATGTAGTAATTGAGCAGCGCGTTGGAGGAAGGATTCTGACAGTACTGGGTGGTGTCCAGGGTTGCATAGGTGCCCAGATAGTCATTTATGTATTCCAGGGCAAACTCTGTCTCCTTCTGCTCCAAAAGCCCCTTGAGCGTGATGAGATGATGGCGGTAATCGTGGCGCGCTTTTTTGAATTGTTCCAGATTATACTGGAGCGTGGCCATCTGGGATTTCTGGACACTGGCCAGCAGCCGGGTAGTCCGATACTGCTCCTTGGCCGCATAGCTTTCAGACAGCCGGGACAGAATCCTCAGACTCACATAGTGGACCGTGTAGATACAGGCAAACCAGCAGACAGCAAAAAAAGCCATGTCAGGATGGTGCTGGAGCATGCGGGAAGGGGACAGGGAGCGGATTGCCAGCCGGAACATGATGAAAAAGAGCACCGGAATGGCAGCCAGATAGTTCCAGACCGGAAGAAGCCTTGTGTATTCCACTGCCTTGGTCAGATATTTGTGCAGAATATAATAGGCTGCCCAGACCATGAGAAACAGAAAAATAAGATTGCCCAGCAATTCATCCCTGGTTATAAGGAAACTGCTCTCATAAAGGGAGGCCGAAGCATTGGACAGGTCCGCGCAGTACGCGGCGGTATCCGTGAAGTTCTTAAAAAGGAAAAGGGAATAGATGTTCACAGGCCAGTCCGTCCGCACCATCCATTTACAGACCAATATGTTGGTCGTCATGGTGGTACAGGCCCACGCCATCTCCAGCCAGGGCCGGTTCAGGTAATGCCGGAAGCATGTCAAGCCCAATAGGCATACAAAAAACAGGTATCCCATAAGAATACCTGCGGTTTTTGACATGGTATACCGCCACTCCCCGCGGAATACCGCCAAAAAGGGAACGATGATGAATATGATTTTAGCCAAAATCACACATATCAGCTGTATCTGTGCAAAGTTCATCAGATGCCTCCATTTAGTTTGGAGAACTGGTAATCTGCATACTGCTGATGAATCTGCGACCGCATGGTCCTGGTAATAGGCAGATGTTCTCCGGTTGTCAAAATGAACTCTGATTTCTCCATGGAGAATACCTTGTCCATGTTGATGATGCAATTCCGGTAGCAGCATATAAACTGGGAGTAGATAAGGAGCATGCCGGAAAACTCTTCAAACCGCATATAAGTGCGGACCGTCTTGTCCGGAAGATGGATTTGTATGTAGTGGTTTGAATAATCTGTGTAAAGGATGGAGTCAATGGGAATCTTAAGCATAATGCGGCTTTCCTTTATCTCTATATAATGACTCTGCTTCCTGCGGGACACAGACATAAAATACTCCATGGTCTGGCAGAGCTTCTCATAGCGGATGGGCTTTATCATGTAATCCAGGGCCCGGACCTCATAACCCTTCAGGGCAAAATCCGTACTGCTGGTGGTGAACACGATGGTACAGAAATCATCATCCCTACGGACCCTTTCAGCGATTCGGATGCCGGAAGTCTCATTGCGGAGAAAAATATCTATGAATATAAGGTCAAAGCTGCCTCTTTGCCAGCAGCGAAGGAAGTCGGCGGCGGTATTGAAGATGATCGTCTGCTGGCAGGTATGTGTGTCAGAACAATAGGCGGATATAAAGCCGGCTAACTGACGAGCCTCATCTATCGAGTCGTCGATGACTGCAATGTTCACGGTGCCCTTCCTTTCTTTATGTATGGTTACAGGGTAACAAAAGGTTTATAAATTATCCTGTAACGGTACGTTATGAAACAATCCATATAGGTTCAGTATAATATACAACAAATTAAATTGCAAGGGCAATTGGAATAAGTTGTAAGCGCGGTATAGGCAGGCCCCTGCCTGGGTATAATCCATTTGTACTTAATTTGTATCAGCAAGAAAGGAGCAAGAACCTACATGGGAAAGTCTAAGAAGAATGAGGCATTTGATCCTCATAATCTGAGTGCGCAGGACCAGCTTAAATTTGAGATTGCCCAGGAACTGGGGTTGGACGCAAAGGTCATAGAGGGAGGATGGAGGAGCCTGACAGCCAAGGAAAGCGGCAAGATAGGAGGCCTTATCACAAAGCGCAAACGGGAACTTAAGAAAGAGGCATTGCAGCAGGAATAATTTTCCGATATACTGTTTTATATCTGTAATCAGGAATAATACAAAGGAGACGGGAATGAAGATAGGTATGATTTGTTTTACGGCAAGAGGCACTGCAATATGCCGCCTTCTGTGCCGCCGGTTCAGGGATACAGGGACAGAGTGCACGGGATATGTGCCGCAGCGCTTCTGGAAGCCGGAATGGGAGGCGGAGGGAATCAAGCCTCAGGACAAGTCCCTTTCGGAATGGACCGGATCCATGTTTGGACAGAAGAGGGCGCTGGTGTTTATCGGGGCGGCCGGCATTGCAGTCAGGGCCATTGCGCCCTTTGTCCGGGATAAGATGACAGATCCCCCTGTGGTGGCGGTTGACGAAGCCGGGCATTTCTGCATCCCCCTGCTGTCAGGACATGTGGGAGGCGCAAATGAGCTGGCTGAAAGAATGGCGTGCTGGCTTCAGGGAATACCGGTCATAACCACTGCCACGGATATCAATGGCATCTTTGCGGTGGATGTCTTTGCGGCCCGAAGGGGCCTTTGTATAACAGATAGAAAAAAGGCCAAAGAAATTTCTGCCTGGCTGCTGGATGGCGGGAAGGTGGGATTTTTCTGCGATTCGGAGTGCCGCAGGGCGGAGGGCGCGTCTGGAGCCGGAACCACAAAAAACGGGAGTTCAGGCAGAGGAGCAGAGAACGTTGGGGATGGTACTGAGGGCATATGCAGGCATAATATATGTATGAACAGCGTGTGCAGGCATAACATATGGATCACATTCCGAAACAGTGAAAGGCCCTCCCTTTCTCCGGACAGGGAAGCGGTCTTTCTCCGCCTGGTTCCAAAGGTGGCAGTGGTAGGGGTGGGATGCAGGAAGGGAACCCCGCCGGATATCCTGGAAGGCTGTGTCCTGGAAGCGCTGGAAAGAGGAGGCATTGACCCGGCGGCGGTAAAGGCATTATCCACCATAGACATAAAGGCAGGGGAAGAGGCGGTAACCAGGCTGGCCCGCAGGTACGGGTGGGAGCTGCGTACATTTACATCCAGGGAGCTGCTGGCTGTGGAAGGAGAGTTTCAGGAATCTGATTTTGTAAGATCCGCAGTGGGCGTGGGCAATGTCTGCGAAAGGTCCTGTACAGCCAGGGGAGGAAGACTTTTAATACATAAGCAGGCCGGAAAAGGGGTGACGGTGGCGGCAGCCATAGAGCCGGTTGCAGGGAAATTAGACATTGAGAAATGCAGTCGGATATGATATACTTTTCCATAGTTTAAAAGTCAGATGTTGGACAGCAGGTGAGACTATGGGAGATTCGTACATCTATAAGAATCAGAAAAAATTGAGATGGGGATACACCACAGGTACTTGTGCGGCAGCGGCTTCCTTGGCAGCTGCCGTTATGTTGTTGCAGGGCAGGAGAATGGAGCAGGTATCCCTGACAACGCCAAAGGGAATCCGTTTGGACCTGGAGGTGGAGGAAATGGATCCGGGTGAGAACAGCGTATCCTGCGGCGTCAGAAAGGATGCAGGCGACGACCCGGATGTGACGGACGGGCTTATGGTGTATTCACAGATCCGGCTGCCGGATGCGGACAGCGGTGATGCCGGCTGTGCCGGTGGGAATTATGTGTATGAAAAAGACGGATTACGGCTGTATTTATCCGGAGGAGTGGGAGTGGGAATGGTAACTCAGTGCGGTTTGAGCTGTGAAGTGGGAAAGGCTGCCATTAACCCGGTTCCCAGGAAGATGATATTTGAACAGGTGGCCGGTGTGTGCCGGGAATCCGGTTTTAAAGGTGTGCTTTCCATTGAAATCCGTGTACCGGGAGCGTTTGAGGTAGCGCATAGGACATTTAACAGCCGTCTGGGAATCCGGGGAGGCATATCCATACTGGGGACCAGCGGAATAGTGGAGCCCATGAGCGAGACAGCGCTTCTTGACACCATACGGCTGGAGCTGAGGCAGAGGATCCGCAAGGGGGAGAAGAACCTTCTGGTGACACCGGGAAATTACGGTGAGAGCTTTGTGGGCAATGTACTTGGACTTGGCCTGGGACAGGCTGTGAAATGCAGCAACTTCATAGGCAGTACCATTGACATGGCGGTGGAAGAAGGGGCGGAGTCCATACTGCTCATAGGCCATGGCGGTAAGCTGATCAAACTGGCAGCAGGTATCATGAATACCCATTCCTCCTGGGCGGACGGGAGAATGGAAATTCTGGCAGCCCACGGAGCTGCCTGCGGCGCAAAAAGGGAGCTGGTGGAACAGATTCTGGAAGCAGTGACCGTGGACGAGGGGCTGCGCCTCCTGGAGACAGAGGATGGCCTGCGTGAACAGGTGATGAAGCGGGTGATGGGGCGGCTGGAACAGCATGTGAAACGGCGGGCCGGTGAAGGTCTGAGGGCAGAGGCCATTGTATTTACCAATGAACGCGGAATACTGGGCGCGACCACCGGAGCAGATGATTTGCTTATGTACTTTACGGACAGAATGAGGAACAGATGAAAGGCGGAATAAGATGATACATATAGTAGGAGCAGGTCCAGGTGCGGTTGATTTGATTACGGTCAGGGGGCAGAGACTCTTGTCGGAGGCAGATGTGGTTATATACGCGGGTTCCCTGGTCAGCCGGGAGCTTTTGGACTGGGCCAGGCAGGATGCCAGGATTTATGACAGCGCCACCATGGACCTGGAGCAGGTCCTGGAAGTGATGGAACAGGCGGAACGGGACGGTCTTACCACGGTGCGCCTTCACACCGGAGATCCCTGCCTCTACGGTGCCATACGGGAACAGATGGACGGTCTGGACGCCAGGGGGATAGGATATGATATATGTCCCGGAGTCAGCTCCTTCTGCGGAGCCGCGGCAGCGCTTGGGATGGAATATACCCTGCCCGGCATCAGCCAGAGCGTAGTCATAACCAGGATGGCCGGAAGGACTCCTGTGCCGGACCGGGAATCCATAGGGAAATTTGCCGCCCACGGCAGCACCATGGTGATATTCCTCAGCGCCGGCATGACGGGGAAACTGTCAGAGGAGCTGATGAAGGGCGGATATCCGGGGGATACGCCCGCAGCCATTGTATATAAGGCAACCTGGCCGGACGAGAAGGTGGTCCGGTGTACGGTAGCCGCCTTAAAGGAGACGGCAGACAGGGAAGGAATCCATAAAACCGCGCTTATTGTGGTGGGAAATACCGTGGCCCAGACCGGCTATGAGCGATCAAAGCTTTACGACCCTGCCTTTACCACCGGATTCCGTGTGGGCCGTGAAGATGCCCGGGGGAAACACAAGCCCGGAACACTCTATGTGGTGGGAATGGGACCAGGAGAAAAAAAGCAGATGACGGGACAGGCCCTGGAAGTGATGGAGCAGTGCCAGGTCATAGCCGGTTACACGGTCTATGTGGAGCTGGTAAGGGGATTGTTCCCCCATAAGGAATTCCTGACCACTGCCATGACCAGGGAAGAGGAACGGTGCCGGAAGGCCTTTGATTGCTGTATGGAGGGAAAGAATACAGCCATGATATGCAGCGGGGACGCGGGGGTTTATGGAATGGCGGGCCTCATACTGGAACTGGCAGAGCAGTATCCAGGTGTCAGCGTCAGGACCGTGCCGGGAATCACCGCTGCCTGCGCGGGGGCGGCGGTTCTGGGAGCCCCGCTGATGCACGATTTTGCCGTCATAAGCTTAAGCGACCGGCTTACGCCCCTGGAAGTCATATGGAACCGGGTGGAGGCCGCGGCCCGGGCGGATTTTGTCATATGTCTGTACAACCCGGCCAGCAAGGGACGGCCTGACTATTTCCGGCAGGCATGCAGCCGTATTCTCAAGTACAGGCCAGGGCATACCGTGTGCGGGCTGGCTGTGAACATCGGCAGGGAAGGGGAAGGAATGGAGGTCCTTGCCCTGGAGGACCTGAAGGAACGCCGGGTGGACATGTTCACCACGGTTTACATCGGCAATTCCCATACCAGGCAGATTGGCCCCTATATGGTCACGCCGAGAGGTTACCGGTATGAAGGAAATTAAGAAAAATATCGTACTGTTTGCCGGGACCACGGAGGGGAGGCTGCTGGCCGAATACCTTCAGGAGCTTAACCAGCCCTTTGTAATCTGTGTGGCTACCAGATATGCAAGGGATTTGCTGGAGGATATATGCAGGCCGGACCAGGCCGGATGCATGGAGATACGCCAGGGGCGTCTGGATGTCACGGAAATGGAGCAGATGTTTGATGAGCTGCGGCCGGGACTGGTCATTGACGCCACTCATCCATATGCGGTGGAAGTAACCCGAAACATAAGGATTGCCTGTTCCGGAAGAAAGGGACTGCGGCTTATAAGGTGTCTGCGCGAGCCGGGGATCGGGGACAGCCGGCCAGGGGCGGGGGTAGTCCATATGCCGGGGGCGGGGGTGGTCCATATGCCGGATGTGGAGACGGCAGTCACATGGCTGTCCTCTGTGACGGGAAATATTCTGGTGACAACGGGCAGCAAGGAGCTGAGCTCGTACACAAGGATAAGGGATTATGAGCAGAGAATTTATGCCAGGGTCCTGCCCTCGGAGGAGGCCGTGGCTCGGTGCAGGAGTCTGGGATTTGAGGGCCGCCATATCATCGCCATGCAGGGACCTTTTTCAGAGGAAATGAATCTGGCACAGCTCAGAGAATACGGATGCGCTTATCTGGTGACCAAGGACGGCGGCGCGGCCGGAGGATTTTCGGAAAAGATAAAGGCAGCGCGCAGGGCCGGCGCTGCGGCAGTGGTGATTGACCGGCCGGGCAGTGGGGAAGGCATATCCTTAGATGAGATAAAGGGACAGCTGAAGGAGTGGATGGACCATGAAAAGAAAGGAAGCATATATGGATGATTTAAGACCAATCGTATATCTGGTGGGCATAGGAATGGGGGGAGAGGACCAGCTGACGGGCCGGGCAATGGATTGCCTGGAGGCGGCCCAGGTGGTGATGGGTGCGGACCGGATGCTGGACAGCGTCAGCGCGTACACCGATAAGAAGCGGATATTTTCAGCCTATAAGCCAAGTGAGATGGTTCAGTGGCTGGGCAGCTTCCGGTGGGATGAGGCAGCCCTGGTGCTGTCGGGAGACACCGGCTTTTACAGCGGGGCTGAGGCGGCGGCCAAGGCATTTGTGCGTGAAGGATGGGACGTGGAATTTGTGCCGGGTGTGTCCAGCCTGTCCTATTTCTGCGCCAGACTGGGAAAGAGCTGGCAGAATGTTCATCCGGTCAGCAGCCATGGACGGGACTGCGATGTGGTTGCCCATATCCGCGGCTTTAGGAGCTGTTTTATCCTGCTGGGCGGAGCCGGCAGCGTGCCGGATTTGTGCCGTCAGCTGGTCAGCAGCGGAATGAGCAACGTGACCATATGGGCCGGAGAAAATTTTTCATATGAGGATGAACGCATTGCCTGGGAAATGACTCCTGCCGAGCTTCTGATGGAGGATGAGCGCCTTCCCTTTGGCAGCCTGGCCTGTGTTCTGGTGGAGAATACAGAGGCGGCGGAAGGACAGCTTTATCCCCAGCCGGGTCCCGGGGATGACGACTATATCCGGGGGCAGGTGCCTATGACAAAAAAGGAGGTACGGAGGATATCCCTGGAGAAGCTGTGTATCGGCGCCCAGGCCGTGTGCTATGATATCGGGGCCGGCACCGGCTCTGTGGCGGTAGAGATGGGAATGGAGATTCGCAAGCGGGGCGGCAGCGGCCAGGTGTATGCCATTGAGCGGAACCGGGAAGCCCTGCAGCTGATTGAATCCAACTGCCAGAAGTTTCACGGAAGCTGGATGGGATTTCACATTGTGGAAGGAGAAGCGCCTGAGGCCATGGAGGGACTGGAGCCGCCCACCCACGCGTTCATCGGCGGAAGCGGCGGCCATATGCGTGAAATCGTGGCGGCCCTTCTTGACGCCAATCCCCATGTGAGAATCGTGGCCAATGCCATTACTCTGGAGACAGTGGGCGAGATTCTGGCATGCATGAGGGAATTTGAATTCGCCACAGGAGAGATAACCCAGATATGGGCGGCTCCTGTGGATACGGTGGGAAGCTATCATATGCCAAAGGCGCAGAACCCGGTATATGTGGCCGTCATGCAGGACCCAAAGGACGACGGGGGAGAGATACAATGGCAGGAGTTATGATAGCGGCTCCGGGAAGCGGAAGCGGCAAGACCATGGTAACCTGCGGCCTGCTGACCCTTCTTAAGAGAAAGGGATATAATCCGGCTGCATTTAAGTGCGGACCGGACTATATTGACGGCCTGTTCCACCGCAGGGTGCTGGGAGTGGAGAATGGAAACCTGGACAGTTTCTTTGAGACCGGGACACATATGAGACAGAAGCTGTCCCGGAGCATGAAAGACCATTTTGTGGTGGCGGAAGGGGTCATGGGATATTTTGACGGTCTGGGGGGCGTGTCCCTTCGGGGGAGTTCCTTTGAGATTGGAAATATTCTTGGACTTCCGGCCATTCTGGTGGTGGATGGAAGAGGAGCCAGCTTATCGCTGATGGCTTTGATTCAGGGATTTTTGGAGTATGATGTGACGGCGGACGCAAAAAACGAGAAAAAATCTCGTGAGAAAAAAACTTGCGAGAAAAAAGCTCGCAACATAAGGGGCATCTTTTTCAACCGTATGTCCTCCATGATATATAACCGTCTAAAACCCATGGTGGAGGAACGGTTTCAGATTCCGGTCATAGGATATCTGCCTGAACTGAAATTCCTTCAGGTGGGAAGCCGTCATCTGGGACTGGTGCTTCCGGACGAGATAGATGGAATCAGGGGACAGCTGGAACAGCTGGCGGACCAGATGGATGACAATTTGGAGTGGGAATCGCTTTTGAGGATTGCCGCTGACGCGGACGGCTGTGACAGGGAGGCGCCGGTCCGGCCGGAGGCAGGAATGGCATCACGTTTTCGTCTGGGGATTGCCAGGGATGAGGCCTTTTGTTTTTATTATGAGGATAATCTAAGGGCTATGGAACAGGCCGGAGCCGAGCTTGTATATTTTAGTCCGCTCCATCAGAAGGAACTGCCTAAGAGACTGGACGGGCTGATTCTGGGGGGAGGTTATCCTGAAAACCATGGGGAGGCCCTGGCAGCCAACGCAACCATGCGGGATTCGGTGGCTGCGCCAGCCGGTTCCGGGATGCCCATTCTGGCAGAGTGCGGCGGATACCTCTATCTGCTGGACCGTCTGGAGGGGGCTGACGGAACGGATTATCCCATGGCAGGTGTTTTGAGGGGCCATGGATACAGGGCCGGAAAAACCGGCAGGTTTGGATACATAACCCTGCGGCCCAATCGCAGCCTTCCCTTTCTTCAGGAGGGGGCAGAGATAAAAGGCCATGAATTTCATTACTGGGACTGCGGGTGCGGGGAGGATGAATTTTGTATGACGGCGGTCAAGCCAAACGGCGGCCGTTACTGGTCCTGCATGAGAACGGTGAAACGGGTGATGGCCGGATTCCCCCACCTCTATTATCCTTCCTGCCCCGAACTGGTTCAAAGCTTTGCCGGACAGTGCGTGATATATGGAAAGGAACATGAGCTATGACATTGAAGGAAGCAATGAAGAGCATTAAGCCCGCCAGCCAGGCCCTCAGGCGTCAGGCAAAGCGGCGCTGGGACCAGGTGGCCAAGCCTTTGGGAAGCCTGGGAGTCCTGGAGGAGGATATC
>OBXO01001526.1_pt1 | contig 10610 bp, 8 predicted proteins | sample 1501431 | NCBI WGS metagenome assembly OBXO01 (sample SAMEA2580163, study PRJEB22360) | human gut metagenome | biome: human gut; feature: human-associated habitat; material: faeces | place: Denmark | collected 2008/2010 | reverse complement strand
CCTGCCAATACCTATCACTTCCACCTAAATTACCTCTTATATCAATAATTAAAGCTTTATGTTTTTCTAAAGTGTTAATATAATCTCCAATTATTTTTAAATCATTATTTATAGAGCCATTCTTTGATGACATTGATGGTAAATACATATATCCAATCTGACCCTTAATAACATCCTTTAAAATTAATTCTTTTTTTACAAAAATATCATCTGGCATTTTTATTTTAAGATTCATAGAGTCATATCTATCCACAACTTTTTTATCATTAAGAAAATCATACCAATCATTATTAGAGTATGATTTCTTAAAAAGTTCATATCTTTTCTTATTATCTATTACTTCTGTGTGTTTATTATTTAAATCAGATAATATAGATGACAGTTCTTCTATAAATTCTTCATCATTTTCAGTGTTTTTTATTCGTTTTGTATATTCATCCTTATTTGCTAACCAATCAATATTATTAAGCCTCTTATTTACACCTAGATATGGATATCCTGTCTTTACAACATTATACACATAATTAAAGTCATCCACCTTTTCCTCTTCAGACAACTGATTCTTTTGAGAATAAGTAGAATTACCTAATAAGATTATAAATGCTAAAATAATTACTAAAAATAATACTTTCTTTTTCATGTAATTTTCATCCACTTTCAGATTTTATATTTTAATACATTGTATCATTATTTTATTATCACCTAAACAGTTAAAAGAAATTCTTGAAGATATATTCCACTATTATTCTATTTAAAAATTTTTATTTGTATTTTCAAAATTATTTCATGAAAGTTATAAAATAACAATTATATTCAAATATCTATTTTACTGCTATATCCTGAAAGTAAATTCTTATCAGTGATATACTAAAAAAGATATGCTAAAAAATTTATCCATTATAATGACTTAAATTTAGATACTTTACTGATTTTTATTTATTAATTGAGAAAGATATTGATAACTATAGAAATGATTATTTTTTATAGAAATTTTAAGGATATAAACTAATTATACTTAAGTCTATATCCTTAATTTATCATGATTATGAGAATTTTTACAAATACTTATCTTTGTCCGTTTTAGAATAAAAACAAGAACATGTCCTACTTATTTTATTCAAACATCCAAGTTTAATTACTACACAATTACTTATTAGAAATTGTATCTACTTCATATATATATCTGTTAAGTATAGCTTCTAGCATTTCTTGTCTTCCAGACTTATTCTTTATAACTGGCATTTGCAGTGCATAAGATTCTAACTCTTTAAATCCAACCTTACCTTCTACTATATCCTTACCTATACCTTCACTAAAACTTGCATATCTTTCTTTAGTAAAGTTTTCAAATACCTCATCTTCTAATAATTTATGAGCTATTAATAATCCCTTTGCAAATGTATCCATTCCTGCAATATAAGCTAGGAATAAGTCTTCTACCTCAAAAGATGCTCTTCTTACTTTAGAGTCAAAGTTAAACCCTCCTGGTGCTATTCCACCTTGCTTTAACACTTCATACATAGCAAGTGTTGCATCATATATATTTGTTGGAAATTGGTCTGTATCCCAACCTAATAATAGGTCTCCTTGATTTGCATCTATACTACCTAAAACATTGTTTATTCTTGCTATATTTAATTCATGTTGGAAAGTATGTCCTGCAAGTGTTGCATGGTTTGCTTCTATATTCATTTTGAAGTATTTATCCAGATTATACTTTCTTAAAAATCCTAAAACAGTAGCAGTATCAAAATCGTATTGATGTTTAGTAGGCTCTTTTGGCTTAGGCTCTATTAAGAATTGTCCAGTGAATCCTATTTCCTTAGCATAATCTACAGCCATTTGTAAGAATCTTGCAAAGTTATCCATTTCAAGTTCTGTATTAGTGTTAAGTAAAGTTTCATAACCTTCTCTTCCACCCCAGAATACAAAATTTTCTCCTCCTAAGTACTTAGTTATTTCCATAGCTTTTTTAACCTGAGCTGCTGCATATGCATATACATCTGCATTACATGTTGTAGATGCACCATGAACAAATCTTGGATTTCCAAACATATTGGCAGTTCCCCATAATAACTTTATACCTGTCTTTTCCATATTAACTTTTATATACTCAACTATTTCATCTAATATCTTATTTGTCTCTTCTAAATCTCTTCCTTCTGGTGCTATATCTCTGTCATGAAAACAGAAATACTCAATTCCCATCTTAGACATAAATTCAAATCCTGCATCAACTTTAATCTTTGCTATCTCAATTGGGTCTGTTATATTATTCCAAGGTCTCTCTACTGTGCCTACTCCAAATGGGTCATTACCCTCTCCACATAAAGTATGCCAATAGCTCATTGCAAATCTTAAGTGTTCTTTCATAGTCTTATTACCTACCACTTGTTCAGGATTGTAGTATCTAAATGCTAATTCATTGTCAGATTTTACTCCTTCAAATTTTATCTGTCCTATTCCTTTAAATATTTCACTCATTTCATGTCCTCCTAATATTTTACACATATAATATATGTAGTATGTTTTCTTAATTTAAAACTATTTTCTATCTTTATTTTTCTTTTTAAGCTAATTTAATCATTTATTTTTGCATTAACTACTTCATCTAATAACTTAAAGTCATCTTTCAAAGATTTGTATATTCTTTTATACAATCTATGATATATATTGTATGTATCTACATTTTCACTTATTGGTTCTAATTTAGTTGAAGTTTTTATTATAGCATCACATGCTTTTTGTATATTTTCATATATTCCAGCTCCTACTAATGCAAGAATTGCAACTCCAAGTGCTGGTCCTTCACTTGAATTTATAGTATATACATCTTGATTAAACATATCTGCTTGCATCTGTCTCCATACTTTACTTTTTCCACCTCCACCTGAGGCTCTTACTTCATTAACGTCTATATTAAGATTCTCTATTATATCCATACAGTCTTTAAGACTATATGAAACACCTTCCATTATTGACCTTGCGATTTCTTTTTTAGAATGGATTGGAGATAATCCAAAGAACACACCTCTTGCATAAGGGTCAAGATGAGGGGTTCTTTCTCCCATCATATATGGTAAGTAAAGCAATCCATTACATCCTGTTGGTACTTGACTTACTTGATTATTTATAATCTCATATACATCTTCACCTAAAGAATTTGAAACTTCCACTTCACTTTGACAGAAATTATCTTTAAACCATTTTAATGACAAGCCAGCTCCTTGAGTAACTCCCATAACATGCCATGTATTTGGTATTGCATGACAGAAAGTATGAACTCTACCTTCTTTATCAATTTTTGGCTCTTTTGTATAAGCAAATACTACACCTGATGTACCTATAGTAGATGAAACTACTCCATCTTTAACTATTCCATTTCCTATAGCTCCTGCTGCTTGGTCTCCAGCTCCTCCTACCACTATTGTTCCTTCTTTAAGCCCTGTCAAACTTGCTACATCTCTAGTCACATAACCTGTAATCTCTTGTGATTCATAAACTTTACCTAAAAGATTTTTATCTATATTTAACTTTTCTAGTACTTCATCGCTCCAATCTCTTTTTCTTATATCGAGCAACTGCATACCACTTGCATCTGATACCTCTGTAGCATATTCACCTGTCAATTTGTATCTTATATAATCTTTTGGAAGAAGTATTTTATTAGTATTTTTATATATATCTGGTTCATTGTTTCTAACCCATAATATCTTTGATGCTGTAAATCCTGTAAGTGCTGGATTAGCAGTTATTTCAATCAGTCTTTCTTCACCTACTAAATCAGTTATCTCCTCACACTCTTTTACTGTTCGTTGGTCACACCATATTATAGAGTTTCTCAATGTTTTACCTTCATTGTCCAGCATAACTAGACCATGCATCTGTCCTGATAATCCAATTCCTTTTATACATTCACTGCTTATATTTGAACTTTGAACTACTTCTCTTATAGATTCGACTACAGCTTTCCACCAATCATTTGCATCCTGCTCTGCCCAACCTGATTTCTCTTGTATAAGAGGATATTCATATGTACAACTTTTTATAGTATTTCCTAGTTTATCAAATAAAACTGTTTTCGTACCTGATGTACCAATATCCACACCTAATACATACTCCAACTTCATCCCTCCTTGAATGCCACTTCATAACTATCGTTTTCCTATCCTAATTTTTTTATATTTTAGGTATATTTTACTTGCTTTATTTTTGTTAGTATATTAAACTAACTTATGAACTAATAATAAAATATTTAATTATCTTTGTCAATGCAAAATAACCTTTTATTTTTGTGTAAAAAGTATTACAATATTATTTTAAGGAGGAATATCAAATTGGTTACTGATAAATACACTATTCGAGAAATGAATGAAAGATTGGTACTTGAACAAATTATAAAAAATGGTCCTATTTCTAGGGCAAGTATAGCTTCTACTATAGGATTGAATAAAGCAACTATATCCGCTATTACCAAAAAACTTATTGATGAATCTCTAGTTCATGAAATAGGAATTGGAAATAGTACTCATAGTGGCGGAAGAAAACCCATATTATTAGTATTTAATAAATGTGCAGGGATTTCTTTAAGCATGGACATTGGATACGACTATATATTTTCTTCTCTATCTTACTTAGATGGAACTATTATAAATTCTAAGAAATTAACAGATATACAAGTAAGTAAAGACAATGTTATACAATTGATAGATGAAATTATAAATAGTTATAACATATCCAAAATAGACACTCCTTATAAGGTAATTGGTCTTACTTTGGCTATACATGGGATTACTTGTGAAAATAAAGTATTGTTTACTCCATATTACAATCTTAATGAGATTGACTTATATAGCATCCTTAGCAAAAAGTATGACTTTCCTATTCATATAGAAAATGAAGCAAACTTAACAGCTTTAGCTGAGAATACTTTTTCAACTGTACATAACTCACTACTTAGTCTCAGTATTCACAGTGGATTTGGTTCAGGCATTATAATAAATAATAAATTATATAGTGGCAGAAATGGTATGAGTGGAGAAATTGGTCACACTATCATCATGCCTAACGGTAAACTATGTCCTTGTGGAAATCGTGGCTGTTTAGAACAGTATTGTTCAGAAAAAAAGGTATTTGAACAGCTTTCTTCTTTAGAAAATATTCCTAAAATAGATTCTGATATAGTAAAGCAACTATATTATGAAGATAACCAGAATGCCAAAAAAGTTATTCATGAGTTTTGTAGTTACTTAACAATAGCTATAAATAATGCTATTACAACTTATGCTCCTGAAATAATATATTTAAATAGCCAAATAATTAGTGATATCCCTGAGATATTACAGATTACAAAAGATATGTTAGTTAGCTCTTTTAACAAAGGAATAAATATAGAAATTTCATCATTAGGGTCTGAGGCATCTCTATATGGTGGCTCTGCCGTAAATATCAAGAGCTTTTTGAATATACAAAATTTAACTTTAATTAATGAAATATAAGGGTTATGACTATATACAGCCATAACCCTTTAAATTATACATTCTAAAATTAGATTTATTATATAGTTTATGCAAGATTAGCTATATTTTTTAAAAATTGTATATCAATTAAATATTAACATAAGTATTTCGTTTTAAATATTAATATAATCTTCCTACTCATCATCAGATAATAAACTTGCATTTTGTTCAACCATAGAAATATTATCTTTACCTATTTTCTCTAATTTTGCTGCCAATTCCTTTGTATCTAAAAAAGCTGATTCAATAACCATACCTAAATTTAGCCCTGAAATAATTTTAATTCGACTGTCATTATTGGCTACTAATAAAGCAGCATTGCATGGAGGTCCACCTAGTAAATCTGCCATTATAATTATTTCTGAACTTTCCTTGTACACTTCTAAAGCTTTTTTTAATTTTTCTATTGTTCCTTCTATTCCATCATCTTGTTTCATATTTACAGTAGGATAATCTATAGAATCCCCTATTATCATTTTTGCAGAATTTAAGACTTCTTCAGCCATATTGCCATGACTCATCAAAATAATACTATTCAATTTAATACACCTCTTTAAATCTATAAGATGTCTACAAGATAAGTTTTCTTATCATCAGGCGTCATTATAGTTGTAATTTCAATTCCTTCATCTAAAAGTCTTTTAAATGCTTCTTTCTCTTCTTCAGTAACACTGATATTAGGTCTTAGAACTGTTGTATCTTTTCTACTTGACATATTTCCTACATTTATATTATGTATTTTAAATCCTGCCTCTACAAATGGAATAAGGTCCACAGGAGACTTAACAATTAATAATACATTTTGTCCTTCATACTTTCCTGCAGTAATATTTTTTATAGCAGTCTCTTCTGTAATTATAGATGACGCTATACCTGCAGGTGTAGCCATTCTTAAAACTTGTTTTTGAACAGAATTGTTAGCTACTGCATCATTTACTACCATTAATCTTGTAACACCCAATTTATTACTCCACATAGTTGCAACTTGACCATGGATTAAACGGTCATCTATACGAATATTTTTAATACCTTTCATTTCCATATCTAATATCATCCTTTCCTTATTTTAAAATACCTAATGCATATAAAATTATTGAAACAACCATTACTCCTAAAATTAAGTATATAGGTTTTATATTCTTTTTAAGAGCCCAATAAACAATCACAACTAAAATTGCAGGAACTAACCCAGGCATAATTTGGTCTAATATTTCTTGACCTTTCATTGTAAAATCACCTTGTTGAAAGTTCAAAGCAACATTAGCTTTTACAACTGAAGGTATTAATGCACCTACAACCATTAAACCTAAAATAGATGTACTCTCAGTTAAAATCTTTAAACTTTTTTCAATTGAAGATATTAGCTTAGTACCTGATGTATAACCAGCATTAAATAGTGGTATACTTAATAATTTCAATGCTACACTCACTACAATCCACAGTAAGATTCCAAATGGACTTCCATCTATCGCCATATTAGCTGCTATAGCTCCAAAAATTGTCCACGGAATAACGACAAATAAACTATCTCCTAAACCTGCTACTGGTCCCATCAAGCCTGTTTTAATTGAAGCAACAGCCTCTTCAGTCTCTTCACTTGATAACTCCTCCATTGCTACATTAATACCCAAAATATAAGGGGCAACCCAAGGATTAGTGTTAAAAAATTGTAAATGATTTAATACAGCACTTTGTAACTTTTCTGGATTATCTTTGTATACTACTTTTAAAAAAGGTAGTACTGCATAACAGTATGCCAAGGCCTGCATCTTCTCATAATTTGAAGAAACAGAACTAGTAAAAAACCAGCGCCATAAGACACTTTTTTTCACCTTTTCATTTGATTTATTTAATGATACCTTATCACTCATCTTCGTCCATACCTCCTACTACAGTATATTGTTGTTCTTGATTTTCCAAATTCTTTTTGTAAATTATAAGTGCAATTGCTCCACCAATTAAAGCTACACCTAATAATGGTACTTTCATATATACTGCTAAAACAAAACCAATTACTAAGTAACTAAAATACTCCTTAGCAGGAAGATATCTAAGTAATAATCCTATCCCTACTGCTGGAAGTAGTCCTCCAGCTACTGTTAAACCACCTGTTAACCATTCAGGTGTATATTTCAAAATGGTATTAATTAAAGAAGGTCCAAATATTACAGATAGAGCAACTGGAATACCTGTTGTAGCTGCTGTTAATAGTACTCCTAACATTTGCATATAGGTTATATTTTTATAATTTCCTTTTTTAGCTCCATCTTCTGCTTTATGAACTAGCCATATACCAATAGTATTTCTAAGAACATCTAATTGTACCATCAATAAAGCAACTGGAATACCTATAGAGATTCCTACAGATGCTTCTTGCTTAGTCGTAATAGTTATAAATGTGGCTACTATACTTGCTGTTTGATAATCAGGTATTGATGCTCCACCAAAGTTACTAATACCTAATGATAATAGCTGTAATGTACCTCCAATATATAACCCTGTATTTATATCTCCTAAGATAAGACCAGTAATAAAACCTGCTGTTACTGGTTGATATGTTCCAAACATTGTTGAATTTTTTTCATAGTTTATAAAAAATCCATATAGTACGATTAATAATAATTGCCATAATTGTGGCTCCATTATGATTTCACCTCTCCCAAAATATTTTTTAGTTCTTTAAAATTATAACTGGAATCTTGCTTTAGGAAAATAGGAATTTCTTCCAGTGGGCATTCAACTTCATAAGTTTTCCCACCTTCATAACTAACTCCACTAAATATATTTTCCCATGTATGTCCTTTTGGTAAATATACTTTTCTACTTCTATCTTTATAATTCATTATTGGAGCTACTAAAATTTCATCTCCAAGCATATATGTATTATCCACCTCCCAAGTTTTATCATCTTCAGGAAATTCATAAAATAAAGTTCTCATAACTGGTGTTCCATCTTCATGCGCTTCTTTCATCAGTTTTTTTAAATAAGTTTTTAAGCTCTCTCTAATTTTTATGAATTTTGTAAGAATTACTTCAACTTCTTCACCATAAGACCATATTTCATTAGGAGCTCCAGTTACCATTGAGCCTCCACCTTTATTTGATAATGGTTTACTATGAGGCAATCTATCTCCATGCATTCTCAAAATTGGTGAAAAAGTAGCATATTGGAACCATCTTACCATAAGTTCTCTAAATTCTGGGTCTTTAGGATTTCCTCCATGGAAACCTCCAATATCAGTAGTCCACCATGGTATACCTGCCAGTCCCATATTTAACCCTGTATTTACTTGATTATTAAAAGCCTCAAAACTAGAATCAATGTCACCAGACCATACTAAAGCTCCATACTTTTGAGCTCCTGCCCAAGCTCCTCTTACAAGAGTTACAACAGACTCTATGTCATTATGTAAACCATCATAAATCATTTTTAAATAATCAATAGGATAAATATTACCACAACTTAAAACATTTCCTTTTTTATATCTATAGTTATCAAAATCATACACAGAATAGCCAGGTTCAGCTACATCTAACCAATAATAGTCAATCCCAAGTTGTTTATAATTTTTATCTATTCTATCCCAAACATATTCTCTTGCATTTTCATTTGTCATATCTACAAAGACTGTATTTCCTTGAATTTGCATTGTCATTCTAACACCACGATTAACATTGACTAAATAGCCATTTTCTAAATAATCATTGTAGTTTTCTGCATCACTTTGAACTGTAGGCCATACAGATACTATTGGTTCTACTGAATACTCTTCTTTCAATTTTTTAACTAATTCTTTAGGATTTTTCCAATAATCTAAGTCAAATTTATATTCACCTTGCTTAGGCCAATGAAAATAGTCAATTGCAATTGATGAAAGCTTAATTCCTCTTTTAGAATATTCCTTCACAACATCTAAAACTTCTTCTGAAGTTCTATATCTTAGTTTACTTTGCCATAGTCCTAAAAGGTTTTCAGGCATCATAGGAACAGTTCCAGTAACTTGAGAATAATTTTTATTTAACTCTTTTGGGCTTTCTCCACAAGTAATCCAATAATCTATAAAATTTGTAGAAAACATCTTCCATTCTGTCATATTTTTAGCAAAAGATACTTTTCCAATTCCCGGATTATTCCATAAAAGTCCATAACCTAGACTAGAAATATAAAAAGGAACTGATATTTGAGAATTTCTTTGGGCTAACTCCAAAACAGTATTCTTTAAATCTAAAAATTTATGTTGATATTGTCCCATTCCAAAAATCTTTTCAGAAGGCTCAGATTCAAATCTAGTAGTTACTTCAAATTCTCCACTATAGCTTGGTCGATATTCTCTTGATTTTAACTTTAGAGTAGAGTTAAAGTCTTTGGTAATCTCAATTGTCCCTACATCTTCTCCACCATCATCATGTTTTACAGCTCTTAATCGAATATATTCTTTCAATAATATTTCATTTTTATCATTATAAAAAGTAATTCTATCTCTATGGTCTAAGACAGCTTTTATCTTTCCATTTTTAATGATTGCACTTCCATCTTCATTTTTATTAATTGTAATATCATCTTTATTTAACTTAGGTTTTTCGTTAAGAGCATAGTTTTCATCAACAAAATTTTGGTCTACAAACGACCTAATACGTAAAGAGTTTTTTCCCCATGCTTCTATTCGCAATAGTTCATTGTCAAATCTTTTTTCAATATAGTCTTCAGATATTTTTATCACGGCTACCTCCTAAATCAATGGTATAATATTCTATCTTTGTGTAGCTTAAGTTAAATAATGTCGTTTAGTATCGTTATTTATAAATTAGGTTTTATATATAATTCATTTGTACATTAAACTAACTTACCAATAATATACTTTATTTGACTTTGTTTGTCAATCGCTTTCCGGATTTTAGTAAAATTTTCTAATATGTTGCTTGAAAGTCGTTCTTAATATCTTTTATTTATACTTTTAATATCTGTGATGATACCTATATACATCTAGTTTTTTTAAAACACATACAGGAATAAAGTTTGCCTATTATGTAGATAATATCGGACTTGAAAATATGTATAGTGACCTTATAAATACAGATAATAATATATTA
>OBXO01001520.1_pt1 | contig 10625 bp, 10 predicted proteins | sample 1501431 | NCBI WGS metagenome assembly OBXO01 (sample SAMEA2580163, study PRJEB22360) | human gut metagenome | biome: human gut; feature: human-associated habitat; material: faeces | place: Denmark | collected 2008/2010 | reverse complement strand
TTATACCATTTTTTTGTAGTCTAATTGTCTAGGAAAGTTGCACTTTCCTAGACAATAAAAAAGAATGCCCAGGATTCCCTGGGCATTCTTTTTGCTAGCTACTTTTCTAACTATTTTACGCAGTATTCAGCAAGATATGCTTCCATACGTGCACGCATTTCATCATCGATTACAACTTTTCCATCGATTTCTACATTATGAAGTGTTTCGATAATTTCTCTCACTGTAACGATTGGGTATGTTTTTATACCAAATTCTTCTTCAATTTCTTGAATAGCAGTTCTGTTTGATTGGCCTCTTTCCATACGGTCTACAGAAATAACAAGTCCAGCAATCTCAATATTTGCTGCTGCTTTTAAAATAGGAAGGCATTCACGAATAGCTGTTCCAGCTGTGATAACATCTTCTACAATGATCACTTTGTCTCCATCTTGAAGTTTGTATCCTACCATTGTACCACCTTCGCCATGGTCTTTAGCTTCTTTACGATTAAAACAGTAGTTTACATCTTTATCATGATTATTTGCAAGAGAAATAGCTGTTGCTACAGATAATGGAATTCCTTTGTAAGCTGGTCCAAATAAAGCATCTACATCATCTTTTATATTTTCTGTAATACATTTTGCATAAAACTCACCAAGTTTCCCTGCTTGATAACCTGTTTTATAGTTTCCTGTGTTTACAAAGTAAGGTGTTTTTCTACCACTTTTAGTTGTGAAATCTCCAAAAGTAAGTACACCTGAACGCACCATAAATTCAATAAACTCTTTTTTGTAACTCATATGAATCCTCCACTCTATACGCATTTATCTTATCTATCATATCATGGAAAATGTAAATTGACTATAAAAAAGTTACCTTCCTTATAATAGAAGATAACTTTTTTGTAGGGTCCATTTTATTGTTCTAAATGATACTTCCAAATCTTCCTACTGTCATAAGCTGCATATATTTCCTGAAGGTCTGTATATAGAATTTCTTGCCCAGCCTGCAGGAGGATACAAAGCTTCTTAACATTAAAGAAATTGAGTTGCCATACACGTCTTAAGATGGTATCTTCTACTTCATTATAAAAAGCATAGGTTAAAAAAGCTTTTTCATATTCTGTAAGAGTATGTTCTATTTCACGCTCTGCAACTGTAATAAGCTGTTCAAGTTGCTTTTCCTGTTTTTCACATTCACGTACAAAGGGCCTATCTATACCATTCGTAAAAATAAGCATCTGCTGATCATGTATAACTTTTTCTACTTCTTCCTCTATATACACCTTTAGATACCCTCTTATGGCTGACAGCACCTGCTCATGCTCTGCTGTAAAAGGATTAGGATTGAAAGCCGCTCTCTCTTCTCTTAACCCCCTCTTTAATTTTGTAATACATATTTTTAAAAGCCCACCTACTTGAATTAACATCCCCTAACTGCCCCCTTAAAAATATTACATATATATTACATTTTAATTAAATTTGGAATATTTTTCAAGGAGTTTTCCTGAAAACTTTACTACAATATATGACATGTTTCAAAGAGTTTTAGTGCATTTCCGCCCATAACTGCTTTCTTTTCTTCTTCTTTAAGTATATTAAGTCCTTCTTCATAACGGCTGATAGGAAGAAGTGGATAATCACTGCCAAAGAGTAGTTTATCCAGTATACCAATTTCACGAATTACCTTATAAATAGTGGGCTCATATAAAAAGACAGCTGCTGCTGTATCATAGTAAACATTTTTAAAACTGCTTCTTATTTCTTTCATCAGTTCATAAAATAAAAGTCCCCCACCAAAATGCGCAAGTATAATAGGAATTTCTTGATGATTACGTACAAAGGTTTCAATGCTTTTCTGACTCACGCTTGTTTTACCTGCATACTCATGTCCTACAAGTTCATTAGCATGCAGAAGTACAGGCAAATTATAGTTCATACAACATGCTTTTAATGCCGTATGATGAAGCCCTTCAAGCTGCAAATTCTGCCCCTCTGGGAACAATTCTCCTATACCTCTTAACCCACCTTCATAACACCTTATAATTTCTTTTTCTAAATCTTTATGATGGGCAGGCATGGTCATAAAACCAATAAACTTATCAGGATACTGCTTAACTGCTTCCATCGTATAATCGTTGACATATCTACATAGTCCCATATCCTGAAAAGAAAATCCGAATACTACACCTTTATCAAAACCTTCCTCCTCTAAATGATTTGCTACTGTTTCATAAGTGGCAAACTTATTATGAGGCGTTGCAGACAATAAATTGAAGTAAGGCTCACGCTGTCCAATTTTTTTCCAATCCTTTATGATATCTGGGGGGGTAATATGAATATGTGTATCTATTTTCATTTCTAGTTTCCTTCGCTTTCTAAAGTTTCCTCACTTTGCAGATTTGTAGCTTCTTCATGAGTAGCATGACCTACTTCAGACTCTTTTAATACATCTGACTCGGCTGGTTTAGATGTTGTGGTCACAGGTGGCTGAATCTCCTCCTCTAGTACTACTGTATTCGGTTCATTAGGTGTAGTAGGTGGTACTTTATTTGGAAGAATGCTGTATGGATTTTCGATAATATCCATAACTTCTTCTGGCGTAATAAGGAAATCTGCTTCTAATCCTTCTATATAAATTTTATTTGTCTGCTCCTTTAGAGCAAATCCTTCATTTAGGACATCTTTCACACTTGGTAATAAGTCCTGATTCATACTTTTTAAAAGCATAGGCAGAACAAGTGCCTTGTTGGTGGTTTCTTCTAACATTTTAAAAGTCTCTTCTGCCTTGTTTAATGTAGCTAGGTAAGTATCCATAAAGCTATTAACACTCTCATAAATACGTGCAAACTCTTCGCCCTGACTGGATACATCCTTATAAGTTTCTTTGAACTGCGCTGCTAATAAATGTGCATTTTCAGCAAGTGGCGTAAGCGTAGCACTATTTAGGCTTTTCATATCCCTTAAGAGCGTCAAGCTATCTCCTATACTCCCAATAACATGGTCCTCCATATCACTTGCAAGTTTTTTACGTGCATAGCGTACAGGGTCTGTTTCTGCCTGATAGTATTCATACCCAAATAAGAAATAGTGATCTACTAAATACTCACCTATATAAGTAATATCTTCTTTGGTAAGTGCATAGTAAGTAGTCATATCTAAGTTGGCATCCGTTGCTGCGCCATCTACCGTCACCTCAGTTTGCTCAGATTCCTCTATAATCATTTCATCTTGAACCTCAGCAACTTCTACCTGTTCTACTTTTTCTTCTTCTACTTTTTCTTCTTTTGGCTTGTCTTTTTTAGGCTTTTGGGGAAGAGGTGGTTTAATGGCTACTTCTTCCTGCTTGATTTCTATTTTTGTTTCTTCTTGTACCTTTTCAATCTCCTTTTCTGCTTCTTTAAGCATTTCTTGCACCTGCTGCTTAATAATTGCATCTGCAATAGTCTTTTCTCTTTTATGTACTGCAATAACCATTTCATTAATAGTCTGACTTGCAAAGTTTAAGGAAAAACCTGTAACGGCGGCTAGGACACCTAGTTTCATTAAATTTCTAATCATGTTCTACCCTCCTATTCCTTTCGCTCTATATTAAAGTCTCTTTTATACGTAATCCAAAGAGCACCTATAAAAGTAAGTACCATACTTGCAAAGAGTATACCATTACGCCATGCAAAAGAAGCGACACTCATTTGGCTTGTAAAGTCTAGTACATACACAAATACAGCACTTGTTAAAATACCTATTATTAAAGATAGGAATAACGCATAAGCTTCCTTATGCGTAAGCAGTGAAAAGACCATACTGAGCATACCTACTGCCAAATACAAGCTAAATACAGAACCTAAGGATAAGCCTATGGTTTGAAAAGGTGTGTAAATAAAGTTTCTTGCACTTTGCCCCATGGTTACCTGTACTTTAAGGAAATCTGAACTCCAACTTGCACTAAAAGGAAAGACTTGATCACTGATTAAAAAGTTTAGCGTAAAAAGTGCTACAAAAAATAAAAGGGTATAAAACAATAAAGTGACCCATTTCCCAACAAGCCATTTTCCTCTACTTTGGCACTTAATGACTTCTAAAGAACCAAAGTTATCATCAAACATAATGCCGCATATAAGGAACAAGTAAAGAGGTAAATAAATATAAATAATGCTTACCGTATCATTTAAAATTAAATAAGTTATCTCAAGAGATGAAAACGTAATGGCTGTCATATCTGATATTTGTATATACTTCGCCACACTTACAACACATGCAAAGGCAAAAGCAATAATGGTCAGGCACCATCTTACTAAATTAAAACTTTCAGAGATATTATAACGAATCATTTTCGCTGTAACCATAACGTTTCCCCCCTTCTATAAAGCATACTACCTAATACAAGTACACCAGATACCCCAAGTATAATGAATAGTTCAAGGCTAATGAGCTGCATATCTACATGAGTCCTCATAAGCCATGGTGAAAAGCTTAGTGGCGGATAGAATTTTTCCAGATTTAAATAAGGAAAAGCATAGATAAAGAGTAAATATAAAACCTGAGGCGTTACAATAGGAATATACCGTTTTCTATTAACAAATGTCAGGCTATAGGCAAAAGACCCATAGACAAAACCGAATAAAAAGCCTAATAACATAACGCCTACTATCTCTTCCTGCTGCACATAAGGTGAGAAAAGGCTGCATACACCGTATAACATAAGCATAGGGATAAAAAGTGCTATACCTGAAAGGATATTGTTAACAAACCATCTTTTCAAAGTATAGTTCTTCCCCTTATGCTTTAAAATAAGCAAGTTCCTATAGCCTGAATCCTTCTCTAGCATATTCATATTGCTATAAACCATAGAAGCTAGAAGTGGTGCAATAAAAGGCATAGCAAAGGATTGACTGACAATAAAGGCCTGATCGGCTGTATAGGTATCTTGTCCATATACATAATAAGCTAAACCTAAGGCTAAACTCAGTATACCTAGGGCTATAGCGCCTAAAAAGCTACGTTCACTTAGTCCCCTTTTAAAATCTGTTATAAACCATCTCATGCACTCACCCCTGCCTGCGTTTCTTTCTGTGCTCTTAAGGTGCCATCTGCAATATAAAATAACTCATCACATAAGATTTGAATGTCCTCTTTATTATGGCTAGCCAGTAAAATGGTTACACCATGCTCTTCTTTAAGCGTTTTGAAAAAGTGACGCATACGCTTTACGCTTTCCTCATCTAATCCATTCATAGGCTCATCTAAAATAAGTAAATCCGGTTTATTCATAACAGCCTGAGCAATGCCTAACTTCTGTTTCATTCCTAATGAGTAGGTACGAACAGGCTTTTTGTTATCTGGATCAAGCCCTACAAGACGCATACTTTCTTTTAATTCTTCTAGAGACACAGGCTTTTCAGATAGACCATTTAAAATCTTAAGGTTTTTAAGACCACTATAGTGGGAAATAAAACCTGGAGTTTCAATAAGTGCACCAATAGATTTTGGAAATTGTTTAGAATGAGTCATATTAACTTCTTCTAAGAAAATTTGACCTGATGAAGGTCTCATAAGACCGGTAATCATCTTAAAGATCACGGTTTTTCCTGAACCATTACGACCTACAAAACCATAAATTTGGCCTTTCTTAAGCTCAAAGTTTACATGCTTTAAGACTTCTTCATGACGAAAAGATTTACATACGTTTTCAAATTTAATATATATTGACATACATACCTCCCTACATGTGTAAGTAATCTCTTTTAGTATACACTTATTCTATGAATTTCTAATATAGCCTGTCCTTTATTTTTATGCTTAAGTTATTTATTTTATATGTATTTAGTGCAAAATAATAAAAGGAACTGTTTTTCTAAACAGTTCCTTTTGGAATTTATTCTAATGAATCAAAATCAAATACTGCCGCTTTGGTATAATTGGTTACTTTAGCTTCAAAGAAATCTGTCTTGGTAGCATTAAGACTGGAGAAGTTGTCAATCCACGCCATAGGATGAGCAGTAATCTCTAAGTATAAAGGCTCAAGGCCAATAGCTTTTAGTCTTAAGTTAGATAAGTACTTAATATAACTATCTATAAGCGCATCATTAAGCCCTAAGATTTGGTTATTGGTCACATACTGCCCCCAAGCCACTTCGTGCTCTACACCTATGCGCATCATTTCTCTTAATTCTTCTTCAAAGGCCGGTGTAAACAAGTCGGGATTCTCTTTTTTTAGCTCTTTTAATATATTTTGAAATAAAACTAAATGCGTTACTTCATCCCTATTAATATATTTAAAAAGTGTACTTGTAGCTGTCATTTTACCTTGTCTTGCAAGGGTATAGAAGAAACTAAAGCCTGAGTAGAAATAAATGCCCTCTAAAATATAGTTGGCCATAATTGCTTTTAAAAAATTATGGGTTGTAGGCTCCTCATTAAAAGCTTGATAGATGCCTGCTATAAATTGATTACGTTTAAGAAGGTGCTCATCCTCTCGCCACATATCATAGATAGCATCTCTTGTCACAGGATTGGTTACTGTATCCAAGATATAAGAGTAGCTCTGCGCATGAATTTCTTCCTGAAAAGCTTGAATATTAAGAAGGGAAGAAACTTCTGCTGCTGTAATATAGCGTGATAAGTTAGGAAGATTTTCTGACTGTACAGAGTCTAGGAAGTTTAAGAAAGAAATAATCTTATCAAAGGCATTTCTTTCCCCCTCTGTTAAATAAGGAAATTGCTTCACATCTTCATGTAGAGAAATCTCTTCTGGAATCCAGAAATTATTGAGCATAGTACGGTATAAGGTATTCGCCCAATCGTATTTGATACGATTCCATTCTCTTAAGTTCGTTGTATTCCCATTAATCATAGACTGCGTTCCTCTATCGCCTCTTTGATTAAATATCATTTTTTTATCCATTTTATAACCCCTTTTCTCTTAAACTCCTAGCTTGAACAACTTGTACATTCATCCATTTCCAAAGATTGATTTCTTACATAATAAAGTGTTTTAACGCCTAATCGCCAAGATTCTGTATACATATCTAGAATATCTTTAGCTGCTATATTTGGTGTTATATATAAATTAAAGGACTGTGATTGATCAATATGTTTTTGTCTAATCCCACAAGCTTTAATACTCCACTGTTGGTCTATAGTATGCGCTTCTTTATAGGTCCAGAAATTCTCCATAGACAAGTCAGGTGCTGTCTTTGGTGTGAAACTCCCTTTCTTCTCCTCAATAAAGAACTTCTTAAAGATTGGATCAATCCCAGCTGTTGTATTGGCAATATTAGACGTACTACCTGTAGGTGCCACTGCCATAATGTATCCATTTCTTACACCATGTTTTTGTACTTCTGCTTTTAAAGCCTGCCATCTTGGAGAAGTATAGCCACGTCTTTCAAAATATTTACCTGTTTGCCATTCTGATCCTTCAAATGCAGGATAAGCACCTTTTTCTTTAGCCAGTTCCATAGAAGCTTTAATAGCTTGATAAGCAATTTCTTCAAATAGCTTATCAGCTACTTCAAGATGCTCCTCACTTTCCCATGCAATATTGTGGTTAACTAAGTAGTGCTGATAACCACTTGTTCCTAGACCAATGGCACGGTATTTATCTCCTGTAATTTTTGCTTCTGCTACAGGTAATTGATTAAGTGTAATAACGTTATCCAGCATTCTAATCTGCAGTGGAATACTATCTTTAAGCTCATCTATTTCAGTTTTTCCTAAGTTAATAGAATTTAAATTACATACAACCATATCCCCAGATTTTACTGTTGTTAGCACTTCTGGTATACCATCTTTATTTATAATCTGTTCTTCTATCTTTTCACTTTCACTTACATTTTGAGCAATCTCCTGACAGAGATTAGAAGCATAGATCATGCCGGCATGCTTATTTGCATTGGCTCTATTTACTGTATCTCTAAAGAAGATAAATGGTGTTCCTGTCTCTACAGCACTCTTCATGATTTTTTTCATAATATCTAATGTCTTAACCGTAATACGTTGTAAGAATGGATTTGCTTCACATTCGAGATAACGCTTTGTAAAGGCTTCATCTTCTATATCATCAAAGGCATCTTCTAGTCTATAACCCATAAGCTTTTCTACTTCATAAGGGTCAAATAAACTCCACTCTTCTCTCTTTTCCAGGCGCTTCATAAATAAATCTGGAATAGCTACACAAGGGAATACATCATGCGCTTTTCTACGGTCATCACCGTTATTAGTTCTAATTTCTAAGAAATCATATAAATCTTTATGCCACACATCGAGGGTAATAGTCGTCCCACCTTTACGCTTTCCTAATTGGTCAACAGCTACAGCTGTAGCATTATAAAGTCTTACCCAAGGAATTACCCCACCTGATGCATTTTTAAAACCACGTATTTCACTATTAAGCGCTCTTACTTTTCCAAGATAAATGCCTAGCGCGCCCCCATGTTTAGAAACCTGTGAAAATTTCTGATTTACATCATAGATAGACCAAAGATTGTCCCCTACAGCTGAAATAAAGCAACTGCTAAGTTGATAGAAAGGTGTTCCTGCATTACCAAGTGTTGGTGTAGCAGAAGTCATTTTAAGCTGACTCATCAGGTCATAGAAAGCTTTAGCATAGTACACCTTATTTTCTTTTTCAGGTATAGCTAAATGCATAGCAATAGTCATAAAACGCTCTTGGGGTAATTCAAACACTTCTTTTTTGAACCCTTTTACTAAATAGCGGTCTGCAAGCAGTTTTAGTCCTTCATAGTTAAATAAATAATCACGTTCCGGCTTAATATATGCTGCAAGTTCTTTAATTTCTTCATCTGTATAAACTGCTGTTAGGTACTCCCCGTACAGATGCATCTCTACCATCTTTTTTACAAGTTCAAAGTAGTCCCCATAACCAAAATGATTGTAACCTCTATTGATTTTAGCTTTTTTATAAAGATCAAAAGCAAGTAGCTTTGCTGCTACATACTGCCAGTTTGTGTGAGTGGTCTTAACTGCATTACCGAAACCATCTACTTGCGTTTGAATAACTTTTTCAATAGCTGTCTGAATAAGAATTTTCTGAATTTCCGCTGTAGTCATCCCATCTCTAAACTGAATATGTGCGTCTAATTCCAGTTCTAAAGGATCACAACCTGCAAGCCCTTCACAGGCTAATTCAACCATTTTCTTTGTTTTCTCTATACAAAGTGGTTCAAAAGTACCATTTCTCTTTTGTATTCTAATACTCACATACATCATTCCTTTAACGACTAATTTATAGAACAAAAATTTTTAAATAATATCAATTATCTCTTATGATTTCTTATTCTATCATAGATAATTTACTAAGTTAAGTCCCATATGAGCCTTAAAAGCATTCCCATATACATCCAGTATAGCCTAGGCTAGATATTGTAAAGGTTTCTTGAAGAATTCAAGTCATCTAAAAAAAATCAATGACATTTCCTCATTTTTTTGTTTATTTTTCCATCTTCACATGGTATAATTCAGAATATAAAACACTTTTCATTGTTTTGTATCGGAATGTGGCCCAGGTGGTAGGGCACTCGTCTGGGGGGCGAGGAGTCGCCAGTTCAAGTCTGGTCATTCCGATTAAATCATAGAGGAAACTTTGGGAATACTAAGGTTTCCTACCAAACTTCTAGTTTCAGGCTAGGAGTTTTTTTATTGCTATTCTATATTTATTCAGCGTAGGCAAGTAGTCACAGCAATTCCTATTTATCCCTTATATATCAAATATTACCACTACTTCTAAAATTAATTTTCAAGAGGTGGCAAGTGGTCATGGCAAGAAAGATGATAAAAAAGGTGAATAACAATTCATCTGATATTAAAGCACTCTATGATGAATTTATACTTGAAAAGTCTTTAGATTGTAGACTTAAAACTTTAGAAGGATACAAGTATAAGGTACTTCCATTCGTAAAATGGTTATCAGAAAATAACAAAGAAGTTACCCAAGCTACAACTAATGAATACATCCTTAAAATGAAAGAATATTACTCCAATCCTACTACAGTTAATACTAATCTTCGTGCAATTAAAACATTTGTACTATGGTTAAACAAAAAGGGTAAATGTGAAAGTATCCATATAAAAGTCAAAAAGGATATTATCCAAGTAAAAAACTTATATACAAATAAAGAAATTGAAGCTATGGTAAAATCACCTAGTAAGGATTGTACTTGGACTGAATTAAGAGATTGGGCTATAGTTAATACTCTTGTTGCTACAGGTATGCGTATCAGTTCCTTAACGAATATCAAAATTGAAGATGTAGACTTTGAAAATGATATTATTACCCTAACCCATACTAAAAACGGTAAAGGTCAAATAATCCCACTATCCTTAGCTTTAAGAAAGGTTATCCTTGAATATCTAAACTCATGGGATAATACAAAAGATAACTACTTATTCCCTAATGTCTATGGTGAAAGATTCAAAAGTGTACATTCTATAACAAAACTTGTGGAACGATATAATAAAAAACGTGGTGTAACTAAGACTTCTGCACACTTAATACGTCATACCTTCGCACACAACTATATTATGAAAAATGGAGATATATTTAGGCTTCAAAAACTACTTGGTCATTCGGGTCTGTGAAAAAATCTCTGTAAATACTTTCTATGATAATTGAATGAGGGCAGA
>OBXO01001518.1_pt1 | contig 10639 bp, 10 predicted proteins | sample 1501431 | NCBI WGS metagenome assembly OBXO01 (sample SAMEA2580163, study PRJEB22360) | human gut metagenome | biome: human gut; feature: human-associated habitat; material: faeces | place: Denmark | collected 2008/2010 | reverse complement strand
TGCTGCGCCACCTCGGCTTCGACGAGGCCGCCGCACGCATCGACACCGCAGTCGAAGCGGATATCGAGGAGCTGGGTTCCACCACGCGTTCCACCGACGAGGTCGGCCGCGATATTCTGGCACGTATGTAAGTCTGCTCATAGCGAATGTCCCCTCCGACGGCGCCACTCGTCGGAGGGAACATTTTTTCAGGGATGACTCAGGGGCTTTTCGGGGAAGTCGCCAAGGTAGCCATACGATTTATGCGATATTGTTGAACCATGAACGACGACAACACTAATTTCACCAACCCCGACCACATCAATGGTTCCGCTTCGGCTGACGGATCGACCCCATCAAACGATTCGCAGTCGAGCTACAGCCAATACGGTGCCGAACAGGCCGCCGACCATAGCCAGACCACGAACACGCAGCCGGCCGCCGACTATGGTTCCTACGGGCAGCAGTCCTCCGCACAGCAGAACTACGGTCAAACCGCGGATGGAACGTATGGCTCATACGGTTCCTATGGGCAACAATCCGGCCAGACTTACGGGCAGAACGGCTCCTATTATGCACAGTCCGGGCAGACGGGCCAGTCGGCCTATGACCCGAACGCCCAGCAGAACGGGTATACGCAGCAGAATGCATATACCCAGCCGAACGCATACACGCAGCAGGGCTATGGACAGCCGAACTACACTCAGCCGAACCCGTATACACAGCAGTACTATCAGCCGAACGGCCAGCCGTTGCCTCCGGGATACGTGCCCCGCCAGAAGATCGTGGCCGGCCTGCTCGGCATCTTCCTGGGTAGCCTGGGCATCCACAATTTCTATCTCGGCAACACCACCAAGGCCGTTGTTCAGCTACTGCTGACGGTGGTCGGATGGATCATCCTCATCGGACCGGTAGTGGCCAGCATCTGGGGCCTTGTCGAAGGCATTCTGATTCTGTGCTCCGACATCGGTTCCCCGTGGCACCGCGACGGTCGCGGCGTAGAGCTGCGCGATTGATGGGCAGAGGCGTATACAAGCAGCCGGGCGGTAAACTCGTGGGGGTTACCGCCCGGCTTCGTGATGAGTACTGCCATATCGACGGCGATTTTTTCATTGACGGCAATGAAGACCGTGCCCATGAGATGCTGCTTGACATCGAACGGACGTTAGTCGCGGGACGGTCGATTTGCGACATTCCGCAACAATATCCGGACGTTGCACTGGTCGGCATGACCATGCAGGGAATTGAAACGGCCTTTCGCAGGGCCGTTACGCAAGATGACCCCGTTCCCCAAGAGCGGGAATCGCAAACGTCACTGCCGCGAATCGCATCGTCGCGGGCATCGCATCACACTTCGACGGGCGACGAATTCGGCGAGCTGACGGCAGTGGAATGCGCGGCGAGATGGCGCAGTCTCAAGCCAACGGTCCTGCATGATGCACCACGCAGCCCGCAGGAACAGATGGACACGGACCTGCAATGGGCCCGCGAAGTGGCGGCAGGCAGTCGCAAAGCGACCCTGCGCATCTGGGAATGGGCCGCTCCGGCCGTGGTGATCGGCCGATTCCAATCATTGCCGGACGAGGTCAACGAGCAGGCCGCACAAGCCGAAGGCATCCAGATAGTGCGACGATGCACCGGTGGCGGCGCGATGTTCATCGAACCGGGCAACACCATCACCTACTCGCTGTACGCGCCGCTGGATTTCGCCAAAGGCGTGAGCATCGAGGGCTCCTATAGGCTGTGTGACTATTGGCTTGTCACGGCACTGCGCGAACTTGGTCTGGACGTGCGGTTCACCGGATTGAACGACATCGCATCGCAATACGGCAAGATCGGCGGAGCGGCGCAGCGCAGGTTCCCCCCGATCGATACGGGCCCCGGCGCGATACTGCATCATGTGACGCTCGCCTATGACATCGACGGCGAAAAAATGATGCGCGTGTTGCACGTGTCACGCGAGAAGATGTCGGATAAAGCCGTGAAATCAGCGGTGAAGTGCGTCGATCCGATGCGCTCGCAGACCGGCATGAGCCGTGATGTGGTGGTGAATCATCTGATTGCCGCGGCCAGGCGCGTTACAATATAGCGCGAATGGTCGAGGGCGATCCGATCGGAGATGGAGGTGCGATGGGTGTGGTTACGCCGAACGGGATCTACGACGAAAGCACGACGCTGCTGCACACCGCACTGTTCAAACAGGTCTCCAAAGACGAGGCCGAGGAGCTGCTGCCGCATCTGCAGCATGCGGAATACGGCAAAGGCGATTTCATCTTCCGCGAAGGCGACACCGACCACCGCATGTATGTGCTGGAAGAGGGCCGCGTCAAGCTGATCAGACAATCCTCCGACAAGCGCGTGCAGTTGCTGAGCATCCATGCATACGGTGAACTGCTGGGCGAGATTCCGGTCTTCGACCCGCATGGCGGACCACGTACGGCCTCCGCGGTGGCGATGACGAACGGCACGCGGGTGGTCTGGTTGGAGCACGATGCGCTGTTCGCCTGGCTCGATGAGCATCCGCGCGTGGCCGTGGATATGCTGCAGGTGCTGGCACATCGTATGCGCGCCAATAACGAGCGCATCTCCGATCTGGTGTTCATGGATGTTCCCGGCCGGTTGGCGAAGACCTTGCTGAATTTGGCCTCGCGGTTCGGCGAACCGGTGGAGGCGGGTCTGAAGGTACCGCATGATCTGACACAGGAGGAAATGGCCCAACTGGTCGGCTCCTCGCGTGAAACGGTGAACAAGGCGCTCATGGATTTCGCCAATCGTGGGTGGATCGCGCGTGAAGGTCGGTCGATCGTCATCTATCAGCCGGGCATGCTGATCCGCAGATCACGAAGGTAACGGTCTTTCGGCTTGTTTTCAGTATTTTTTGAGATTAGAGCCGGTATGTGATGAACACGTGACGGCTATGGGCGTGGAGTTGATTAGTATACCCGCCACTTTAGAATGGGCAACATGCCCAAGAAGAAGACTTTGACTGCTCGACGTGTGCTTACATTGGTGCTCGCCTACATCACGCTATGCGTGGGTGGCGGCGTGGCGACCAGTGTGTTCCTCCTGCCTGCCGTGCTTGGAGCGAACAGCGTGGCCAAGGCGGTGATTCCGTCACTGACGGTGGAGGGCATTGATTTCGATGTGACCAGCCTTCCACAGCGCTCCACCTTCTACTACAACGACGGCAAAACCGAATTCGCCGATTTCTATACGCAGAATCGCGAAGTGGTGCCGCTCAAGAAGATTTCCAAGGCCATGCAGCAGGCGGTCGTGGCCCGCGAGGACAAACGATTCTTCGACCATTCCGGCGTGGACGTACAGGGCGTACTCCGCGCATTCGTGCAGACGTATCTCAAGGGCGGCGACCAGCAGGGCGGTTCGACCCTGACCCAGCAGTATGTGAAGAACGTGCTGGCCACGCAGGCCCGAGAGGATGACGATCCGATCGCCGAATACCACGCATCCGAAGATACCATCGCACGTAAGCTGCGAGAGATGCTCATCGCGGTGCAGATCGAGAAGAAGTATTCCAAGGCGGAAATTCTGCAGGGCTATCTCAACATCGCGCAGTTCGGCCGCAACAGCCTATGCGGCGTCGAAATGGCCGCAAAACGCTATTTCAACGTATCCGCCGCCGACTTGAACGTGGTGCAGGCGGCGACCATTGCGGCAATCACCAAGAATCCTCAGAACTTCGACCCTTCCGTGGAAGCCAATCAGGAAGAGGCCGAGAATCAGCGCAACATCGTGCTCAAGCTGATGTACGACCAAGGATTCATCTCCAGTGAGAAGGAATACAAGGAAGCCGTCAACACGCCCCTGAAGGATACGTTGAACATTCAGGATGTCAGCTCCGGATGCCAGGCGGCCGCCAACAACACCGGCTTCTTCTGCTCATACGTGGTCAATCAGATTCTGAAGAACAAGGCCTTCGGCAAGGATAGCGAGGCACGAGAAAAGCTGCTGAAGGAAGGCGGCCTGAAGATCGTGACCACGCTCGACCAGAACGCCAACGATGCTGCCATGAAGGCGGCGAACGACACCGTGCCTGCCGATGATCCGACCGGCTTCGAAGTGATGATAGCGGCCATAAAACCCGGTACGGGCGAGATATTGGCATTCGGCATCAACCGCACCTATGACGCGACCGATGACGCAAAGAACGACGAGACCAAGACCTCGATGAACTACATGGTCGACGAGGAAGACGGCGGCGGCATGGGCTTCAACGTCGGTTCCACATGGAAGCCGATCAACTTGGTGGCCTGGATGCAACAAGGCCATTCCATCAACGAGTCGCTGGTCACCTCCACGAGCTATGCGATGTCGAAGTTCAGCTGCAACGACTACTACTTCACTGGTCGTGCATGGAGCGTACAGAATTCCGGCGGCGGCACCACCTCACCGGAAACCCCGTTGCAGGGTCTGATCAAATCCCACAACACCACGCAGGCCTCGATGGCCTCGACGATCGGCTTGTGTTCCATCGCGGACGCCGCCAAGCAGATGGGTTACCATAACGCGACCGCAAACGCCACCGACATCTATTCGGCGAATTCGTTCCAGCCGCCAATGACCATCGGTACCGTGCAGGCATCGCCGCTCACCATGGCGAACGTGTACGCCACGCTTGGCGCCAACGGCGTGGAATGCACGCCTATCGCCATCACCAAGGTGACCGATCGCAGCGGCTCCGATGTGAAGGTGCCATCCGCGAATTGCCATCAGGCAATCAGCTCGGAAATCGCACAGACCACCGCATACGCCCTGAACCAAGGTGTCGTGGTCTCGGGCGGCGAGGCTGCCACCACGCAGCTCGACGGCGGCCGCAAGACCTTTGCGAAGACCGGTACGAACGAGAACACGGTGATGACCACGGCAGGCTTCGTGCCGAATCAGGTGGCCGCATTCGTGGCCGTGGCCGACGCGCAGGATCCGATTCACAACACCTTCGACTACAAGACCATCAACGGCGTATACCATTCGAACTGGTACGGCATGTACATCGCCACCCCGGCCTGGAAGGAGTTCATGAACACCTATCTGGCGGCGATCAACGCTCCGATGGATAACGATTACGGACAACCCGCGGCACAGTACATCACGGCGAAGAGCGCCTCCTCCACACTGCAGCAGAAGACGACGCAGACTCAGTCACAGACTGAGCAGCAGACCGAGCAACAGCAGCAGACCGAGCAACAGGCCCAGGCTCAGCAGGATGCCAATCAGCAGGAACAATAGTCACCATGCCGATATTGCTTGGTGCGATATTGCTTGGTGAAAGTGAACAGTCCATGAACGCCCGCCCCAACCGGCGGGCGTTCTGCTTAGAATGCAGGTAATGCCGGGTGGATTTCCGGCAGGACCTTGACAATCATCATATCCGAACGGTGATGCTGTGCGAGAGAGAGGCGGAATCATGGGCGACGGCGAAAAAACCAAGAAAAAAGGCAAGAAGAAGGGTTCGGTGCGGCTGTTCGAACCGATGACCCTGCGCGGAGTGACCATGCGTAATCGCATCTGGTTGCCGCCGATGGACACGTATTCGGCATTCGCACAGGATGGCCTCCCTACGCCATTCCACTACCAGCATTATGTATCGCGTGCCATGGGCGGTTTCGGCATGATCATCGTGGAAACCACCGCCGTGGCGCCGGAAGGACGTATCTCGCCCTGCGACTTGGGATTGTGGAGCGACGATCAGATGGAAGCATGGCGATGGATCGTGGCGGATGCCAAGGCCGCCGGTGCGACCATGGCCGTGCAACTCAACCATGCGGGTCGCAAGGCCTCCACCGGTTGCTTCGCCGTAGGATTCGACGATGAGAGCGTGCCGGAGGAATTCGGCGGATGGCAGACCGTATGCCCGAGCGCGAACGCATACGGATCGCTGCGTACCCCGCGTGCATTGAGCGTGGACGAAATCCATGCGATCGTGGCGCAGTTCCGCGATGCCGCATGGCGTGCGTATGCCATCGGTTTCGACGCGGTGCAGATCCACGCGGCCCACGGCTATCTGCTGTCGCAATTCCTTGATCCGCTGATCAACGAACGTGAGGACGAATATGGCGGATGCTTCGAGAACCGTATTCGCATGCTGGTCGAAGTGGTGGATGCGGTACGTACCGTCATTCCCGACGATATGCCGGTGTTGGTGCGTATTTCCGCCACCGACTGGGCTGCAGGCGGATGGGATCTTGATCAGAGCGTCGATTTGGCGAAGGTGCTGAAGGAGCATGGGGTTGACCTGGTGGATGTATCCACGGGCGGTCTCATTCCCGACGTGACCATTCCGTTCAAGCCAGGCTATCAAGTGCCGTTCTCCGAGCAGATTCGCTCACGTGCCGATGTTCCGGTGACGGCGGTGGGACTCATCACCAAACCGAAGCAGGCGGAGAAGGTGCTGAAAGCCGGGCAGGCGGATGCCATCGAAATCGGACGTGCGGCATTGCGGGATCCATATTGGCCGCTACGCGCGGCGAACAAGCTGGGCGTGCCGGTTGAGGAAGCGCCGTATCCGGCGCAGTATGTGCGCGGAGCCTTCCGCTGATCCCGCCTTCTCGTATAGGTGACGTATAAACCGCCAATGCGCGCGGGCAGACGCACGAACGGATATCGTACGGATGGGCGGCGTGCGAACAGACGAACGGGAGGGCGGCATACCCCATACAAAACCCGTAGGCATGTCGGAATCAGGGATTCGTCCGAACAATTCCGACAAGCGCTATGAGGGCATGCCGTCCTCCCGCGATTGCACGTACTCGCCTACATACGTGTTTATCTACGCATCGATGCCGACGGCTTGGCTGACGTGATCGAAGCCGTCCCGTTTCAGCAGTTCGGCAAGGCCGCGTTTCAACACGGTGATCTGCTGTGGACCGCGATACATCAGGGCGCTGATGAACATGACCAGGCTTGATCCGGAACGGATCTTCTCGTAAGCCTGCTGCGGCGTGAAGACGCCTCCAATGCCCGCAATGGCGAAACGTTCGCCGTATTCACGGTAAGTCTGCCTGATCATCGCATTGCTGGCCGCATAGCAAGGGGAGCCGGACAGGCCTCCCTCCCAATCACGCGGTATTTCCATACCGGTGCGGTCCTTCTGCAGGTTCGCAATCGACAGGCCCTGCACGTTATGCTCGGCGAGCACATCAAGCAGATCCTTGAACTCGGCCCAGCTTTTGTTCAATGGCAACTTTACGAGTGTCGGCTGGGGACGATCGATCTTGTCAAGCTCGGTGAACAGCCTGTCAAGCGCTTCCGGGCTTTCGTTGAACGGTTCTCCGGCCTTCGTGTTCGGGCAGGAAATGTTCACCTCCACCATGGCGGAACGGCCTGCGGCGCGACGCATCGACATGCAGTAATCCTCGATGCCTTCGTCGAGGTCGCCGGTCTTATCGTCGTTCGTTCGGGCGATGGAGATCGACACCTGCATGCTCTTCGCGTCGTGCCAGGCGTGCTCGGCGCGTGGAATCACCTGCTCCGAACCATCGTTGGCGAGACCGACGTGCACCATCATCGAATCGTACTCAGGCAGGCGATGGAACCACGGCTTTTCGTTGCCGGGGCAAGGGCGCGAGGTGGTGGAGCCTACCGTTTCGAAGCCGAAACCGACGTTATCCATGAGCACGGGCATTTCGCAGTTCTTGTCAAGGCCTGCGGAAAGGCCGAACGGATTGGCGAAGTCGATGCCCATCACGTTCGTTTCGAGCACCGGATCGGTGTAGTTGAGCATTTCGCGGCACAGCCACATGAGCGGCGGGATGTTTTTGGTGACTTTGCAGAATTCGATCATTTGATCATGCGCCACGTCGGGTTGGTGGTTGAAGACGAAATACGGTTTGATGACGTGCTTGTATCCGAAGGTGAAAAGATCGGTGGTGGCCTTGTTCACCGCGTCGTGCCAAAAATTCTCAGAAACATATCCCATGGTTCACTATTTTCGCACCGTTGGGGAGGATTCTTCAACCTAGGTCAGGATAAATATGGCTGAGAGCGGCGGGCTTGACGTCATTTTGGGTTGGATGTATGGCGGCGGACGGTTTGTGGGGGTGTGGTTGTTGGGTAGTGTGTTGGTTCTCTCGGGTGTGGGCCTTTGGTTGGGTGTTGTGGGGGTGTGGTTGTTGGGTAGTGTGTTGGCCCTCGTGGGTGTGGGCCTTTGGTCGGGTGTTGTGGGGGTGTGGTTGTTGGGTAGTGTGTTGGTTCTCGTGGGTGTGGGCCTCTGGTTGGGTGTTGTGGGGCTCTGGTTGTTGGGTAATGGTTTGGTTCTCTCAGGCGTGAGCCGAATGGTCTCGTTGTTTCCGATGTTCAATGCTATGGTGAGTTGGATGTTGCGTGAGGAGGTGCGGCTATGGCGGAACGGGTCTGCGTGGTAATGCCCACCTATAACGAGTTGGAGAACCTGCATCCGACCGTCGGCGGGATTTTCGCATGCCGACCGTCTGTCGAAATCCTTATCGTCGACGACGGCTCTCCGGACGGAACCGGCGAGGAGGCTGATCGCATGGCTGCGGAAGATCCGCGCATCCACGTGCTGCACCGCGCAGGAAAGAACGGTCTCGGACCAGCCTATCTGGCCGGCTTTGCGTGGGCGCTGGAGCGTGGCTTCGACGTGGTTTGCGAGATGGACATGGACGGCTCGCACCGGCCTCAGGATCTTCCGAAATTATTGGAAGCGCTCGCGGTGGAGGGGCCGTGCGATGACATTGTTGCGGAACCGGGCGATCGCGGGCGATCGATTGATCGCGATCGTGGGATTGCGGCCGGTGCCGTACCGGATCTGGTGATTGGCTCGCGTCGTGTGGACGGCGGACGTACGGAAGGATGGTCGCCTTTCCGTGATTTCATTTCACGTAGCGGATCATGGTATGCGCGGACGATGCTGGGGATTGGCGTGCGCGATATGACCGCAGGTTTCCGAGCCTACCGTGCATCGATGTTGCGTTCCCTGGACTTGGACGCGATTGAAGCGAACGGCTACGTGTTCCAGATTGACATGACCCGTCGCGTGGCAGCCGCGGGTGGAACAATCGTGGAGGTGCCGATCGTGTTCCCCGATCGGGTGCGAGGCAAATCGAAGATGAGCAACGCCATCGTTATCGAGGCGATGCGTCGCGTCACCGTCTGGGGCTTGCAGCGACTGTTCCATAAGTGATCCGCATCCCCAAGCCATTTGATTCGCGTGCGAAGCGAGAGCCGCTTGGCTGCACGGGTGTGCGGTCCGTGGATTTGGTGTGCACGCAGGATGGAGTGAACGGCGGCGGAACGGTTACGGGCGCAGGAGCGGGTTTCGCGCGGGCGAGAGGGCGGAATCGTGGCGCCGTCCGGGAAGCTGCTCCCGTCAAGGTGGGCTTCGTACGGGCGGGGGTGGAATATTGCCGATCGGTCGGGTGTCGGGACTCTGTGGATACACGGATATGCCTGCATCCAGTGCGGCGGAGTGAGTGTGAAACTCAGGATACCGCGTGCGCTTTTGTGCGATTCAACCATGTTTGCTTACCGTTTCGTCGTGAAAAACGCGCGAAACGCTCATTCCGGTTTTTATTTTGAGTGAACGTGTGCGATAATGTTCGAATGATATCGTCACAACGTCAGCATCTGATACTGAGCCGGTTGCGCACCCGTGGTGCGGTGCGTATTACCGCGTTATCCAAGGAATTGGGCGTTTCCGCCATGACCATTCGCCGCGATATCGCCGATCTGGCCGACAAGGGCCTTCTCAAACGCGTGCACGGCGGTGCGGTCACCACCAGCACGTTGCTGAGTGAGCCGCTGTTCTCTGTAAAGTCGCAGATGGACATCGGTCTCAAGGACGCCATTGCGCAGGAAGCCGTCAAATACGTGGCCCCCGGTGACGTGATCGCCATCGGCGGCGGCACCACCGCCTACGTGTTCGCACAGCATCTGCTCGAATCGCAGCAATCCTCCGGAATCACCATCCTGACTAACTCCATTCCCGTGGCGGAACTGGTGCAGGCGCTGGAATCGAAAGACGTGGAAGTCATCGTAACCGGCGGCGTGACCACCCGTTCCAACTCGCTGGTAGGCCCGATCGCCGACAAGGTGGTCGCCTCCCTGCGCGTCAACACCGTATTCCTGGGCACGCATTCCGTGTCCATTCCACGCGGCTTCCTCATGCCGAACTCGCTTGAGGCCGCGACCGATATGGCATTGATGGACATTGCCGATCGGACGATAATTTTGACCGATCACACCAAGTGGAGCTGCACGTCGTTGTCGCTGTTTGCACGCTTCGACCAGGTTGACACGGTCATTACCGATGATGGACTCGATCCCGATTCGGTTGGGAAAACAAGGGATTTGGTTAAAGAGCTCGTGCTGGCGCACCAGACCGAGCAGATGCAGGAAAGTGAGTAATCACCATGAGTGAATTCGCAACCTATGCTCCTGGAGAATATGCGAAGGAACACATCCGTATCACCCCGACCACGCTTGCCGATGGCCGTGACTTCTTCTATCTCGATGACGATCCGGAATACGTTTCCGGTGCCAAGACCCGCGAACTGAACGATCCGCGTCAATTGGCCTACCGTTTCTCCAATCAGCTCAACGCGGCCGGCGAGGAAGTGCCGTACGCCGCTCCGGAGATGCGCCGCGACCCGCTGACCGGCGACTGGATTCCGATGGCGACCGCGCG
>OBXO01001514.1_pt1 | contig 10659 bp, 7 predicted proteins | sample 1501431 | NCBI WGS metagenome assembly OBXO01 (sample SAMEA2580163, study PRJEB22360) | human gut metagenome | biome: human gut; feature: human-associated habitat; material: faeces | place: Denmark | collected 2008/2010 | reverse complement strand
GTTCGAACGCGTAGCCAGGGAAGGCTGCGGCACGTTCATGCTCGGCTACGAATCCATCGAAGGCGTGCCGGTCACCTTCAACAAGTGGCTGCTGTCCGACAAACTCCGCGGCGCTTGGAACTATCAGGGCACGCTGATCACCGACTGGGACAACGTCGGCCGCTCAGTATGGGAGCAGAAAGTCAAGCCGGATTACGTGCATGCGGCCGCCGACGCGGTCAAAGCCGGCAACGATCTGGTCATGACCACCCCGCAGTTCTATGAAGGTGCGCTCGAGGCGGTACGCACCGGTTTGCTCGACGAATCACTGATCGATGCCGCCGTCTCCCGCATTCTCGCACTCAAGTTCCGTCTGGGCCTGTTCGAGGATCCGCGCCTGCCGGATCAGGAACGTATCGACGCGGTCATCGGCTCCGACGAGCATCAGCGGCTCAACCTCGAGTTGACTCGCGAATCCGTGGCGCTGCTTAAGAACAACGGATCCCTGCCGTTCGCCGCAGACGATGCGAAACGCATCGCCGTGGTCGGCCCGCTCGCCGACGACGCACAGACCCAGCTGGGTGATTGGGCCGGCAATTCCGGACAGGTCAATTGGATGCCGGACGGCCATCCGCGCCACATGATCACCACCGTGCTCGATGCGTTCAAGCAGCTCGTACCGGCAGGATGCAACGTGGTCTACTCCCGCGGTGCGAATATCGTGGATCTTGTACCCGATCCGGAAGGCGAGTTCTATCCGGATGGTCAGCCGCGACCGAAAATCGGCGTCTCCGCCGCAGTGGACCAGGCCATGATCGACGAAGCCATCGAGAATGCACGACAGTCCGATTTGGTTGTCGCCGTGGTCGGCGATGTGGTCCAGCTCATCGGAGAAGGTTGCTCCACCGGCACGCTGGAACTGCTCGGCGGGCAGAACGCACTGCTCGAGGCGCTGTCCAACGTAGCTCGCGAAACCGGCAAGCCATTGGTCGTGGTGCTCATGAGCTCCAAGCCGATGGTGTTGCCGGCCTGTGTGATCGGCACCAATGGCGTGATCGTCGACGAATCCGCCGCCGAAGGTACTTCCGCACTGCTGTGGGCGCCAAGCCCGGGCATGAAGGGCGGCCAGGCCATCGCCGAAATCATTCTCGGCATCACCGAACCGAGCGGACGTCTGCCGATCACCTTCCCACGACACGCAGGCCAGCTGCCGGTCTACTACAACCAGATTCGCGGCCAGCATGGCAACCGCTACGCCGATCTCACGCAGGATCCGGCATTCGCATTCGGCGAGGGCTTGGACTATACCACGTTCAAGTACGGAGAACCGGCCATCACCAACGTTCCGGACTCCGGCGCCTTCACCGAATCCGACACCGTGCATGCCGAAATCACGCTCACCAATACCGGCGAACGCAAGGGTATCGAAGTGGTGCAGGCGTACATCGGCGACATCGTCACCTCTTACAGCTGGACCGATCGCGAGCTTAAGTCGTTCAAGCGCGTCGAGCTCGAGCCGGGAGAAAGCAAGACGGTCGCATTCGACATTCCGGTCGCCGACTGCACCATCGTCGACCCCGATGCCAATCGTATCGTCGAGCCGGGTGAATTCGAGCTACTCGTCGGCCATTCCAGCCGTCGCGAAGATCTCAAGCGCACCGTCTTCACGGTCGCCTGACGTCTTTCCTCTTACATAGTGGGTGAATGCACCGCGCTCACCCACATCCTGACGAAAGCACGACTTGCCGAGAACGCCGTTTTCGGCAAGTCGTGTTTTTTCTTTTCCCGACCGTGGACATATATCCGAAGTTAATTCTTAATTATTAGGATTGCAGAGCACGATTCACGCAAGGTGCCGCAATACCGAATCGTGCACGACCGACCGGCTCCAGCAGCTTCGACCAGCCCCTGCAGACCCAATCAGCCCGACAGATTCAATCAGCGATACGCATCCCACAGCGGTGAGGGGAACAGCAGATTCTCCATTTCGGACCATTCCGTATACAGATCGACCTCCGGCTCACGCAACCACCACAGCTGAATGCCATCCATGATCTCCATGGCCTTACGGACGATTGGCCGCATGCTCTCATGCCACGAACCCAGCTGCGGCGGGACGAGCCACGGATACCTCGAATAATTTTCCCAAATGCCGTCCATGCGCTGTGGGATGGCGGAGGGCCAGGATTGGGTGATTCGGCCGCCAGTACCGTAAACAACTGCACCATCATGCGACGGCGCGAATTATGCCGGACCAGATAGCGCAAGTAGGCCGGAAACAACGGCGCGGTCGGATCACTGCCGGGCATGCCCGATGCAAAGAAATCCTCCGGAGTGCCGGTACCGTTGTAATACTCGCTATACACCATCGCCAACATATGATCCTTGTTGCCGACGTATCGCAGCACACCCTGTTTGGAAATGCCGACCTTATCGGCCACATCCTGCACGGAGATGCCGTTGTATCCACGTTCGCTGATCAGCTGCACCGCCGCATCCAGCACTTCCTCACGGCGCTCTTCCGGCGATTTGCGCACGCGCCTCACAACCTCTTCTTCAACCATGATTTCGAGTCTAGCGCCGATGCTGCTTCATTCCCGTTATTTCGCGTCAACCATCATCATAATGAACCGACGTTCCGCAACCGACAAGGAGCGGCCATGAATAACCCCATCATCAACGAGCAGACTCCGCATTCCTAAAAAATTCACTTCACCAGCAACGAGACCTGAACCGTGAAAATCGGAGGTATGGCGGTGACGAGAACGTCGCCGCCATAGCGTTTGGCTATCCGTCGTATGCTTTTCAGGCCCAATCCATGCGCGAACGTGTCCGTTTTGGTGGTCTCCGGCAGCCCATCGACCATCGTCAGCTCACCTTCGAAATGATTGTCGACCGATAGTACGATCAGCTTCCCCCGCTGCCGGGCGCTCACCGAAATCACGCGCTTGTCCACATCATCAAAACGCATCACATAATCACAGGCATTATCGAGCGCATTGCCGAGAATCGTATACAGGTCGACCACGTCGATCGCGCTCCAGTCGCAACCAGCCAACGAGCAGGTCATACGGATGTTATTCCGGGCACAGAAAAAATTACGTTCCGTGATGAGCGTATCGAGCGCATCGTTGCCCGTGTTGGCCGTCGCATCATAGACGGTCAACGATTCGCGCACCTCCTTGACCAATTCGCTACGGCGAGAGCCTTCCATGTATTCCAGTGCGTCAATCTGGTGTTTCAAATCATGCGACTTACGGTTGATGTAGTCGATATTCGCGGAGATCGTATCGAATTGGCGACTCTTCTGTTCGGCGAGTACCTCCAACAGCATGCTTTCCTGCTGCAGTTCGAGCGTGTGGTAGATCGCGTACTGGAACAGGAAGATGAGCACTGCCATCAAACCGGCCATGCCGGTACTGAAATACAGTATGAAGCCGAGCAGACGCTCCCCTTCCGCATCACCGCCAATCAGGCTTCGCAACGTACCGATGTAGCTCTCGCTAATGCCCATGGAGGCGTTCGTCACCACATACAGCCCCACGAATCCGAGCGCATACAGCAGACACATCGCCCTTCCCGGCGTGTGAGGCATCACATCTCGCACGAACAACGGTGCCAGCCATAAAGCCGCGGCCCCCAAGAACATAACATAGGCGAACAGACTGATTCCCATATAGGCCAGCGGATGATCGGCTTCGAAATCCTTGACGATCACCAGAAACAGCCAATTATGCACGAATGACGTGATGAATCGTTCCACGCACAAACCCATCATCCAGCGTGACATCGCATTCGTCCACGATGTACGGCGGCACAGTTTGATCGCCGCCAATGCCAACAGGAACACCGTGGCAATCCAGATCCGCACGAAATTGGACTGGCTGAGCCAAGACAACGAGACGACCGCCCCCAAGCCCACATACAGTGGGTTTGCGATGGCCAACAGCGTCCCGACCGCCATGATTATACTGAGCCACAGGCGTGCATAATCAGGCCGTATCGGGTACGTCGCGTAGCCGAGCCACGGGCGAAAATCCATGTGGCGGCAAGCACCGAGAACACGAATCGGAAGGAATCGAACCAGTCGCAGGCAATATTCCAGTCGGCGGCGGTCATCGTTCCACACTTCCCAGAAATCGCAGATATTCCTGCATCAGCGACGTCTTGTACGTCCGTCCGATCGGCAGGGTCGTTCCGGCGCAGTCAAGTCCAGTGGCACCCAACAGTTTGATGTGCCGCAGATTGACGCAATAGCTCTTGTGGATGCGCGCGAATCCATACGATTGCAGCGTTTTCGACTGCTCATTGATGCTGCCTCGAGCCTTATATACGCCGGATTGCGTATGGAACAGCAGATAATGATCCAGCACTTCAACATAGTGGATCTCCCCTATCGCGAAGGAACGCAATCCGTCGACGGTATCGATCGTCACCACCGTTTCGGCATGCCCCTTGGCCAAACGCAACGCTTTGGTGAACTTCAATTCAAAATCGAAATAGGTCAGCGGTTTGACGATATAGTCCGAAGCCGCCACCTCATAACCGTGAATTGCGCACTGCGCCATATTCGTCACGAACACGATCGTCACGGCATCATCCACCCGGCGTACCCGACGGGCTACCTCCAATCCGTCGGTTCCGGGCATTTCGACGTCCAGAAACAGTATGGCGAAACGTCCACGCCGATAGTCCGCCAGCAAATCGTCACCATTGGAAAAACATTCGACATCGAAGTGCATGCCACGCTCTTCGCCGTAACGCAGGCAATGGCCATTCATCACAACACGCATGGCTGCGTCATCGTCGACGATGGCGATTCGCATGACCACTCCTCTTCAAGTCTCATTCCTTATCTTGATTGTACGCAACCATTGTCGTTCACGACAAAAAAATGACGTTCACGACAATCGAAATCCTTAAAATTTCCCGCGAAATAGGATGAGATTACCACAAGTTTCAAAGATAGCAGCATGTGGGATTTGAATATAAAGGAGAGCACCATGACCCGCAATGGCAAAGCGAAGAGGCCTCTGCCGCTGGCCGCGTCAGTCGCCATGTACGCAATCGCGATCATACTGGCCGCAGCCACGGCGATAGGCAACGTGTACGCCAACAAATATTCGGACCTGATTTCCGTCTATTTCAATCAGCCGACATCCAAGGTCGTATCGGCAAGCAATGAGACCACGGAGCATTTCACATCGGATTACGCCTCCGACGACGAGCGCGAACAGGCACTGGCCGACATGGGCACCACCATTCTTCGAGAGGGTGTGACGTTGCTCAAGAACGAGAACGGCACGTTGCCGCTTGAAGCAACGTCGAAGATCTCCGTATTCGGCCAAGATAGCGTTGACTCGGTATATGGCGGTGGTGGCGCCGGCTCCATCGATACCTCCAAGGCCCAATCGCTGATGGACGCGTTCGAGCAAGCCGGATTCGACGTGAATCCGACCCTGACCGAGTTCTACACCACGGGCGCCGGCAAGGACTACCGCAAGACCTCCACCGACGCCTATGGCAAGGGCACCTTCGCCGTCAATGAGGTACCGGCCTCCGCATACACCGACGATGTGGAGAAGTCGTTCGCCTCCTATAATGATGCGGCGATCGTAGTCATCGGCCGTTCCGGCAGCGAAAGCCAGGATCTGCCGACCGACAAGCTGGCATCCGGCTATACGTACCTGCAACTCGACGATGACGAACGTGCCATGCTGAAGATGGCTTCCGACAACTTCGACAAGGTTGTGGTGCTGCTCAACACCCAGAATCCGATGGAGCTCGCCGACCTGGAAGACGATTCCATCGATGCCGTCATGTGGATCGGTTCGCTCGGACAGACCGGCGCCGGCGGCGTGGCCGAAGCGCTCAATGGCACGGTGAACCCGTCCGGCCACCTGCCCGACACCTACGCCTACGACCTGAAATCCGCCCCGTCCTCCGCGAATTTCGGTTCGTATGCCATCGTCAATGGCACAGACCGTTTCACCTCCTCCTACATGGCATATGCCGAAGGCATCTATGTCGGCTACCGTTATTATGAGACCCGCTACGAGGATGTGGTGCTCGGCAATGAGGCCCGCTCGAATTATGATTACACCAAACAGGTTGCATATCCGTTCGGATACGGCCTGTCCTACACCGATTTCACATGGTCCGATTATTCGATGAAGAAAGCCGATGGCGGCTTCGACATATCCGTGAAAGTCACCAACACCGGCAAGACAGCCGGCAAAGATGTCGTGCAACTGTACATGCAGTCCCCATACACCGACTATGACAAGGCGAACGGCATCGAAAAAGCCTCCGTCGAACTGGTCGGCTATGCCAAGACCGATACGTTGAAGGCCGGAGCGAGCGAAACCGTCACCGTTCACGTCGATCAGGAATCGATGAAAACGTACGATTCCGCAGGCGAAGGCACCTACATCATGGACGCGGGCGACTACTACCTGGCCGCCGGCACCGATGCACACAATGCGTTGAACAACATTCTCGCAGCCAAGGGCAAGACCACCGCGGACGGCATGACCGAAAACGGCAACGCCGCCCTGGCCGCCAAACACACCGTGCACTCGCAGGACAACACCACCTACGCCAAATCCGCCGCAACCGATGAAAAGATCTCCAACCAATTCGACGACGTTGACCTGACCACTTATGATAATTCCTTCACATACCTGTCGCGCTCCGATTGGACCGGCAGCTGGCCAGCCACCTATGCCGATGGCAAGTGGACCGCTTCCCAGAAGTTCCTTGATGCGTTGACCATCGACACTGCGCAAAGCGAGCCCGAGCAAAAACCGACCACCGACACCGACAATCCCTCCTATGGCAAACTGAATGCGTCAATGCTTATGGACACCGACTATGCCGATGAATCCTGGAGTGCATTGATCGGGCAGATGAGCGTCAAAGAACTCGACCAGCTAGTGCGCATCGGCGGCTACGCCACCAAATCCGTAAGTTCCACGCAGCTTCCGGCCACCACCGACAAGGACGGCCCCGCAGGTATCTCCTCCACTTTGGTCGGTGGCGAAAGCGGCATGGGATATCCGAGTGAAATCGTAATCGCGGCAACCTGGAATTCCGATTTGGCCGAATCGTTCGGCAAGGCGATCGGCGAGGATAGCCTTGCCTTGAAGGTGGCCGTCTGGTATGGCCCGGCCTGCAATATTCATCGCAACCCATACGGCGGCCGAGCGTTCGAGTATTTCTCCGAAGATTCATATCTGTCCGGCGCAATGTGCGCCAAAGTAGTCGCCGGAGCCGGCTCCAAGGGCGTGGTGTCCACGGTGAAGCATTTCGCACTCAACGATCAGGAGACCAACCGCATGGGTGGCGCGATATTCGCCAACGAACAGACCATTCGGCAACTGTACCTGAGGCCGTTCGAGATGAGCGTACGCGACGGCGGCGCCACCGCCATGATGGCCTCCATGAACCGAATCGGCTCACGGTGGACCGGCGGACATAAGGGCCTGATGACCAATACGCTTCGTGGAGAATGGGGGTTCAACGGTTTCGTAGTAACCGATCAGGCCTCTTACTCCGTGTTCGCCTACGAAGATCTGCGCGAAGGACTCGAAGCGGGCACCGACCTGTGGCTCAACACCGATGCCGGACTGTGGAAGTTGCCCGATGACGACATGACCGATGGTGTGATCGCCAATATGCAGCGTGCCGCGCATAACATCAGTTATGCGATTTCCCGCTCGAACGCGATGAACGGCTTGTCAGCCAACTCGAAGATCGTCAAGGTGACACCGCTGTGGCGCTGGGGCGTGTATGCGCTCGACGGCGTGGTGACGGTCGGAGCGGTCGCATTGATCGCCATTGCGACCTTGCAGATCCTGCGCCGACGCAAGCGAGACGCAACGGTAGCTACGGAAACCGGTGAGCCCGCCGCCGATGACGGCGAGTAGCCACGAGTCTGCCCATGCATAACCAATAATCAGCGCGGATGGCCCTGCCCCACAAGGCCATCCGCGCTTCTCCTCGATACTCGCCCGAAATTCAGTCGACCGGCTTGGTCTCGTCCGCCTCGTAATCGAAGAAGTCGAAGTCGGCGGTCTTCTCATGCAGCGAAGCGTCGGTGACGGCGATACCGACCATCGTGCCGGTGAATTCTCCATACTTGCAGTATTCATCAGAGAAGGTGGTGGTGTCGAAATCCGGGCCGATCGTAGTCCAGGTCTCGCCGTCATAGCCCCACTCGAACCAGGTGCGGCGGCCTTCGATGCGAAGACGCATGTGAATCGGCTTGTCCTCAACGGCCACGCGGGTGTCGAGCATCTCCGTCTTCTCGCCGTTCTCGAGGCGCACGATGGAGATTGCAGGGCCACCAAGCGTTTCGGAGTAGTACTTGCGCAGGAAGACGTTGTTCATGTTGTCGTAGTACACGGTCAGACCGGCGGAATGCTGGTAGACTTCCGGCTCGAACTCCATCTTCGTGGTGACGGTGGCGTATACGCTGGTCAGCTTGCGGGCGATCAGGCTCGTACGGTTGAGCGATGCGAGTGATTCCTCGCCACGGATGCGCAGCCAGCCGGGACGTTCCGTCACGTTGGCGAAGGTCGTCGGCATTTGGCGCGGCGAGTAGTACCAGTTGCCGATCTCATCGCCGTCGAAGTCATCATGCTGCGGGATTTCCGGCATCGGCACATCCGGCAGATTCGGTTCCTCGACCTCCAGCTTGGCCAGATTGGAGCCGTCGGCCATGCGCAGCCAGCCGTCGTCGGTCCACGTCATCTTCTGAATGGCGGTCTCACGACCGAGCGTGCAACGCAGTTCCGGCACAAACGGACGGCTGGTCAGGTGCACCAGATACGTTTCGCCGTTCGGCAGATCCACGTACGATCCGTGACCGGACTTCTGCAATACGGATTCCGGATTGAAGTAACGCGGCTTCAGATGGTCGTCATCGGCACGTTCGTTGGATTCCTTCGGCTGGGAGGTGACGAGCGGACCCTTCGGATCCGGCTCGTACGGACCCCACACATTGCGGGAACGGCCCATGGTCACGGCATGGTTGTAGCCGGTGCCGCCTTCGGCGCACATGATGTAGTACCAGCCATCACGCTTGGTCAGATGCGGCGCTTCGATGCAGCCACGGTCTGTTGCGCCTCGCCAGATACGCTTCGGATAGCCGACCACGTGCTCGGTTTCCGGATCGTATTCCACGCAGCAGATCACGCCGGGCTTCTCATAGCCTTCACGGGTTTCCCATTCAAGGCTGACGATGTACTTTCTGCCATCATCGTCATGCAGGATGGATGCGTCGAATCCGGATGAGGTCAGATAGACCGGCTCACTCCACGGACCTTCGATGCTTTTGGATTTGATGAGATAGTTGTTCACGTCGAAATATCGGGCATTCATGGAGTTCATGACGCCATAGATTACGTAGAACATGTCTTCGGCCTCATTGTAGGTGAGGCATGGAGCCCAAATACCCTTGGCGGAGGGCAGCTTGGTGAGGTTCGGCGTGGTGTCGTCGGTAAGCACATGGGTCAGCAATTCCCAGTGCTTCATGTCCTTGGAATGGTAGATCGGGATGCCCGGGAACCATTCGAATGTGGAGACGGCCACGTAGTAATCGTCGCCTTTACGGCAGATGGCCGGGTCGGGATTGAAGCCCTTGAAAATCGGATTGTGCAGCATTGCTTTTCCTTTGTTTTTGGTGTACGGGATTACTTTTGGATCGGGAACCAGTCTTGGGCGATGCACCGGCCGAGATCCCATGCATCCCAGCCAATCCAGCCGGGAGTGTTGACGGTGTCGGTGAGCAGCTTGTAGTTCCAGTAGTAGAAACCGTGGCCCTTGCTCCAGGCGTTGAGCTGGGATTCGGCCACACCTTGGTATAGCGCGCGCTTCTCTTCGGCAGAAAGCGTCTCGGCCTGTGCGCCTTCCTCACCGTTGAGCACACTTTGGCCACCATGGGTATCCACGCCGCAACCGACGGAGTTGAACAGGCACCACTCGCCCACGATCGTCGGGAAGTATTCGCTCATCTCCTCGATCATCGGCGCGTACGTATTCCTCACGAAATCGTCGTAGCCTTCGACTGTCTGCGGGCAACCCATCATTTCGGCGGTCATCAGATACTGGTGGGTATCGAGAATCACGTTCTCGAATTCCGGCGCCAGCTTGCCGTCATCACCGCGCATGAAGTCCTTCCACTGCCCGATGTCGAAACCGTCGTGGAACACCACGGCCTTATCGGTCGGCAGAGCTCCCCTGTCGGCGTCGCGCAGGCGATGGTAGGCGGTGACATAGAAGTCCTTCAACCAGTCGAACGCAATCGGTCCGGTGCCTGCGGCCAGTTCCGGATCGACCGCCTTGTACCGTTCGGTCACGTTCATCATCGGCCAGGAAGTGGTGGTGTTCGGTTCGTTGATGATTTCAATGCCCATCAGCGCTTCACGGTTGCCGTAACGCTTGGCGAGACGTTCGAGCACGGACAGCACGAATTCCACCTCGTCGGGCAGTTGCGCCCACTTGCACACGCCGGAGATGCCACCGTTGTCGAAGCCGTTCTGGCTCATCGGCGCGGTATGCAGGTCGATGAGAATGGTCAGACCATACTTATCGGCCCAGTTGAACGCCTTGTCGAGTTCGTCGACGCAGCCGATGAACGGCGGCCCGGGCCCCGAGCAGAAAAAAAGTCTGAACTAC
>OBXO01001513.1_pt1 | contig 10660 bp, 9 predicted proteins | sample 1501431 | NCBI WGS metagenome assembly OBXO01 (sample SAMEA2580163, study PRJEB22360) | human gut metagenome | biome: human gut; feature: human-associated habitat; material: faeces | place: Denmark | collected 2008/2010 | reverse complement strand
TATTTCCTCATCGGCGGGCGGGCATCTGTCTGGAATCAGATCTCATGGAATGAAAATAATGTCATAGAATACCTGAAACCGCTTGATATTCTGGGACTGGTAGAGTACCTGAATAATATTAATTATTACACGGCTTACGTGTTGGCTGAATGCAGATGTATCATTTACCGGATTCCAGTGAAGCGGTTTATTCATATCATTCAGAATAACAGCAGGCTGTGCTATCAGACACTCACTGTGATGGGAAATATCACGGCTGCTAATATGGCATGTGCAGAAAAAGGAAATTTATTCACATCAAAGGATATTTTGGGACATTACCTCTATTTACAGGCCAGTCATCAGCTTCCGTATACATGCACACTAACAAGAGCCGTGCTTGCAGAAAGACTGCACATGAATCTGAGAACGCTGTACCGGGTTGTCTTTGCGCTGGAAGAAAGTAACTATTTAAGCATTAGAAAGGGTAAAATTACAATCGAAAAAGAACATTTTAAGCTGCTTTCAGAGCGGTATGGAGATATTATTATATAGGGTACATGGGTTGTAAGAGAGGGGATATGTCTGTTTTAGAAGCAGGAGGGAATGATTTGGATGGCTGATTAAGAAGCTTTTTATGTGAAGACAGCACAGGACAAGAGAAGAGGGCGGACCAGAGCGTGTTGTCTAGAAGGCTTAACGCCTGCCCTGGTTTGCCCCCCTTCTCTTTCCGGGGGATCATTTGTTTTACAAAACTGGTTTTTCAGCATGTTAGGATCCAGGGGCAGTGAGTGGTGTCCGCTTCACCGTTCGCTGTTGTACGAAAACATATGAATATCTGAAAAATCCAATTGATTAAACAAAATTCTGGTGGTTAGAATGTTTTTTTCTATAATCAGCGGATCCAGACCGGCTATTCGTATGGATATGGTAGAGATCAGTTCAACAATGCGCTCAAACCGGGCATCTGTTTCCTGAAACTCTGCAAGCTGGTCCAGGAGGACTTTGTGTGCGCCATATTCTGCAATTGCACAGAGATAATAATCATCCGGATGCATGACGGTATTTAATTTGTGCAGGGCTGAAACCTGCAGGCTTCGTATACTGTCATGCAGTTCTTTGGGAGCCAGATTCAGTTTGCTGATTTCATAGTAGAATGCTTTTGTTTTTGGATCTTTAAAAATCTGCGTGAGCGCAATCTTCATCTGCAGAATGTGAAATTGCAGTTCATTTTCAATGTGAGACGGTACATGCGCATTTAATAACTGGTCAATGGATGAAAAATATTCCATATACAGCCTGGCTGCAAAGTCCGGTTTTTTATAATAGTAATTTACGAGTCCGTGAGGAACATTTGCTGCATCCACGATCATACTGATGGTGGTATTTTTGTACCCATTTTCGTACATCAGTTTTTTCCCAATCTGGAAGATATGCTCCTGTGTTTGTATTCCTTTTGTATATTGCATAGAATCACCTGCCGCTTTTTTATCAGTTTATCATAAAAAACACTTGTAAGAATAGATAAAATTTTACAAAAAAAATTAAATTCATTGTATGATATAGATAAAATTTGGAATGAATGTTATAATGAAAATTGTATAGAAACGGAAAAATACAAAAATCAAATGCGGGTGTTTAGCGGAAACAAAAAAAGGGATGGAGGTATTGCAATGAATGAGCAGGGAAAAAAGCTTGGAACGTATTTAAAAGTCTCCTATGGTCTGGCTGATTATGGTTTTATGTTTATGGTTACAATGTCAAACACTTTTCTACTAATGTTCTATACGGATTATGCAGGAATCACTGCGGCAGCAGCAGGTACCCTGATGATGGTAGGCAGGATTATAGACAGTATCAGTCCGCCAATTATCGGTGCGGCAATTGAAAAGAGCAATCTGCGCTGGGGGAAGTACAGATCATGGGTGCTGATAGGCGCTCCTTTGATATTGCTGCTAAATGGGATTATGTTCACAAATAATTCTATGGATATGGTTCCAAAAGCAATTACAGCGTGCATTATATATGCTGCATTTTGTATCTCTACGAATATTGCTTATACAGGCTATACCTCTTTAAGTTCTTCCCTTACGGATGACCCGAAGGAGAGGGTACATTTGTCCACTTTCCGCGGACAGGGCGGTGCAATTGGTAAAATCTTTGCAGGATTTTTCATACTGCCCCTGATTGTATTTTTCGGTCACGGAAAAGAAAACGTTGCAGGGTTCACCGGGACAGCATTTCTGGTGGGTCTGATCTGCTTCTTGTGCTATATGAATCTGATCTATGCCTCAAAGGGAAAAGATATTCAGAATAAGCCGGTAAAAGTAAGTACGGGCGGCCAGGAAAAACTGAAGGTAGGGCAGATGGTAAGCCTTGTGTTCCATGACAAGAATTTATTATTATTGTTCTTTGCTGATATTACCAGAATCTTAAGTCTTTTGATAACTTATGCCATGTTCCCTTTTTTCTTCCAGTATGTTGCGAAAAATAAGGATGCAACTTCAACATTTTTTGGTATTGTAAATATACTGGCTCTGGTGGGGGCTACCAGTGTTCCATTTATAACCAAATTTCTATCCAAGAAAAATGCTTATATGGTAGGGAATCTGATTTTATCCGTCTGTATGCTGATTTCAATCGTGTTTAGCAGCAATATTACTTTTATTATTATTATGATTTCTATCGGTTATCTGGGATACTCATGGCCGAATGTTGTAAATATCAATATGTATGCAGATACCGTTGATTATTGTGAGTGGAAAACCGGGAGAAATGCCAGAGGCGTCTACTTTTCTCTGTTCCAGCTGTCTATTAAAATCGCGGCAGTTTTCAGTACGGCAATTGCAGGATTCGGACTGTCTATCGTAGGTTATGTAGGCGGAACAGAACCAAGTACCCAGGTAGTAACGGGGATTCGTTTTATGGCAATGGGACTGCCGGCAGCCTTTTTGATTATCAGTACGGCGCTGATGTTCTTCTACACACTTACCCCGAAGAAGATGGATCAGGTACGGGAAGAATTAATTGTAAGAAGAGCCAAGGGCTGATTAAAGTAAAGCGGGTAAATCTCGAAATAAATAGATAATAGACGGGATATGGCTGAAAGATCATTTGTAAATACCAAAGGAAAGGAGGAAAATGAAACAGCCGTTTGTAAAATAAAACTATTAACAGGTGATGACAGGAGGTTCTATATGAATAATACGGAGGAATTAAGAGCGGAACGAAATCAAATATTTCATGATGTATTTGATAATAAAATTCCAAAACGAGTACCGATTAAAGTAAATCTGGGCCTGGAAGTAATAGCGGGTTACGCAGGCATAGACGGAAAGGAAGCAATCTGGCATCCGGAACTATTAGAGAAGGCAGCAGACGAATTATGCCGCCTGGTTCCGTCGGATGTGTGCATGTATGGGGGCACAATCCGTATGCCGATCGCTTATCAGGCATTGGATTCCAACAATTTTAAAATGAACCGGGCAGGTCTTATGCAGCATCCTAATACGGTAGGGCTGCTGCCGGAAGAATACGATGAGTTTATAGAAAATCCATATGACTGTATCATAGAAAAAGTACTGCCCAGAAATTACAGCGGACTGGATTTCATAAACAATCCGGGGCGGTCGATGATGGCACTTTATCAGGGGCTGGCATCCAAGGATCGTTTTATGATGCAAAATGGCGCAATGATGGGAAAACTGATTCAAAAATATGGATTGTATGGCATGAGTCCGGTGTTTACGTCTATGTGTTATGCACCTCTGGATATATTGACGGATAATATGAGAAGTTTAAGTGCCATGTGCATGGATATCCGAAGAAGACCGGATAAGGTACTGGATGCTGTAAATGCTGTTTATGGGCTGAATTATAAGGCAGGGCTGCCAAAACAGATTTCCAATTATGGACATGTTTTCTTCCCGCTTCATCTGGCTACATATATGAAGGAAAAAGATTTTGTGAAATTATGGTGGGAGCCATTCTTACGTCAGGCAAATGATTATGCATCTCTGGGACTCCACATCAATGCATTCTGTGAGCATGACTGGATGCGTTATCTGGATTATTTGTATGAACTGCCTACGGATACTTACCTTTCCTTTGAAATGGGAGATGCGAAACTTGTGAAAGAAAAGATTGGAAATAAACATATCATATCCGGTCTCTTCCCACTGGCTCTGCTGCGGACAGGAACCAAACAGGAATGTATCGACCAGGTAAAAGAATTCCTGGATATTATGATGCCGGGCGGTAAGTTTATCTTTGGATTTGATAAGGGTGCACTTACGTACAACGATATTAATCTGGAAAACCTCATTGCAGTATGTGAAACGGTCAGAGATTACGGTGTATATCAGAATCCGGGCGGCCAGGCCGGTCTCCAGTTTAACAAGGAGGATTATGTACATTCCGAACTGCCTCCGTTTGAAAGCAAATATTACCGAAGCTGGGAGCAGTATCTGGAAATGAACCCATATACTCCCGAAAGTGCTAAGGAAACTGTGATGGATCTGGAAGATGAAATACTGCGTTATGTTTATCTGTTGTGTGAGTAGCAGCGGAAGGAAAGAAATAATAGAGCGGGAATAATAGAACGGGATTAGGAGGTATGTTATGTTTGAATATGATAGTTTAAAAAATGCAATGGCTGATTTAGAGGAAGATCTTGTTCTGGAAATATTAGAACAGGTTATGGCGGATGGCGGTACAGAAGCTCCGGAGGCAATGAAGGCCTGCCAGGCGGGAATGAATCTGGTTGGAGAGCGGTTTGAATCCAATGAGTATTTTGTATCAGATCTTATCTTTTCAGGAGAACTGATGACAGAAGCAATGGATATCATTAAGCCTGCATTAGCAGCATCTTCTTCTGAAAAAGCAGGAAGAATGATTTTATGTACGGTGGAAGGGGATCTGCATGATATTGGGAAAAATATCTTAAAGGCTATGCTGGAAGCCGGCGGATTTGAGGTGGTGGATTTGGGAATTGATGTAGGTGCAGATGAAATTATCCGCAGAATGAAGGAAGATAATATTCAGATCATCGGATTGAGCGGTGTACTGACCCTGGCAATTGATTCTATGAAAGCAGTTGTGGATGCACTGGAAAAAGAAGGGCTGAGAGATCAGGCAAAAGTAATCATCGGCGGTGCTCCGGTAACCGGAAAAGTATGTGATATTGTAGGTGCGGATGCCTGGGCGGTAAATCCCGCAGATACAGTAAAGACCTGCACGGAGTGGGCGAAGGGTGCATAATTGTAAAGTTAAATAGGATTCAGTAAACATCTCCCTGGTATTAGATTGAATACTGCCGGGGGGATGTTTTTATTTGATAATATTTTTCTATGAAATGAATTCCGATTACAAAATGAGCTACAAATTGATATTTCGATGAAGTGAAGGTTGACGAATATATGTTCGATCAACTATAATGAATAATAAATAGGTAGTAATCGGTATACAGGCAAAACCGTATAATTCATCCAAAGGAGTAATCGATCATGGAGCAAATGACACTTTTTGATGACAGAGAAAAATATAATCCCCTGGCAAGCCGTCTGCGGCCGGAAAAATTGGAAGAGTTCCAGGGGCAGCGGCATTTACTGGGGGAAGGAAAAGTCCTGCGCAGGCTGATTGAACAGGATCAGGTATCTTCAATGATATTCTGGGGACCTCCTGGTGTTGGAAAAACCACGCTGGCACGTATTATCGCCGGAAGGACGAAAGCGGAATTTATTAATTTCAGTGCTGTGACCAGTGGGATCAAGGAGATTAAGGACGTGATGATCAAAGCTGAGAGCAGCCGCAAGATGGGGGTTCGTACTGTTTTATTTGTGGATGAAATCCACCGTTTTAACAAGGCACAGCAGGACGCATTTCTTCCTTACGTGGAACAGGGCAGCATCACGCTGATTGGTGCCACGACGGAAAACCCTTCGTTTGAGGTCAACGCCGCGCTGCTGTCCAGATGTAAAGTATTTGTCTTAAAAGGGCTGGAAGAAGCAGATCTGGTGCAGCTGCTGCACAATGCGCTGAGCAATCCCATGGGATTTGGAAATCAGAAGATTGCGATTGAAGAACATCATTTACGGGCGATTGCCGGATTTGCCGATGGAGATGCCAGAACTGCCCTCAATACTTTGGAGATGGCGATTTTAAACGGTGAGGTGAGTGCTGAGCAGATCACTGTGACCAATCAGGTATTGGAGCAGTGTATCACGAAGAAGTCGCTGCTGTACGATAAGTCAGGTGAAGAGCACTACAATATTATATCAGCGCTCCATAAATCCATGCGCAACAGTGACCCGGATGCCGCCGTTTACTGGATGATGAGGATGCTGGAAGGGGGAGAAAGTCCGCTTTATATCGCAAGGCGTCTGGTTCGCTTCGCCAGCGAGGATATCGGAATGGCGGACAGTAATGCCCTGCAGGTGGCTGTGGCTGCTTATCAGGCATGTCATTTTAACGGAATGCCGGAGTGCGATGTGAATCTGACCCATGCTGTCATTTATCTTTCCATGGCGCCTAAATCCAACAAAGTATATGCTGCGTGCAATGCGGTAAAGAAAGACATCCGTGAGCTGCCAGCCGACCCGGTACCGTTGCAGATCAGAAATGGTGTTACAGGTCTGATGAAAGATCTGAATTACGGGAAAGATTATGAGTATGCCCATGATACAGAGGAGAAACTGACGAGGATGCAGTGCCTGCCGGACAGCCTGAAGGATCGTACTTATTATGAGCCCACCGGGCAGGGAACGGAAAAAGAGATCAAAGCACGGCTGGAGGAGATTAAGGAGTGGAAAAAGAAAAAATAGGGTTGTCATATCGTACCATAGTATTTATATCTGATCTGCACTTTGATTTTACCAATCAGGAATTTAATCCGGAAGCAGCAGACAGATTAAAGGAAGAGTTTCTATCATTTATAAAAGAAAACTACGGAAATTGTCTGGTATGTCTGGCGGGTGATTACTTTAACGACTATAGAAAGACTCTGGATTTTATAAAGGAGCTGGAGAAGAATAAAATCAGGGGATTTTGCGTCCTGGGAAATCATGACTACTGGAGTGAGGGTCAAAAAAGCTATCAGGAGCTGATTGCTTTATTTGATACTGAGACAAAGGAAAACCAGTATTTCAGGCTGCTGATAACGGGCAGAAAATATTATGATGATGATCTTTGTGTTATAGGTGATACCGGATGGACAAGTTTCAGACGAAGAGTGGGAGGAGACATCCCACTGGAGCAGTTTATGGAATTACCGGATGCGAGTATGGTAAAAGGATTTTTACCGGAGCAGATAAAGGAATTTCATGGTAACTGGATTGCGTTTGCAAATGAGGTCGTATCTACGGAAGAAAAGGTTTTGATTCTTACACATTTTCCCATGTTTGATTTCACCAGGGAAGATTCAGACTGCTGGTGGAGCTCGGTGACCGGTCTGAAGGCAGAAAACAGCTGGAACATTTTCGGTCATACCCATCATAAACAGATACATTGTTACAATAACGTGTCCTATCAGATTGGCTATGCAAATAAATCAGCAGAACAAGTGACGGGTGTAAGCCGTTATTCATTCGAACTGTTTGGCAGGATGGAGAGAATATCCGGCAGCAGCGGTATTGCATTAGCGAAAGAGAGCATGTTATCCGCTTTCTTTTCGCCGATTACCGTCACGGATACCATAAGGGATATTGCGGTAGCTACCCAGATAAAAAGCCGGGGTTTTAAAAGATGTGCGGCAAATAAAAAGAACTTTGCAGCACTGGCAAATGACCGTAGCAGTTATCTGAAGCAAGTCATGGAAATTCTGAATGGCTGCCTGGAGGGGAATTACTGTGACTATGTTGTGACGGAACGGTTATCTAAGTACATTGTTGAGTCTGTATTTGCTTCTATTGCGGTTTTGGAGGAAAATGATTTTAGCGATATCAGGGCGTTCGTTACCGCGGCTGTTATAACCGGGTACGTCTATAATAATGTGCCACATATGATAGAAGACATGCGTCCGTTAGATGACTATGATGTAATTCGATTCTGGCTGATGTTTCTAACGATTAAAAAATATAATATTGGTATGACAGATATTCATTCGGTAAGAAAAGATATGAGCAATTATATCGCGTTTCAAAATGTTGATATTTATCTGCCTGCAGTTAATAATATGGTTATGCCGGCAGAGGAAGTATTGCAGCTTATGCAGAAAAATAATCTGGGGACGGATGGATTTTATGTAGATAATATATTAGCTATTACTTGATAAAATCATGCAAATGGGATCTATGGTTTTTAAGTCCAATCAGTTTCAAAGAGCGAAATAATTTTTGACATATTACAGGAGAGTTTGAGATCATTTAGAATCCGATATACAAAAAATAATTTATAGGATATAATAAACAGCAGGGAGCGTGTTTACATGTTCCTGTTTGTCATAAATGAAATGAAGAGATATGAGGAACGAATAAATGATTGATTTTAGTGATTGCGCATTCAGTGATATATTATATTCTGGGAGTGAAAAAAAGACTGGAATTCTGTATCGTGATGAAGCATATATGCTGAAGTTTAGGAAAGTAGTAAACGGTCAGCCTTCTTATAGCCATATTTCTGAGTATCTGGCCAGCCATATTATTAAAACAACAGGTCTGGATGTACATGATACACTGTTAGGTATCTATAAAGGACAGGAGGTAGTGGCTGTAAAGGACTTTACTGCTGGAACAGGGGAAACATTAGTTGAATTTTCATCTACGGGAGATTCTTCTTTTGATACGGAGAGAGAAAAACATACGGTATATAGTTATAGAGAAATTGAATATCTTTTGGAACAGCATACAAAAGTTATTGCCAGACAAGAGTTAGTACGAAGATTTTGGGAGATGTTTATTGTAGATGCATTTATTGCGAACTTTGACAGACATGGCTATAATTGGGGATTCCTAAAAGGAATTTCAAGTTACAGGCTGGCACCAATTTATGACAACGGATCCTCTCTTTTTCCAAGGCTTCAGGATGAAGAGCTTGACAGGATTTTGAATAGTCAGGAGGAATTGGATAAAAGAACTTACCATTTTCCTACATCACAGATTCTTCTGGATGGGAAAAAGTCATCTTATTATGAGGTAATAAATAATGGAGATTTTGCAGGTTGTAAAGAAGCAGAAAAGAAAATCACAGATAAAATCGATTTTAAGAAAATAGATAAATGTATAGATGAAACTGCGTTTATCAGTGAAAATAGAAAAGAATTTTACAAATTAATTTTGAGATATCGTTATAAACATATATTTCATAAAGAGGTAGAATAGATGTTGCACAAGAATGTTATTGATGCAGTTCCATTAAACGAAGTAACCACGCCTATTTTGGAAGAGCCGGATTATAGCAGAATCGCAGAGATAAAGGCGATATGGAAAGAAAATAAAATACCTGTTGCCAGAATAACTTATGAGCATTTCTGGAATGAGGAGTTTCAGTATATTATAGAACCATATTGGGAAACGATTGATAAATTGGCAGAAGAGGAACCGGGAGCATTTCTGGGGATTCCAGGGATTGATATGGATTGCAGATATCGTAAATATTACAGAGTAAACCACGTCCCGGCATTTATAATACAGAGGACGCCACCGAAGAACAGGCAGGATGTAATAGAGATGATGGAAGCAGTTGGATTGAATTATTACGATCCGTTTGAGTGGCTGATTCGGACACCATATAAGGCTTCACAGGACAATCTGGTAGTGGAAGAGTTAATGAAAACTAAATAATATAAATCTAATAATTTAGTTTATGGTAATAAGACATTGACATTAATAGTGATATTTTTGAGAATTTAGAAGAAAAGAGAATAAAGCCGGAAAGCAGTTTACAATCAAAAATTGCTTTCCGGCTTTTTTCGTCTTTAAATCCTCCCCCTCCACAAAATAAGATAAATAATCCAACCCATTTGATAAAAATGAACATTGAATATTTCCGCCCATAAAATATACTTAAACTATTATCAGAAAGCGAGGGTTTTCGTACAGCAATGTTAAGAACTTTGAGCAATGCTGTGGAAGCAACTTGGGGCGTGCAGATGGCAGGAATGAATTCTTAAATACGCTCTGGTTCAGCACAATCTGCCATCAACAAAATGGAGAGGAGATTACAATGAGGAAAAAGAAGGTTTTATGGAAAAAGTTGTTAAGTGGTTTTTTGGCTGTTACGATGGTTCTTGGAAGCGTGGCGCCTATGCAGGCAGGGGCGGAAGAGTCCGGAAAACAGGAAGAGGCAGAAAAGACATTACTTTATTTCGTGGATGCGGGCGACCATGATGTGACGACAGTTTCAGATGGAGATGAATTCGGGGCATGGAATTCAGTGACGGATCAGGTCTTCGGAGAAGATCCCGGCACAGGTAAAATGTGGGGAATTGACGATCCTGGCGGAGATGTGTCAAGTGAGACATATCCGGATACAGGTGTCTATACCAAATACACCTGGGCGAATGAACAGCAGGCGGATGATGGGGTATCTAAGGATCTCAGCTTTCGATATGGGAGAAATCAGAATGAAAGTGGATTCCAGGAGCTGTATGTGGATTATAAATTCGAGCTTCAGGCAGGTAAAACCTATGATGTGGAAGTTGGAGTAGGGAATAACTGGGGGAATTCCAGCCCTGTGGAAGTTTATG
>OBXO01001512.1_pt1 | contig 10669 bp, 8 predicted proteins | sample 1501431 | NCBI WGS metagenome assembly OBXO01 (sample SAMEA2580163, study PRJEB22360) | human gut metagenome | biome: human gut; feature: human-associated habitat; material: faeces | place: Denmark | collected 2008/2010 | reverse complement strand
CTGTGGCTGAAGAGCAGCCTGCCCACCACCGGCAGCTCCTGGAGGAAGGCCGGGAAGGGCGAGCCGTTGAAGGCCCCCTTCAGGGTGTTGCTGACGGCCACGTAGGTGCCCTCCCGCACCCGCATGAATTCACCGATGTACTGGCCCACGCCGGTGCCGAAGATGGTGAGGGCTAGGCCGGTGACGTTCTGGTTGGCCCGCAGGGTGATGGTAAGGAAGCTGAAGAGCAGGGCGGCCAGCGCGCCGGCCAGGAAGGAGGCGGCGATGGCGATGACCACCGCCAGGGGGGCGGACACCGCCGCGCCCGCCAGCTTCTCATAGTAGAACGCCGCGCCCAGGCCCAGGGCGCCGCCCATGAACATCATGCCCTCGACGCCCAGGTTCAGGTTGCCCGACTTCTCGGTGAGGATTTCGCCGCTGGTGCCGTAAAGCAGGGGCGTGCCGTAGAGGACGGCGGCCGTGATCAGGTTGAGCAGAAAGGTCATTTCGCCGCCTCCTTCCTCTTGTGGCGCTCCTCCGCGCCGCGGAAGACCAGCTTATAGTTGATGAAGAACTCGCACCCCAGCATGAAGAAGAGGAGCACGCCGGTGATGACGTCGGAGAGGGACGCGGGGATGCCCATCTGGGTGTTGAGGGTGTCCGCACCCTTCTGGAGGACGGCCAGCAGGGCGGATATGCCCACCATGGCGAAGGGGTTGAGCTGGGCCAGCCAGGCCACGGTGATGGCGGTGAAGCCCGCCCCGGCGGCCACGCCGGAGTACAGGGTGTTGTTGGCGCCGGAGACCAGCAGGAAGCCCACCACGCCGGCGATGGCGCCGGAGAGGAACATGGTGCGCATGATGACCCAGCCCACGTTCATGCCCGCGTACCGGGCGGTGTTCTCGCTCTCGCCGATGACGGCGATCTCATAGCCGTGCTTGGTGTACTTCATGTAGATAAACATGAACACCGTCAGGGCCAGCACCACGATCCAGCCGCAGTACACGCCGGCCACCCGGGGCAGGCAGGCGTTGGAGGCGAACTGCTCAATCTGCTGGCTGCCCCGGGGGATCTTCTCCCACGGGCCGCCCTGGAGCCACTTCACCACGCCGATGATGATGTAGTTCATCATCAGGGTGAACAGAGTCTCGTTGGTTCCCCAGCGGGCCTTGAAGAAGGCGGGCACCAGCGCCCACAGGCCGCCGCCGATGGCGCCGGCGGCGCACATGAGGAGCAGCAGGGGCACCTGGGGGATGGAGTCGGCCCAGAAGAGGGCGAAATAGGTGGCGCACATGGCGCCGGCGGTGATCTGTCCCTCGGCGCCGATGTTCCAGAAGCGCATCTTGAAGCAGGGGGCAATGGCCAGGGCGGTCCCCAGCAGGGGGATGAAGTTCTTCACGGTCTGCCGGATGCCGGAGGTCTTGCCCAGGGCGCCCTCCACGATGATGGCGTAGCCCTGGATGGGGTTGTTGCCCGAGAGCAGGATCACCAGGCCGCCCACCACCAGGGCCAGCAGGATGGCCGCGATGCGGATGCCCCACTGGCCCGCGCCGGCCATGCCGTCCCGCTTGGCCAGGCGGATCAGGGGTGTTTTGCCGCTGCTATGCACGCTCGCCCGCCTCCTTTCCGCCGCCCACGTGGGTCATGTAGAGGCCCACCTCTTCCTTTGTGGTATTCCGGCCGTCCACGATGCCGGAGACCTTGCCGCCGCAGAGTACCAGGATCCGGTCGCACAGCTCCAGCAGCACGTCCAGATCCTCCCCCACCAGGATCACGGCCACGCCCTTCATCTTCTGCTGGTTGAGCAGGCCGTAGATGGTGTAGGACGAGTTGATGTCCAGGCCCCGGACGGGGTAGGCGGTCATAAGCACGGTGGGGGTGGAGTCGATCTCCCGGCCCACCAGCACCTTCTGCACGTTGCCGCCGGAGAGCCGGCGCACCGGGGTGCCGACGCCGGGGGTGACGATCTCCAGCTCGTCAATCAGCCGCTGGGCCAGCGCCCGGGGGGCCTTGCGGTCCACGAAGGGGCCCTTGTGCTCCCGGTAGGTCTTGAGCATCATGTTGTCTACCATGTCCATGCCCGCCACCAGGCCCATGCCCAGGCGGTCCTCCGGCACGAAGGCCAGGGACACGCCCACACGGCGGATCTGCATGGGGGTCTTGCCCACCAGCTCCTCGCCGTCCCGGTCCACGGGGACGTGGTAGCCGGCGATGTCGCTGTTGGGGTGGGGCGGGTAATAGAGCACGCTGCCCGCCTCCGCGGCCTGGAGGCCGGCGATGGCCTCCAGCAGCTCCTTCTGGCCGGAGCCGGCGATGCCCGCAATGCCCAGGATTTCGCCGCCGAAGGCCTGGAAGGACACGTCGTCCAGGGTCTTGACCCCCTCGTGATCCCGGCAGGTCAGGCCCTTGACCTCCAGGCGGAGATCCCGGTACTTGGCCTCCGGCCGGTCGATGTTCAGGCTCACCGCCCGGCCCACCATCATCTCGGTGAGCTTCTGGGGGTCGGTGTCGGCTGTGTGGACGGTGCCGATGTACTTGCCCTTGCGGAGGACGGCCACCCGGTCGGAGAGGGCCATAACCTCGTGGAGCTTGTGGGTGATGATCACGATGGCCTTGCCGTCGGCGCGCATGTTGCGCAGGACGGCGAAGAGCTTTTCCGTCTCCTGGGGGGTAAGGACGGCGGTGGGCTCATCCAGAATCAGGATGTCCGCCCCCCGGTAGAGCACCTTGAGGATCTCCACCGTCTGCTTCTCCGACACCGACATGTCGTAGACCTTTTTGCCGGGATCGATGTCAAAGCCGTACTTTTCGCTGATCTCCTTCACCCGGCGGGCGGCGGCCCGGAGATCGAAGGCCCCCTTCCCCTCCAGGCCCAGGACGATGTTCTGTGCCGCGGTGAACACGTCCACCAGCTTGAAGTGCTGGTGGATCATGCCGATACCCAGGGCGTAGGCGTCCTTGGGGGAGCGGATGGTGACCTCCCTTCCCCCCACCTGGATGTGCCCCTCGTCGGGGAAGTAGATGCCGGAGATCATGTTCATCAGGGTGGTCTTGCCGCTTCCGTTCTCCCCCAGAAGGGAGAGAATCTCGCCGCGCCGGACCTCCAGATCAATTCCGTCGTTGGCCACGACGCTGCCAAACCGCTTGGTGATCCCCTTGAGCTGGATCGCGCTGACCTGTTCCAAACCCAGCCTCCTTTCCCGGCCCCCGCGGGGCCGAAGCGTTCTCTTCTCTCGCACTCGCTGCTCCTTGCGGCAAAGGCCCCCGGCGCGGTCGCGGGGGAGAAATCCGGGGCCGGCCCGCCTGGGCCGGCCCCGCCTTTGCTTCCGGTTCGGTCGTTTGCTTTACTCCTCGGTGATGCCGTCGATGACGTAGCAGAACTGAGGCGCGGACAGGCCGCCCTCCTGGCTCAGGTCGGATTCGGGGAAGAACTCGCCCTCACCGATGCTCCACACCTCGCCGTCAGGATTCTGGGCCGGGTGGCCGGACAGGGGGCCGGCGAACACGTGCAGGCCGCCCGCCAGATCGGCCTCCGCCGCCATTGCCGCCTCCTCAGTGCCGGGGGCGGCAATGGCGGTGTTCAGCTCGGTCAGCTTGACGGAGCCGTCGGCGTAGCCGGCCGTCCAGTCCTGGTCAAAGCTCTCACCGTTGGCCACGGCGGAGATGGCATAGACGAAATAGGGCGTCCAGTCCACGCGGCAGGAGATGAGGCTGGCCTCCGGGGCCACGCCGGTCATGTCGTTGTTGTAGCCGCAGTGAAACACGCCGGCGTCCTGGGCGGAGGTGGCGGGGGTGGTGTTGTCGGAGTGCTGGGAAATGAGCACGCAGCCCTCGTCAGCCAGGGCGGAGGCGGCGGCGGCCTCCTGGGGCGCGTCGGACCAGGAGTTGACGTACTTGACCTTCATGGTGACAGAGGGACACACGCTCTTGGCGCCCTGGTAGAAGGCGGTGTAGCCGGAAACCACCTCAGCAAAGGGGAAAGCGGCCACGTAGCCAATGACAGCCTCCTCGGCGGTGATGGTGCCCTCGTCGATCATCTGCTGTAGCTTCATGCCGCCGGCCACGCCGGCCAGGTAGCGGCCCTCGTAGATGTTGGCGAAGGCGTTGTGGGTGTTGTCCAGATCGTCCACGGCAGAGGCCTGGTTGGTACAGGAGATGAACTCGATTTCGGGGTAGTCGGGGGCCACCTTCAGCATAAAGGGCTCGAAGCCGTAGGAGTTGTTGATGATAATATCACATCCATCCTCGGCCAGCTCGATGTTGGCGTCCTCGCAGCCGGAGTCCTCCAGGATATTTTTCTTGTAGCTCCACTCCACGGTAATGCCCCGCTCGGCCAACTGGGCGGTGGCCTCCTCCACGGCCTTCATAAAGTTATAGGTATAACCCTGGTCGTTCTCGTCGCCGATGCAAACCATGCCCACCTTGACGGTTTTACCCTCGGCGGAGGGCTCACCAGTGCCGTCAGTCACCGGGGTGGTCTCCCCGCCGGCCGGGGTGTTGGCGGAGCCCTCGTCCCCGCTGTTGCCGCAGGCGGCCAGTCCAACAGACATAGCGCCCGCCAGGAGCAGTGCAAGCAGTCTCTTTTTCATCGTTTAAGTTCCTCCTTAATTGCGTCTCTCAATCAATCGGGTCCTCTATTCAAAACGGCTGCCTGAACACGGGGGCACTCCCCCCTGCTCACCGACGGGCGCCATACGCGCCGAACGCCAAAATCATCCGCTCATCACGGAGGGACGTCCTCCGCCTGCGGCAGCCGGTCTTGCTGTGTAAGACAGGAGCCCGGAGGCTCCCCGACGAACCGTAAGACCTCGGTTCATCCGGCGGAGGCGCCCGCCTCCGCTTTTCTCTTCGCTTTCTTTCCTCCGCCCTCCCGGCGGGCGGCCACAAGGGCCGCCCCTACGGGATGCGGCGGCTGGGGCTGTGGGCTCAGCAGAACTCCACGCCGCCCTCCACGCTCATGGCTTTGATGCGGGCCAGGGACTCCACCCGGACTCCCATACCGCGGATCAGGTCGCCGCCGGGCTGGAATGCCTTCTCCACACAGATGCCCGCACCCACCAGGGTGGCGCCGGCATCCTGCACCAGGTTGATGAGGCCCTGCAGGGCCGAGCCGTTGGCTAAAAAGTCGTCGATGAGCAGTACCCGGTCCTCGGGGTGCAGAAACTCCTTGGACACGATGATGTCGTACACCTTGCCGTGGGTAAAGGACTCCACCTTGGAGGTGTAGACATCGCCGGCGATGTTGCGGGTCTTGTTCTTCTTGGCAAAGATCACCGGACAATCAAAAAACTGCGCGGTTACACATGCGATCCCGATCCCCGATGCCTCGATGGTCAAAATCTTGGTAACCCCGCAGTCCCCAAACAAGCGCAGGAACTCCTTGCCCATTTCCTGGAACAGCTTCACGTCCATCTGATGATTCAGAAAGCTGTCCACCTTCAGCACGCCGCCTTCACGGATTTTTCCGTGGGTCCGAATGCGCTCCTCCAGCAGTTTCATTATGTCCCTCTCCTTACTCCACAAGAAAAAGTTATTTCTATTGTATCGAATTTGACAGACAACTGCAACTGCCTATATTCTATCAAAAAAGATCGCTTTCGTCACGTGTTTTTAGAAATTTTGTACGGAGGTTCTCCCCGCCTTCCGGTTTTTTCATTGTGCTTTTGCGCCGGGTTTGGTACAATGCTGTTGATCGCTTTTGAGCAAGGAGGTTTATTGTTATGAAACACCGTTTCTGTGCGGCAGCCCTGGCCGCCGTTTTGCTTTTGAGCGCCGCACCCCTCTCCCCCGCAGCCAGCGCCGCATTTTCCGACGCGGAGGGCACCTGGGCCGCAGAGGTCATCGAAAAGGCGGAGGGCTATGGCCTGATGAACGGCTACCCCGACGGCACCTTCGGCGTGGGGAAGGAGCTCACACGGGGCGAGTTTGTGGCCGTGCTCTGCCGCATGTTCGGCTGGGATGCCGCCTCCCCGGGCGCGCCCTCGTTTTCCGACTGCCCCGCCTCTCACTGGGCCTACTCCTATGTGGAGACCGCCCTGGCCCACGGCGTGATGGATGCCGGCGGCGCCTTCCGTCCGGAGGACTATATCAGCCGGGAGGAGATGGCGGTCATGCTGGTGCGGGCCCTGGGCTACGGCACGCTGGCCCAGTCCCTGTCCGGGCTGGAGCTGCCCTTTGACGACATCACGGACAACCGGGGGTACATCGCCATCGCCTACGACATCGGCATGATCACCGGCGTGGCCGGGGCGGGCGGCCAGCTCAAGTTCCTGCCCCGCGACTCCGCCACCCGGGAGGAGGCCGCCGCCATGCTGGTGCGGGTGTACGAGCGGTACACCTCCAAGCTGGACTGGCTCCACGGCTTTTACGCCTTCTCCTCCTATTCCCAGATTGATCTCACCGCCTCCATGGACGCGGTGAGCGTAGGCTGGGCCCGGATGGAGTACGACCCCGCCGCCGGGCCCGTCCTCAACTCCTCCCGCACCAACGGCAACGACTGGGTGCGCCCCGACGACCCCACCCCCGCCACCGATTACTGGGATGCCCGCAGCCTCCCCTACAACTTAAATGTATATGCCTCGGCGAGCGATTCCATCCCCCTCCCCGACGGCACCACCACCTCCACGGTGGCGGCGGTGACCGGCACGCCCGAGGCCCGGGCCCAGGCCGTGGCCGCGTTGACTGCCGCCAGCGCGGACTACGCGGGCCTGACCATCGACTTTGAGGGCCTGAAGGGGGATACCATAAAACAAAATTATGTAGCCTTTCTAAAAGAGCTGGACGCCGCCCTGCCCCAGGGGAAAACCCTCTATGTCTGCGTCCAGCCCGACACCTGGTACACCGGCTTTGACTACCGGGGCATTGGCGAGGCCGCCGACAAGGTGATCCTCATGGCCCACGACTACCAGTGGACCTCCGTCCCCGACTCCTATGTAGGCACTACCAACACCGACTCCCCCGTCACCCCCTTCGCCAGCGTGTACGAGGCTCTGCGTGATCTTACCGACCCGGCCACCGGCGTGGCCGACCGGAGCAAGCTGGCCCTGCAGATCTCCTTTGGCTCGGCGGGCTTCCACGTGGACGGAGAGGACCGCCTGCTGGAGACCACTATCTACCACCCCGCCCCCTCCACCCTGGCCCTGCGCCTGGCCCAGCCCGACACTCAGGTGGTCTACTCGGAGGAATTCCGCAATCCCTGCGCCCTCTACACTACCGAGGACGGCAGCCGTTACAAGGTCTGGTACGAGAACGAGCAAAGCGTGCTGGACAAGGTGGCGCTGGCCCGGATGTTCGGCATCACAGGAGTCTCCCTGTGGCGCATCGGCAACATTCCGGCGGACGGTACCTACGACGTGTGGAGCGCCCTGCTGACCCAGCGCTGACCCGCTTACCATCTACTTAGGAAGTGAAACGGATGACCAACCGCAAGGAACTGCTGCGCGAATTCCTGCTGATGAACCTGGGCACCCTGCTGGTGTCGGTGGGGGTCTACTTTTTCAAATTTCCCAACCATTTTTCCATGGGCGGCGTGTCCGGCCTGGCGGTGCTGCTGGGAAAGCTGCTGCCCCAGCTCTCCCCCTCTACCTTCAACACCATCATCAATGTGCTCTTTTTGGTGCTGGGCTTTGTAATGCTCAACAGGGGCTTCGGCGCCCGGACGGTCTACTGTTCCATTCTCTCCGCCGGGCTCATTCAGCTCTTTGAGTGGGCGTTTCCCATGGACCGTCCTCTCACCGACCAACTCATGCTGGAGCTGTTCTTCGCGGTGATCCTCCCCGCCCTGGGCTCCGCCATCCTTTTCAACATAGACGCCTCCTCCGGCGGCACCGATATCGCCGCCATGATTCTCAAAAAATACACCGGCCTGGACGTAGGGCGTGCCCTGCTCCTCTCCGACGTGGTCATCGCGGCGGCCGCCCTCTTTGTCTTTGACATCACGGCGGGACTGTGCTCCCTGCTGGGCCTGGCCCTCAAGTCGGTGCTGGTGGACAGCGCCATCGAGTCCTTCAACCGGCGCAAGGCCTTTTTCGTCATCTCCTACGACCCGGAGCATGTGTGCGACTATATTACCCATACCCTGGGCCGGGGCGCCACCGTATGGCAGGCCCAGGGCGCCTATACCCACGCAGAGCACCACGTGGTGCTCACCGTCCTCACCAGGGGGCAGGCCGTGCTTCTGCGCCGCTACCTGAAAAAGATTGATCCCCACGCCTTTCTGATTGTAGCCAACTCCAGTGAAATCTTTGGAAAGGGCTTCTTACAGCCCTGATTCTCCGCCCGCCCGGACCTAAATGCCGGGCGGGCTTTTTGCTGTGCAGGAGCAGAGCAAAATTAGCCCTGTGCCGCTTAACAGCGGCACGGCCATGGGATGACAGCGCGTGGGTCGGTACGGCCCACATGCGCAAACACTTCATGCGCCTGAGCCTTTGCGTCGTTTCGCGGTACGCCCTGTGCGCACGAAGCTTTCTGTCATTTTGGAAAATATTTCCCAATCGACGGTATGCGGCTTTTTTTGCGCCAAGATATGGTAATATATGGTTAGCCAATATTCTACCGCAAAGGAGGCTTTCCGATGTCCTTACTGCGTCGAAAAGGACTGTTTGAGAGCACCAAAGTGCTGTTTCTCCCCATTGCCGCCATTTCCCCCAATCCGGACCAGCCCCGCACCTGCTTTTCCCGGGAGGGCCTGGAGGAGCTGGCCGCCAGCATTCAGGAGCTCGGCGTACTCCAGCCTCTGTCCGTCCGCCGAAATATTTTGCGCGTCCCCCCCCCCCCTTCTTCCCGTCCGCCGGTCCAAGAACGGCGGCTACGAGCTGATTTCCGGGGAGCGCCGCCTGCGGGCCTCCCGCATGGCCGGTCTCACCGAGGTGCCCTGCATTCTGGTCAGCGTGGACAGCCAGGGTTCTTCTTTGCTGGCCCTGGTGGAGAACCTTCAGCGGCGGGACCTCAACTTTGTGGAGGAGGCCACCGCTCTGGCCAAGCTGATCGAGACCTACCATCTGTCTCAGGAGGAGGCGGCCCGCCGCATCGGCAAGTCCCAGTCGGCGGTGGCCAACAAGCTGCGCCTGCTCCGCCTCCCGCCCGATGTCCTCACCCTGCTGCGGGAGCACGGCTGCACCGAGCGCCACGCCCGGGCGCTGCTCCGCCTGGAGGAGCCGGAGCTCCAGCGCACGGCCGCCCGGCATGTGGCAGAGCAGGGGCTTACTGTGGCCCGGACGGAGGAGTATGTGGAAACCCTGCTTCATCCGGCAGACAAGCCCGCCCGAAAAAAACCAACCTTTGTAATTAAGGATGTGCGGCTGTTTCTTAACACCGTGACCCGGGGACTGTCCATGATGAAGAGCGCGGGCGTACAGGCCAACTGCAAGCGCCAGGAGACGGAGGACTCCATCTTGCTGACCATCACTATTCCCAAGTAGAGGCGCGCCGTACGCGGAGGCCATGGCGGTTTTCCTAAAAGGATGGGGCTGTTTCACGTGAAACAGCTCCATCCTCTTTTTTTCCTGTTTCACGTGAAACAGCGCGAATTTCAGTTGAATTACGTCTACCGCCGCTATATAATAGAACCTGACCCTTTGCAACGACCCAAAAAGGCAGGTGTGCTATGGCAAAGACCATTGCGATTGTGAATCAAAAGGGCGGCGTGGGAAAGACTACCACCTGTGTCAACCTGGCGGCGGCTCTGAAAAACCAGGGCTGCCGGGTGCTGGTGTGCGATTTTGACCCCCAGGCCAACACCACTTCCGGCTTCGGCGTAGACAAGACCACCTCGCCCAACATCTATGACGTGCTTCTCAACGGGACGGAGACCGCCAAGGCCATCTCCTCCACCTCCTACGGCGATGTGCTCCCCTCCAACAAGGCGCTGGCGGGGGCCACCATTGAGATGATCGCCCTGGAGCAGCGGGAATACCGGCTGAAAAACGCCTTGGAGCAGGTGGCGGAACACTATGACTACATCTTCATTGACTGTCCCCCCTCTCTGGAACTGCTGACCCTCAACGCCCTGTGCGCAGCGGACACCGTGCTGGTACCGGTGCAATGTGAGTACTACGCCCTGGAGGGGCTCAGCGACCTTCTCTCCACCATTCGCATTGTCAAGCGATCCCTCAACCCCAAAATTGCCCTGGAGGGGGTGGTACTCACCATGTACGACGGCCGTACCAATCTCTCCATGCAGGTGGCGGAGGAGGTCAAACGCCACTTCCCCGGCCAGGTGTACGCCACGGTGATCCCCCGTAACGTCCGCCTGTCCGAGGCTCCCAGCTTTGGCAAGCCGGTGTCCGCCTATGACGCCCTCTCCCGGGGCGCGGAGGCCTACGATGCACTGGCCCAGGAGCTGCTGGAGCACAATCAATACGCCGTCACCCGTGTGGAAAGGAAGGATTGACCTATGGCATTGGAACGCGGCCTGGGCAGGGGCCTGGGCGCACTGCTGGGGGACGCCGCCCTCCAGTCCCAGGAGGGGGGCTCCCTCTCCCTCCCCATCTCCCAGGTGGAACCGGGGCTCAAGCAGCCCCGGAAGCGGTTTGACGAGGAAAGCCTTCAGGATTTGGCCGACTCCATCCGCATCCACGGGATCATTCAACCCCTCACCGTCCGCCGGCTCTCGTCGGGCTACTACCAGATCATCGCCGGGGAGCGCCGCTGGCGGGCCGCCAAGCTGGCGGGGCCGGGCGGTGCCCTCCTC
>OBXO01001510.1_pt1 | contig 10675 bp, 15 predicted proteins | sample 1501431 | NCBI WGS metagenome assembly OBXO01 (sample SAMEA2580163, study PRJEB22360) | human gut metagenome | biome: human gut; feature: human-associated habitat; material: faeces | place: Denmark | collected 2008/2010 | reverse complement strand
TTATTTATATTAAATAATCTAACTATCAAATTATAACTTATAAATTTACCTTAGCAACGATTACGAATAAAAAAGAGGCTCTTGCCTCTTTTAATAATTATTAATTGATTTCATTAAATCTTCAAATTCATTAAAGCAAAGAGATTGAGCACCATCTGACAAAGCATTTTCTGGGTCAGGATGTACTTCTACCATTATTCCATCTGCTCCACATGCAAAAGATGCCAGTGACATAGGTTTTACCAAATATCTAACTCCAGTGGCATGGCTTGGGTCTACCACAACAGGAAGACCTGTTTCCTTTTGAATAATGGGTACTGCAGCTAAATCTAATGTATTTCTAGTATAATCATTATACGTTCTTATACCTCTCTCACACATTATAATATTACTATTTCCTTCTATTGCTATATATTCAGAAGCACCTATCCATTCAGTAATTGTGGATGCTATTCCTCTTTTTAACATAACAGGTTTATTTTGTTTTCCCACTTCACTTAAAAGAGTAAAGTTTTGCATATTTCTTGACCCAATTTGAATTATATCACTTATACTATACAGTTCGTCCATATCTCTTACATCCATAAGTTCTGTAATAACAGCCATACCAACTTCATCTTTAACTGCTTTTAATATTTCAAGACCTTCTTTTTTTAATCCTTGAAATGAATTTGGAGATGTTCTTGGCTTGTATGCTCCACCTCTTAAAATATTTGCTCCCTGACTTTTTACAAATTTAGCAGTCTCTAAAAGTTGCTCATAACTCTCTATTGCACATGGTCCAGCTATTATAAGTTTATCTTTTTTTACAGTTATCTTTTTGTTATTTGTATTTATCTCTATCTTTGAATTATTATTAAATAGGTTTTCTTTCATAACCTACAAGCTCCTTTACTTCTTCTCTTTCTTCAGCAGATAGGAGGTTTAAATGTTCTTTTATTGTTTTTTCATTTATTATAAGTTCTTCATTTAAATCCATAAGTGGTATCAAAACGAAAGCTCTATCTTGAATCCTTGGATGAGGTATTGTTAGTCTTTCATCAGTGGAAACTACATCATTAAAAAATAGTACGTCTACATCTATAGTTCTTGGTCCCCAATGAACTATTCTCTCTCTATGTAGTTCTCTCTCTATTTCTTGACAATATTCTAACAACTCATAAGGTTCAAACTCTGTTTCTATTTCTACACACATATTTAGAAAATCTGCTTGTTCTGTATATCCCCATGGTTTTGTTTCGTATAAGCTTGATTCTTTTACTTTATATATAGAATCACTATTTTTCAAAAGTTCACATGCTCTTGATAAATTATCAAATCTATCACCCATGTTAGTACCTATTCCCAAATAAGCCTTATTCATCTCTTGTTCTCCTTATCTCAACACCAAAATAGTCATAAATACCATTTACAGGAGCCTCAGGCTTTCTAACTCTGACCATAACTCCATTTATAAGTATAAATTTATTCAAGACTTCTTCAGCAATATTTTCCGCTAAAGCCTCCAAAAGATTAAATTGTTTATTTTCAGTAATATCTTTAACAACATTGTAAACCTCGGCATAGCTTACAGATTTATTTATATCGTCACTAAGACCTGCTTCTCTTGAATCAATATAAAGTTCCATGTCGACAAAGAATTTCTGACCTAGAAAATTTTCTTCTTTAAGAACACCATGATATCCATAGAATCCTAGATTACTAAGTAATATTTTATCCATTATATTATACCTACTTTCTATATATTGCATCAGTCATTCTAGCTGCCATTAAATTTTCATAAACATCATGTACTCTAACTATATCTACGCCATCTCTTATACCAAGAACAGTAGTAGCTATTGTACCTTCTAATCTTTTTTTAGGCTCAACTGGAAGTACTTTTCCTATTACTGATTTTCTGGATGTCCCAAGCAAAATAGGATACCCTAAATCTTTTAATTCATTTAATCTTCTCAATACTTCAATATTTTGTTCAAAATCCTTGCCAAATCCTACACCTGGGTCAAGTACTATTTTTTCTTTTTTTACACCACAACTCATTGCCATTTCTATACTTACCTTAAAAAAGTCTTTTATTGACTCCATTATATCTTTGTCATAGTTTGTCCCATCTTGATTATGCATTATACACACTTCTGCATCATATTTTCCTATTACAGAAGCCATATTTTTATCTTTTCTAAGACCCCAAACATCATTTACCATAGTGACACCTAATTTTAATGCTTCTTCTGCAACATCTGCCTTATAAGTGTCTATTGATATTGGTATATCCAATTCCTGTTTAAGTTTTTTTATTACAGGGATTACTCTTCTTAGCTCTTCGTCTGAGTCTACATAGCTATGACCTGGGCGTGTAGACTCTCCTCCTAGGTCTATTATATCTGCACCTTGGTCAACCATATCTTTTGCATGTTGTATTGCTATGTCCAAGTTATTAAAATCTCCTCCATCAGAAAAACTATCTGGAGTTACATTTAATATTCCCATTATATAAGTTCTTTTACCATAATCAAACACAATTAATGACACTCCCTTAAATTAAATTTTATCTCAATAAATGATTATATCTATAATAAATTGCTACTTCATAGTAATCAAACTCATAGCCTCGGCTCTAGACGCAATGTCCTTTTCAAATATTCCTCTCACTGCTGATGTAACAGTTTTTGAACCTGGTTTTTTTACGCCTCTCATTGTCATGCACATATGTTCAGCTTCTACTACTACTAAGACACCATAAGGTTGTAATTCTTCCATTATTATATCTGCAGCATTTTTAGTGATTCTTTCTTGTAATTGTGGTCTTTTTGCCAATGTATCTATTACTCTAGCAAGTTTAGAAAGCCCTGTAAGTCTTCCTCCTTTTGGTAAATAAGCAATATGAGCTTTTCCAAAGAAAGGAACTAGATGATGCTCACAACATGAATAAAATGGAATATCTTTTACCAATACTAACTCTTCATGTTTTTCATCTGCAAAAAGAACTTTTAAATGGTCTCTTGGTTCTTCACTAAGACCAGAGAATATCTCTTCATACATCCTAGCAACTCTATTTGGAGTTTCGATTAGACCTTCTCTATCTGGGTCTTCCCCAATTGCCTCTAGTATTTCTCTTACTGCATGTTGTATCTTTTCTTTATCAACTTTATTCATTTAAACTCCCCCCATTGATTTGTGACTAGAAGATTAGTTTTATAACCTCTTTTGTCTCAATTTCTTTAAAAATATAATTATAAACATCTAAAAGTCTTTGATAGTCATAATTTTCACTTACTTTTGACACTAGTTCAAAAAGCTCATTATTTTCTTTTTTAGCAATTTTTTGTCTTTTGGTACCCATTTATCATTTATATTAAAGTACCCAATTATTATATCTTTTAAATATAAATTCGTCAAAAAATGATATTCAAAAACATCAAATTTTTCTTTATTTTTTAAATTCGATATTTTTGCTCCAATATCTTGCTTTATAAAAGACTTTTCCTCTAATGACATTTTACTAGGTCCTTCTAAGTAAATATCTCTACTTATATCTTTTATAATATGTGATATATTCTCCCTATCAAACAGTACTTTAGCATCTTTCATTTCTTTCACAAAGAAATATTCCCTATTTGATAATAATTTTTTTACACCATCTTTTGAAAAGTAATTTACATCAAATTCTATTCCCTTTTTTTTAAACAGTATTCTCTCTTGTTTTTCCCCTTCTTTTACAAAAACGAACACATCAATATCGTTTATCTCTACATCATAAAGAGTAAAATCTACGTCTTTACTAGAACCCACTAAATATACAGCCAAAGTGTTTTGGTTTTCTATTATTTTAGTTATCTCTTCATTGTATACTTCATAAATACAACCTATCATCTTTTGTCTCCAACAAATTGTTAATATTTTAATTTATTCTAATAACTTCACTATTTTATCAAAAACAACATTTTCTTTATTAAATTTTATTTTGTCAATTTCTGTAACCTTTATAGCGCCCATAAGACTATTTGTGACAAAAACAAAATCAAAACTACTAATTTCTGATATATTAATTTCATTTTCTATCAACTCTATATGTAATTCGTCACAAATCTCTATAATCCTTTTTTTTATTATTCCATTTAATATCGGTAATCTATCACTAGGAGTGTACACTCTTTCTCCTTTTATAAAGAAAATATTGCTCATAGAACATTCTAATATTACACCTTCTGAATTTAAAAATATACCATCATTATAACCAGTCTTATTTGCGATATTTTTGGTATATATGTTTTCAAAATAATTAGTAGTCTTATGTCTATGAATTAAACTATTCCCCCTAACTATTGGAGATATAGCTAATTTAAACCCCTTCTCATACGTCTCTTGATTATATGAAATATCCCTAATAGATATATTATAACCTTCATCAAAAACAGTAATTCTAAGTGCTTTATTAATGACATTTTCTTTTTTTATATATGTAACAATTTCATTTATCAAGAAATCTTTTTTATAGTTTATATCTAAATCCAAACAATTTATTGAGCTTAGTATTCTTTCTATATGGATATCTAAATCTACTGCTATTCCATTTTTAACTCTAATAGTTTCAAACAAACCAATTCCAAATTTACTTAAACTACTATCAAAACCTACATTATTCTTCATAATATCCCCTCAAAGCCTTCATTATGGATTTAGCTTTATCAAGTGTTTCTTGATATTCTTCATCTGGGTCAGAATCCCAAGTCATTCCTCCTCCAACTTGAAAGTAGACTTTTTTGTCATTTTTGATTATTGTTCTAATTGCTATATTAAAATCCATATCACCATTAAAACCTATATAACCTATTGAACCAGTATATACATTTCTTTGCGTTGGCTCTAATTCGTCTATAATTTCCATTGCTCTAATCTTAGGTGCTCCTGTTATAGACCCCCCTGGAAAAGTTGCTTTTATTACATCAGTAACATCTTTATCATCTTTTAACTCACCTACAACTGTGGAAACTAAGTGATTTACATTTGCATATGGTTCAATTACAAATAGCTCTGGAACTTTAACACTTCCAGTTTTAGATATTCTCCCAATATCATTTCTTTCTAAATCTACTATCATAAGTAGTTCAGCTCTATCTTTTTCACTATTTCTAAGTTCTTGTTGAAGTCTTAAATCTTCTTCTTTATCTTTCCCTCTTGGACGAGTACCTTTTATTGGTCTAGTTTCTATTTTCTTATTAACACATCTTATAAATCTTTCTGGAGAATTTGATAATATATGTGCATCTTCAAAGTTTAAGAATGCCCCAAATGGTGCTGGGCTAAATCTTCTTAAGTCCCTATACAATTCAAAGCTTGTAAGTTCTGTTTCTCCACTGAACCTTTGTGTTAAATTAGCTTGATATATATCTCCTTGTCTTATGTACTCTCTAACACTTTGAACTGCATTTTTAAATTCTTCCTTTGTAAAATTAGATTTAAGTCTTATAGATGTTACTTCTTTTTCTTCATAACATATGCTATCTATACCTTTTTTCTCTTCTTTTAATATTCTTTGTTCTATATCATCTATTATCTTTTCTTCTAATTCGATATCTATGTTTGGAGTAGCTATATAAGTTTTTTGCACAAGATGGTCTATAACTATTACATGATTATAAAATCCAAAATACATATCAGGCATCTCAATATCATCTACAGCAGTTCTAGGTAAATTTTCTATGTAATTACCTAAATCATAAGATAAATATCCCACAGCACCTCCTACAAATGGAAGATTAGTATCATTTACAACCCTATACTTATGTAGTTCTTCTTTTAAAACTTCTAAAGGATTTTCATCAGTATCTTTATACTTTAATACCTTAAATGGTTGGCTACTTATAAAAGAATATCTTCCCAATTTTTCTTTATCCATAGCACTGTCTAATATAAAACTGTCATGTTCATTTCTAAAAATAGTAAATATCTCAAAAGAATTTAATTTAGTATTTATCTCTCTTATCATATTACATATGTACCCTTTCTCTAGCTTCTGTTATAAAATTTTTAAGCATTTCATGACCATACTCTGACAAAATAGCTTCTGGATGAAACTGTACTCCTTCTATTAAATATTTCTTATGCCTAATCCCCATTATTTCCCCTTTATCAGTAATTGCTGTAATTTCTAATTCTTTTGGAACTGTATTGGAATCAATTATTAGTGAATGATACCTAGTGACATTTAAAGGATTTTTAAGTCCCCTAAAAACTCCTTTATTAGTATGGTTGATACTATATACTTTTCCATGCACAGGCTGTTGTGCTTTTATAATATCTCCTCCAAAAACATGTCCAATAGTTTGGTGACCTAAACAAATTCCTAGTATAGGTTTTTTCCCCTTAAAATGCTCAACAATATCTATGCAAATACCAGCTTCTTTTGGAGAACACGGTCCTGGAGATAACACAATTACCTCTGGATTTAGTTCTTCAATGTCACTTATTTTGATTTCATTATTTCTTTTTACTACAACTGTTTCCCCTAATTCTTCTATATATTGGACTAGGTTGTATACAAAAGAATCATAATTGTCTATCATAAGAATCATACTGTAAATCTCCCCCCTAAAAATTATTTTATCAACTCAGAAACTGTTACAAATTTAAAACCTTTTTCAATCATTTTTGGAATAAACATATCTAAAGCTTCAACTGTATCATTAGTTGCATAATCATGCAAAAGTATTATATCTCCATTTTGTACTTTATTAATTATTTTATCTGCAATGCTATTAGCTCCTGGATTTTTCCAATCTTTCACATCTACACCTGTCCATAAAACAACTTTATAGTCATGCTTTTTTGCAATTTCTATTAATTCTTTTTCTCTATAACTTCCAAATGGTGGTCTAAATAATGTCGGTTTTTTTCCAGTTACTTCTTTCAAAATGTCTTCACACTTAACAATCTCCTCTTCTATCTGACTAGAACTTAAATTACTTATATCAGGATGATTGAAAGTATGATTTCCTATCTCGTGACCTTCTTTACTTGCTCTTACTAATGGTTCTTTATACCATTTTGCATGTTTTCCAGCTATAAAAAAAGTAGCTTTTACATTGTATTTCTTTAATACATCTAAAACTTGACTAGTTTCTTTAGGATGAGGACCATCATCAAAGGTAATTGCTATTAGCTTTTTTTCCCTTGAACCATGTTTAATCAAAACATTTCCATTAGTATCCATCATCAAAGCAGAAACTTTACTAAAATTAGATATTAACACTATTCCACAAAACAAGACTACTGCTATTAAGCACTTATATACTGTCTTTTTTTTCCATGATGTCATTTTTTAACTTCCTTTCAAATATTTTAGTTATTTATAAAAATTTTGAGTGTAATATGTTTTATAGCTTCCTCCAAATATTACTCCAACTCCAATATTATTATAGTTCCCCAAAATATTTTTTCTATGTCCTTCAGAGTTCATCCAAGCTTCATGCGCATATATTGCATTAATCTGTCCTGCTGCTATGTTTTCTCCAGCTGAAGTATATACTATACCTTCTCTTTTCATTCTGTCAAATGGAGTTTCATTCTTCTTATTTACATGGTCAAAAAAATTATTATCTCTCATATCTTCACTATGTTTTCTTGAACTCAAAGTTGCCTGTTCACTGTATCTCAATGAGTTTAACCCTCTTTGATTTCTAACACTATTTACAAGGTCTATAACTTCAAGTTCAAAACATTTTTTAAGTTCTTCGCTATCATCTGGATATAAATTTTTAAACTCATCTTCAGTGCTTTTATCAATTATTAAGTATGAACAAACTCTATTTTCTTCATGAATATCGTAGAAAATTGTAATATACTTACCTTCCTTACTTATTATATCATATTGATTTTCTGAGTTTATTATATATCTGGTATTTCCTTTTCTCTTATATTTTAATGGTGTAATCTTAGTTCTCACTGTTTGTCTATCTTGATTTAGTTTTATATCTTGATTTTCACATGAATTAATAGAATTACTATAAAGTGCTACTACTTCATCATTTTCAAGTCCAACCATTGCAAATTCTTTTCCATATTGATTATATACATACCAATCAAAACCATATTCACTAATATCAATTCTACCAGGTTTGCCGATACTTGATAAAACATAGCTTAAATTATCTCCTAAGCTTATTTTTTCAAAATTCTTTATATCTGACTCTCCTAAGTTCTCCCCTTCAGTATTATTTGATTGTAAATTTTGACTTTTTTCTTTTTTATCTTTCTTAGAATTATCATTTATATTTATTTTGTCTAAAAATTCATTCCATATTTCACTTTGAAAAAACTTTTCTTTTAAATCATATCCTTCTTTTAATAATTCAGGACTATAAAATAAAACAATAAGTACTACTAACACTAAAGCAATTAATCTCTTCAATATATCTCTCCTTCTTAAAATCAATCAAAATTTTTTAATATTGCATTTATTAAGTTAATATTGATAGTGTATACTAATCAATATCATTCATACCTATTTACAGTAAGTATTAGAAAAAAGCTTTATCTACTAATTAGATAAAGCTACAGTCTCAAGGAAAATATTTCATCTAATGTTCTATCAAATATAGATGGCTTATCAAATTTCCAAGTCCCTTCATAAACCAATTCATTATTTAGATAAAAAGTTCCTTGCCCATGTTTTTTACCATGCATAAATTCACCTATATACTTTTTACCTTTTTCCCATATATAAGTTCCCTTACCATGAATCAAATTATTCTTCCATTCTCCTTCATAAAGTACTTCCCCTTTACTATTATAGCAAATACCGTACCCTTCCATCTTTCCACCTTTAAATTCACCTGCATATATACATCCATCACTCCACTTATAAATACCTTTTCCATCTTTTTTTCCGTTTTTCCAAGTTCCAATATATTCATCTTTACTACTATATAACATATTTCCAATACCACTCATCATATCTTCCTCAAAATAACCTATATATTCATTTCCATTTGAAAATATAAAGTTTCCTTTTCCATTTTTTTTATCTTCTTTAAATTCTCCTATGTACTCCATAACTGTTCCTTCATCTACAAAAAAAGTATATGAGCCTTTCCCCTCCATCTTTCCCTCTAAGAATTTCCCTACATATACATCCCCATTTGAAAATTTATAGATTTTATTTTTTGGTTTTTTTGTATCGACATCATCTATATCACGTATTGTTTTTCCTTCCAATTCTAATACTTCATTTTCCGGAGCAAAATCGCCCCTTTTTAAAACACGTTTCTTCATGTTCTTTATACTTCTCATATAAAACTACTTCATTTATATATTTCAAATAATTATCATACAAATTAACATATTCTTTAGATAAATTCATAATGCCATTCCTCCAACGTTATTCCTAGATATTTTACTAAATCTATTAAATTTATTATATCCTAATAGTGGTCATGTTTTCTACATATTAAGTAATTTTTTCAATTTTAATTTTAAAATGATATCTTTTAAAGTGATACACAAATCATTAATAAAACCTTTATTTTCGTATACTAAATTTAAATAAGCTGAGAGATATAATATACAAATTTACATTATAAACTCCCAGCTTGTAAAATTTTCTATAAATCTTTTGCTTTAAACCCTCTTCCTTTTACTTCTGTAACATCATTTACAGATATAAAGGCCTTTTTATCATACTTCAAAGCTATATCTTTTATCTTTGGTATCTCATTTGATGAAACTATTGTATATATAATCTTCTTTTTTTGATGAGTGTATGCACCTTCTGCATCTAAAAAAGTTACACCTCTAACTAAACTCTTCATTATATCTTCTGCTATTAAATCGACTTCATTTGACATTACCATAACAGATTTTTGGTAATTCATTGCATCTTTAATAAAACTCATTGAATACGCATTTAGAAATAGACCTATAAGAGTGTATAATGCTAAATCCAACCCAAATAAAAAACTTCCTGTAAGTACTATCAAGCCATTTATTGCTAAAGCAGTGTCTTTCATTTCTATATTCTTCTTAATTTTTAGTATTGCAGCTATTATATCTGTACCACCTTGAGAAGACCTAGTTCTAAATACAACTCCGACTCCTAAACCAGATAATATACCACCATATACACTTTGAAGCAATATATCATGTATAGGTATAATATTACTTATTTCCTGAGTTGCTCCTAATAATAATGAAAATACAATCATATTTACCAAACTTGAAATACAAAACTCTTTTTCAAGGTATATGAACCCTAAGATAAATATTGGAATATTGATTAAAAATGTTAATAAACCTACATTTATATTTGTCAAATAGTTTATAGATGTTGCTATACCTGTAGCACCTCCACTAAGTAGATGTGCTGGTCTTAAGAACCCATTTATTCCTATAGATGTCATCAACATCCCAAATAGCATTGTTGAATATCTTAAAACTGGATGTTTTTGTAGGGTATTCTTAACTTCACTCATTTCTTTCTCCCTTCAATCTTTCTAAATCTTTAGAATTTTAAAAGCTTACTCTTACATATATTATTCCTGATGTAATAGATAATATTTCAAATAAATTTTTTTTATAATTTCTTGAACTGTCATCTATTACATCATCTATTATATTATCTTTTTCATATATGTCTAGTGCAATCTTTTATATTCTAATCTTTAAAAACGTTCAA
>OBXO01001508.1_pt1 | contig 10682 bp, 6 predicted proteins | sample 1501431 | NCBI WGS metagenome assembly OBXO01 (sample SAMEA2580163, study PRJEB22360) | human gut metagenome | biome: human gut; feature: human-associated habitat; material: faeces | place: Denmark | collected 2008/2010 | reverse complement strand
AACAGATATAAAATTGGAGGTAGTATAGATGAAAGCCTATAAGCAAGTGCTCAAAGATGAAATCCCCGCATTCCGCGCCGCTGGCCATGCATTTTTAAATGGTGAAATTACACGGATGGAGTTTAAAGGAAAATCAGGCGGGATGGGCTGTTATGCCCAGAAAGAAAACGGTAAATTTATGATCAGGCTCAGAACCCCTTCCGGAGTAATCAGCCATGAACATTTTAAACTCATTCTGCATTATGCAGATCAATATAAACTTGACAAAATACATCTTACAACCAGACAGGCCATTCAGCTCCATGACCTTTCTCTGGATGACGTTTGTGATATTATGGAAGATGCCATTAACCACGGTCTTTTTACCAGAGGCGGCGGCGGAAATTTTCCTCGCAATGTGGCTCTTTCCCCTCTTGCAGGTGTGGAGAAAGGTGAAGCCTTTGATGTGACACCTTATGCATTGCAGACAGGAAGTTATTTTACCATAAATGCTCCCCACTACCAGCTCCCCCGTAAATTAAAAGCAGCTTTCTCATCCGGTCCCAACGATACCGCCTGCGCAACTTTAACCGATATTGGTTTTATGGCAGTGGAAGACAATCAAAAACCCATGTTCCGCGTTTGGATGGCAGGCGGTCTGGGCGGCGGTCCGGCAGTGGGAATTCCATACGATGAACTGGTTTTGCCGGAAGATGTGATGTATCACATCGAAGCGATCACACAGTTATTTAAAGCTGAGGGCGATTACCAGAACAAGTCAAAAGCCCGTATCCGCTTTATTCCAAGACGGATGGGTGTGGAAAATTTTCTGAAAACTTATAAGGAATATCTCGCAGAAATAAAAGAAAAAGTAAAATTTGATGAGCTGAAAGCAGAATTGTCCAAAGAAAATTCCTGGGAACCGGAAATTCCCTCCTCCAATATCTGCATTCCTCAAAAACAGCCTGGCTGCTACACCGTGGTTCTTCATCCTCTCTGCGGACAGCTGGAAAAAAATGCGTTGCTGGAATTGGACAGCCTTTTAGAAAAATGCCCGGATGCAGAACTTCGACTGAGCATGAATGAAGAATTATATGTGCGCAATTTGAATAAATCTCATGCCGAAGCATTTATGCAGTTCGCAGAAAGCCAGCTGATGTCTACCAAAATACAAATGAGTGTGAGCTGTGTGGGAACACCTACCTGTCAGATCGGTATCATGCAAAGCCAGACTCTGTGTCACGGAATCCTTGCGGAATTGAAAGAAGCTGGCATTCGTGAAGACGTACTTCCATCCGTTCATATCAGCGGCTGTCCCAACAGCTGCTCCAGACACCAGATGGCACAGATTGGATTCGCTGGCAGAAAGAAACGTGTCAATGACGAAGTAGTGGATGCATTTGAAATCCAGGTAAACGGCAAGATTGGAGCAGATATAACGGAAATGGGTGATATTCTCGGCATCATGGCTGCATCCGCGATCCCAGATTTCATGGCTGCACTGGCTAAAAATCTTCTTACGGAACAAAAGAATTTTTCTGATTTTTATGAGTCAGACCGGGAAGCATTTATGGAATTGGCTGGGAGATATTTTATTTAATTAATTTACATCCTGAAATTGTACATTGCAGTAATATGGAGCTCACGGGTAAATAAAATTACCCGTAAGCTCCATATTTTTCATAATAAATTGAAAAAGAATCACATGAATGATATTTAAATTTTAATTACACCCTTTACAATATCTGCCTTATTTTCCACACTCTGCTCCAGCGCAGCTGCGATATCATCCAGGTCAAAAATATTGGTAACGATGTCTTTGATTTTTATCTTTCCCTGTGCCACGGCATCAATTGCCATAGGATATATATTACGATATCGGAAAACAGTCTTAAATGTCAGCTCTTTGTCTAATGCCGTACTAACGGGCAGGGTCAGCTTACCGGAAGCACTGTAGCCAACCAGAACAATGGTGGAACCTTTTTTTGCCATCCCAATCAGCTGTGTCGTTGTAATCTCAGTTCCAGCTGTTTCAATGGATAAATCACAACCGGCGCCATTGGTTAATTCCATGATTTTAGCAACGGCATCTTCCTCTCTTCCGTTTATGATTCCATCTGCACCTAATTCCAACGCTTTTTGCAGCCTCTTTTCCATTACGTCCACTACGTACACTCTGGAAACTCCCATTGCTTTCAACGCCATCATACTGACTAGTCCAATACATCCTGCTCCGGTAACTACAGCGGTCTGTCCAATCCCGGCACCTCCCTGTATCGCTGCATGCATTCCTACTGCCAGCGGCTCAATCAGGGCAGCCTCCATCGTACTCATATTGTCCGGAATCGGAAAACAGAGTCCGGCATCATGTGCAACATATTCCTGAAAAACCCCATCCACAGGAGGTGTCGCAAAGAATACCACATCCTTACAGAGATTATATCTGCCGCTCTTGCAAAATTCACAGTTACTGCAGGTCTTACCAGGCTCCAGCGCAACACGGTCCCCAACCTTTAAATTCCTTACATTGCTTCCGGTCTCTACGACAATTCCACCTGCTTCATGCCCAAGCACAAACGGCGGTTCCACAACAAAGTTCCCGATTCTTCCTGCTTCGTAATAATGCAGATCAGAACCACAGATTCCTACATACTCTACCTTAACCAATACCTCATTTTCTGCCGGCACAGGAATCGGACGGTTTGTTAATTCTACTTTACGGATCCCTGTCATAACTGCTGTTTTCATTATACCTTCCATGCTATATCCTCCCCGGGACTTGTTTCGAATTCATTATATTTATCTGGAGACAAGCTTCCAAATCTGAACTAAAAAGCTTCCTCCACTTGTTCCGCTAATTGATCTACATCTTCTTTTGATACGATAAAAAATTGGTTCCCATTTATTTCAGCCAGACAATAATCATCATTATAAGGTTTAAAAGCTACGGCTATATCAGGTGCATTTTCCATATTTCTCTGAAAATCAATCTCTAAAACTGGCGATGCCTCTTTTCCTTCACCTGCAATTTTACCATCCGGCTCGCCCTTAACGATGACTCCCATCAATGTCTGATACAGCGCCGAAAATGTTTTTTCATCCACTTCTTTTTTATCAAAAGCATACTTCTTCTGCGCAGCATTCACATCTATCAAATGTGTGTTATCACCCATATTTATTTCTACTGTATCCACCGTTTTATAGTCCACAAGACAGCAGATTTTTAATATATAATCATAGGGATTAAACATAAGCACAGGATCTGCGGCACTGGAAGAAATCTTATAAATCGTATCAAATCCTTCAATCTGAGCATAATAATTGCCCTGTTCATCTTTTTTACCGAACTTAATCAGACATGTAGTATCGGGATCGGTATCTGCAGTGTCCGACTCTGATTTCATATCATAGTAGTCTATTGCTATACTGGCTGATGGGTCTGACAGACCTGTGTCTTCCCCCTCTTTTATGTCAATAGCGCTGCCAAATTTCCACGCCGCAAGAGCATTATATAAGTTGAACATTTCTTCTGTATCCACCATTACCAGTGATTTATATGGTGTAATAATATCCCAATACGCAAAATTACTTTTATAATCCTGTGGATCATAGGTAATTTCAAATACACCCTGTCCACCCACCGCAATCGCAACACGTCTGACCTCATTAGCGGTAAACTCCGGTTTTTCTGTTCTGATCAGTTCCTTTTTCGCTGCAGGTGCTTCCGATTCCGTCACTGATCCTTCTGATTCCATCGCTGGTGCTTTTGCAGTCACGGACTGCCCTTCATTTTTACTGACCGCCGAAGTTTGTGATTCCTTTGATCCATCCGACCTGCCGCACCCAAATATACACACGGATGCCAATACCGTTAATAATGCGATACCCACGAAATGTCGTTTTCTCATTTTATACCTCTTTTCTGCTCTGGAGCCTGTCAGAAACTACAGCCTTATCAGCAATTCTACAGGTGAGCTGTGCATCAGCTGTATACTTCTGCGGTCAGGCTGAGAAATTCCCGCATATAGAGTAAACTCGTCACTGTCCAGCACTCTTCTGCCCTCTTCATCTATTGCTTCCAAAGCCGATGCCCGGACCTTCAGTGTTGTTTTTACCGTTTCTTCTGCTCCCAGTGCCACACGCTGGAATGCACACAGGCTATAATTTTTAACAGCCAGCGCAGATTTTGTATCTTTGATATATAGCTGAACAACCTCTTCTACCGCAGTGCCTCCCCGGTTTGTGAGAGTTACTTCTACTTCAAAGTCCTGCTCTTTCTTTGGCATAATGGTAAATCCGGCCTCTTCCACTTCTACATTTCCATAAGTGAGTCCGTATCCAAATGGATACAGCGCATCTTCTTCCATATACCGGTAGGTTCTGTTCTCCATACTGTAATCTTCGAATCCCGGCATATGTTCCAGATCCCGGTAGAACGTTACCGGAAGTTTCCCGGATGGGGATATTTTTCCGAATAACAGGTCGGCAATTGCTTCTCCTCCGCCTGCACCAGGATACCATGCCTGCAGAATTGCATCTGCATGTTCATCCGCATAACTTAAATCAATTGCACTTCCTGCCAACAGCACCACAATCGTCGGTTTGCCGATTTCCAGGACTTTTTCTATCAACTCCATCTGCACAGCCGGAAGCTTCAGATCCTCCTTATCCCCGGAACCCACATGATTCCCCTGATCCATCTCTTCCCCTTCCAGCGTTTCATCCAGACCGACTGCCAGTATTACCACATCACTGTGTTCGGCAACAATCTGTGCCTCTGATATTCTATCCTGATCCCATGCCAGACCTTCCACCTTACGGTTCCAGAGGCCGCTGCCTTCGGAATACAGAACGCGGATATCATCACCTGCTTCATCCTGAATGCCTTCTAATATCGTAATGTATCTGGATGCCGTACCATGATAATTTCCAATCAGTGCCACCCGGCTGTCAGCATTTGGTCCGATTACACCAATTGTATTTATCTCTCTCTTCTTAAGGGGCAGCACGCCGTTATTCTTTAATAAAACAGCGCTTTTTCTGGCTGCATCTCTGGCAAGCTGTATATGTTCTTTACATTCCACAACTTCATATGGAATATCATCATATTCACTTCCATCAAATAATCCCAGAAGAAATCTGGTTGTAAACAAACGCTCTGCTGCCTGGGTTATATCCTCTTCTGTCACCAGACCTGCCTGATAAGCCTTTAAAATATGCAGGTATGTATTTCCACAATTCACATCACATCCTGCTTTCAGCGCCATTGCTGCTGATTCTTTTGCGTCCTGAGTAATTCTGTGATTTTCATGAAAATCCTTTATTGCCCAGCAATCTGATACGAAATGTCCCTGGAATCCCCACTGGTCTCTTAAGATATCACGTATTAAAGTGTTGCTTCCGCAGCAGGGTTCTCCATTTGTCCGATTATAAGCTCCCATCACAGACTCTACCTCTGCTTCTTTCACAAGTGCTTCAAATGCCGGAAGATAAGTTTCTCCCATATCCTTTTTACTCGCCACTGCATTAAATTCATGGCGCAATGCTTCGGGTCCGCTGTGTACAGCATAGTGTTTTGCACAGGCTGCTGTTTTCATTACCTCTTTGTCACCCTGCAGCCCTTCTACAAACGCAACGCCAAGACGGCTGGTCAGATATGGATCTTCTCCATAGGTTTCATGTCCCCTTCCCCATCTGGGATCCCGGAAAATATTCACATTGGGAGACCAGAAAGTAAGACCTTTATATATATCCCGATCCCCTTTCCCGGAATATGCATTGTATTTCGCACGTCCCTCTGTGGCAATGGTATCCGCAATTTTTTTCATCATCTCATCGTCAAACATGGCTGCCATGCCGATTGCCTGAGGAAAACTGGTTGCTGTTCCTGCTCTGGCAACACCGTGCAGTGCTTCATTCCACCAGTTATACGCCGGAACGCCTAATCTGTTAATTGGCGGCGCATCGTATTTTAACTGTGAGGCTTTTTCTTCCAGTGTCATCTGTGCTACCAGTTCTTTTGCTTTCTTTCTTGCTTCTTCTCTGTTTCTCATAAATATCCTCCAACATTATCACATATTTTCTGCTTCAACAATCTGAATTCCCACGCAAAGAAGATCCGCTGCCGCCGATGATTTTCCAATATAAGCAACATAATCAGCAACCTCTACGATCCATGTTCTTTCTTCTGTATTATAATATGCCAGCTCTTTTGCTGCAATCAGAATAGAGACTCGTTTTGTTTCCCCGGGTGCGTCAGCAGCTGGTCAATATGATCAATTTGAATATATTCTCCCATACAGTTCTCCCTCTGCGTCTTCGCGCTCATAAGATTTTAAGTTAGTAACACTATAACACAGGGGAAAGTTGAAAAACATTAAATAAAATGACCATTATCTATAAAATATTATCCTGTTTCATTATCTGTTCCTCCTCCTATGTAGTGGAATTATCGTGGGATTCATATGCTTCTAATGCTGCTGCCGCTTCACTGTCTGTCATGTGATACTTGTCTTTGATTTTTGCTTTTATCTCACCCGGAGATAAATAAAATTCCTGACAGATTGCAATCATAATCCTTACGGCTTCCTCTTTCGTTTTTTGAACTCCAATTTCCATGCCTTTACGCTGTCCAAGCTCCATTCCCTCCGCAAAACTATCTCTTTTTTCATTCTCTATGTGCCAGTCTTCATCATATTCCGTTAAAATCATTTGCTTCACCTCTCCCTGATTCTTTTTCAGTATGTCCGCCAGAATTCCCTCTGCAATGCACTCAGCAACTGCTCTGTCCGCTGCATCTTCCAATGACATTTCCGTCAGGTATGCTCGCATTTTCGATACAAAACAGGCATACTCCATTAATTTTCTGCATTTTTCCATCAGCTTTCTGTTGTGCCCCAGATTAATGTTCAGCATCACTACTTTACATTCCAGACTTGCCTGTGCCTTTTTCTGGTGGTTGAAAAAGGCATCTGATAAATATAATTCCCTTCTGTCAGGTTCTTCCTGCATACCATTATAAAATACGATATATTGTGGAAGCGGAATCTTAACCAGTGTACTTTTGTAAATGTCATGCCCGTTCTCCGCCAGAAATCCCTGAAGCAGTTCTGCAAAGTAAAACAGCCCTCTCAGAGGCATATTCGGATTAAAAGTAGCCTGATGTTCATAGAGATTCAGCATATTACCGATCAAAAAAGATACATCATTTTTCATCCTCATATATACCACATCATCCAGTGTATTAATCTGAAGCCCCGTTTCATCCTGATAATCGGTGTGATTAATTGCATTATACAATTGCAGCAAATCCTTTTTTTCCTGAAATACTACCCGGAACAGCCGATCCTTATACTTTCTGTTGATCCGGTATTTCCCCCATAAATGCTGCTTTTTATGGAGCCTATCCTTATTTTTTAAGTCCCTCATTCTACTGCCTCCATATCTTTATATATTTTCCGGCAGAAAACAGGCACCTCAAAACACTGCACTCAAACTTCAATCATGATGTAACACCCCGCTTACAAATAGCTGTTTTTAAATATTAATGCATATACCTGGAGTGTGTTAATTAGGATAATGGAATATTGTACGGAACCGTACTGTTAAGAATCCCTGGAATTTATATCAGAATCTTAGAAATGGTGCGGCTTTCTGCCGCTGGTAAGTTTATTATAGCAAAGTAACGGTTTATACGCAAGCAGTTTTTCAGGAATTTCTTCAGAGAATGGAACCCCCATTCCATTCTCTCTTTTATGTTCTTATACCCGCACATTCTCCCTATACTTCGTAGGCGAAACCCCTGCATGTTTTTTAAATGCCAGCGAAAAATAATTCGTATCCCGGTATCCTACCAGCATGGCAATCTTTCCAGTCTTCATATTTGAAGTTTCCAGTAAGAATTTTGCCTTTTCTATCCTTTTTCGCACAATATACTCGTTGCACCCCTCCCCGCAGACCTTTTTAAACAGCCGGGAAAAATAATTGGGCGTAATATAGAGGTCAGCTGCTATATTTGCCACAGACAGCTCTTCCCCCAGATACTGATCTATATATTTCTTCGCCTTTGAGACGATCTCGTGGATGTTTAACTCTTCCCTGCTGAACAACTGTACGATATAATTTTGGGTAATCTCGCAGGCTTCCTCCCGCTGGGCATGGAGCAGAGACTGAAGAAGCGCATTAATTTTACTGTCCGTTGCTTCTCCCGAATCGCTGATATAGGAAAAATACAGTACGGATGCAATCTCAAAGCAGCATCTGCGCACATAGGCACTGGATAAATTATAAGACTCTGTAGCCTTACAAAAGGTCTGAAATGCTTTTAATACATAATCCGAGTTTCCCACATTTGCCGTCATGACATTTTTTAACTCCATGTAAATCTGCTGGAACATGGAAACTCTGCTCTGGGCATTATAGGACTGGATAATTTCATGAATATTTTCTTTTTCATGCTCCAGAAGATATTTTGCATCGTTATAGGAGACATAGAGGTTTTTAAATCCCTCTACACTGCTTCCAATCACAGCCTTTGGCATACTGTTGAACTCATCTTTTAAAATATGGTTCAGCTGTTCTACCCGCTCCACCGTCTCATCCGCCTGTTCCCCGGAAAAATACGCCAGTATAATTTTCCCATCGTCATCCATGAAGGTAATTCCTTCTTCCCTTGCATCCACCATGCCAATGCAGATATTTTTAATGGACATGGCACGGAAATTTTCTGAAATATCCTTATTGTCTGCGTACAGGGTCGGCACCAGTATCACAACCTGTAATTTCTGATTCTCTGCATAGCGGTTTTCCAGCAGAAGATTCTGAAAACCGGTCCAGTCTGACAGACGGTTATGTACCAGATCACGCATATATTCCTCCAGCTGCATCTGGGCTGATGCCCCCTGGGTACGCTGCATACGGCTGGCAAGCTTCTTCTCCTGATTCTTCTGATCCAGATACTCCACCTGGTCTTTCATCAGCTGAGTCAGAAGATCCTCATCTATGGGCTTTAATAAAAAGTCCACAACCTGCATCCTCAGGCATTCCCTTGCATAATCAAAGCTGTCATAGCCGGTGAGCACCACAATACGCATATCGCTCTTTATGGCTTTTACCTGTTCAATGAGCTGCAGACCGGTCATCTCCGTCATCTGAATATCTGTGATCATCACATCGGGCATATGCTCTTCTATCATCTTCAATGCCTCATTTCCAGAAGCAGCAGCGAATACTTCCTGGAACCCGATGGCATTCCAGGGAATTATATTTTTAATTCCCATCCGAATAATCTTTTCGTCATCTACAATCAACACTTTATACATTCAAAGTACCCCCTTGTACTGTATTTCCTGTTCCAGAGGCAGGCGTATCCGCACTGTGACGCCTCCCTGCTCATTACAGCTGTAGCGCAGCCCGTACCCCTCTCCATACAGAATTTCAATCCGTTTATTCACATTTCTCACCCCATATCCAAAGGATTCATCATACTGAGAGATAGAAGCATTCATTTCATCAATCTGCTCTAGTGTCATGCCGGTTCCGCTGTCAGCCAGAATAATTATGATATCCTCCCCCTCCTGCTGCGCCCGGATGGTGACCTTTCCTTTTTTTCCTTCCTTTATCTTCAGCCCATGATAAATAGAGTTTTCAATTAACGGCTGAAGGGTCATTTTGGGGATCTTTACCTTAAAATACAATTCCTCAACAGCAATATCGCTTTGGATGATATGGTCATAGCGAATATTCTGGATGGTCAGATAACTTTTGATGTGTTCCAGTTCCTGGGATAGCTGAATAATATCTTTTCCTTTGCTCAGACAGATCCGGTAATAACTTGCCAGGGCTTTTACCATGGTGGAACTTTCCAGATCTCCGTTGGCAAGGGTCTGCCAGTGAATACAATCCAGCGTATTATACAGAAAATGAGGCTGTATCTGGGACTGCAGTGCATTAAAACGAATCTGCTCCATCTGATGCTGCTCTACCTTTACCTGTTCCATAAGCTCCACAATACGGTCCATCATCTCATTAAATCCATGGGATAATTTCTGGAAGTCCTCTCCCATTTTTTCTTCCTTAATGCGGGTGTCAAATTTCCCCTCGGATACGCTGTCCATCTTGCTGATCACCTTATCCAGGGGCTGATATGCCTTGTGGACAATCCGGCTGCTCTGCACCAAAACAATTGCCACTAAAAACAGTATCACTATGGAGAGCATCGCCATTGTCATGATGCTGTCCTTGTAAAGTTCAAATTCCGGAATCACCATTACCATATAAAAATCCCAGATACCCAGTCTTTTATAGAGGTATAATTTCCCCGACTCTTTAAAATTCCCCTCCGTACCTGTGAGAAGATTCTTATAATCCACCTCATCCATGACGGAATCTGGTTCGGATGATGTCACAACATTTCCTTCCAGCCCCACAAGACAGGTGATGGAATCAATTTTCCGGTTAGCTTTACTGCCGATCTGAATCAGGGTTGTTTCGTTAATATTCATGCACAGAAGACCCAGCTTTTTTCCTACATAGCTGGTATCATAGATGGGCTGATAGATATTGAGGGTATACTTGCTGCCCCTGAAATAAGCATTGTTATAGGTATACTGCATTTCTCCATAGCCCGCAAAGCTGCTGTTGTCGAAATCCTCCTGGTAGGTTTCCAGAAAACCCGTGACAGCCAGTCCATTATCCCCTTTATA
>OBXO01001499.1_pt1 | contig 10719 bp, 8 predicted proteins | sample 1501431 | NCBI WGS metagenome assembly OBXO01 (sample SAMEA2580163, study PRJEB22360) | human gut metagenome | biome: human gut; feature: human-associated habitat; material: faeces | place: Denmark | collected 2008/2010 | reverse complement strand
TGATCGGAAGCGGCCCGCCCTTGTGCCGTTCTGGCCCGCCGGTCTGCCTGGTTTCAACGCGGAGTGGCTTACCTCCGGTCTGCGCCATACGGAAGCCGCCTCCCGTTGGCGGAGCGAGACGGAAGGCGGTTCATCGGATACGGGCCCTCAGACTGATTACATCATCATCTGGCGTCGAGGCGGCACCCCATCCCTCTGCATGCCCTTGGCCCAAGGTGATGAGATCGAACAGATTTTCCCCGATCCGGGCAATCCCGATCATGCACCCGAAACCAAGCCGTGGACCATTGAACGGCTCGATCCGGAAACCGTTCGTCTGACCGCGGCCACCACCGAGTGTCCTTCGGCCCGAATCTTCGCCATTCGGCATACATAGGAGACAGGATGCATGCATGATTTCCCAGAATCGACATTTTGGGAAATCATGTTTTTCATATGTGAGATGGAGGGCTTAATGATAGGGAAATCGGCCATGCAAGATGGCAAAAGGCCTGAATATATACCCCCTAACATATGGCCTCCGTGCACGATTCGCCTGAGGACCTTTCAGGGCGAATCGTGCGCTCTCCATAACCCATGTGTCTGCCATTGGTTCGATCGGCAGTGCGTCCCGGTGCCATTCCTACCGGAAGAAAGCCTGTTCGGATCACTCCTTGCCATGGTGAACGAGTGTTGTTGCATCGGAGAAGTGTTTTTGTGACCCAACAAAGAGGGAATCAGAGGTGGGCAGAAGAGCCGTTCGCCGGAAATTCGTCATCGCAAAGTTGCTGAACGACGGAATATGTGCAATGAATCACGAGAAATCCGAAACGACACGCTGATAGTGCATGCTAAACGTTTGTGATATCTTGGAATCATCACAAACGTTTAGCAAAGGAGCGAGCGATGAATACGAGGCCGACACTCAAAGATGTGGGTGCTGCCGCCGGCGTTTCCGTGTATGTTGCGTCGCGTGCCCTTCGCGGCGAAAGCGGAGTGGCCGCATCCACGCGGGCACGTGTGGAGCGCGCGGCTTCCGAGCTGGGTTACGTGCGTAATGAAATGGCTGCCGGTCTGCGTAAGAAGAACAGCCACACCGTTGGCATTCTTACTGCAAGCGGCCGAAACCAGTACTACTCCATGCTTGCTCAGGTGATTGATAGCACCCTGCGTGAATATGGATACTATGCCGTGGTCAGCGACATGTTGAAGGACCGTGCGGGAATGGGTGAGTCTGAAGAACAGTCCTTGCGCCTACTGTTCGAGCAGCGCCCTGCGGCAATTGTGGCAACGTATGCCTTGAGTAAATCCGCTTTGAAGATCATAGAATCGTTCCATGTGCCGGTTGTTTTTGTGGATTCCCCTTCGGCAGTGGCTGGAGAATGGCCTTTTGTCGGAAGCGACAATCGACAGGCGGGAAAAATCGCCGGCGATTACTTGGGGAGTTTGGGGCACAAGAATATTGCGGCGGTCTCTTATCCGTCTTCCTGGCCTACCTGCAAGGCTCGTATCACAGGTCTTCGTGAAGCCGCCGAACGTTGCGGAGCTGATGTGACGGTGGTGGAGTGCGACAACAACCCTGAGTCCGCTTACGAAAACATGTCTCGCAAACTTCAGGAGAGCGACGGTTCATCCCGTTGCGATGCGGTATTCGCTCTGAACACGATGATGGCAATGGGGTCTTTCCGTGCTTTGCAGGAGAACGGCTTCCATATCGGTCGCGATATCTCGTTGATTGCCATGGATGATTTCGACTGGGCTCCTATGCTCACTCCTCCGCTGACGGTCATTTCGCAGAATATGGATGAGATTGGCCGACAGGCAGGCCGTTTCGTGGTGGATGCCATTCGTGGCAATGCATTGGCCGGGCAAAACCTCATCATTCCGGTAAGGCTGATTGAGCGCCGTTCGTGTGTGAATTGGAATGAAAACACAGAGAGGAGCAGTTGATAACAACCAAGGTTTTTCGATAGTGTCGAAGGATTTCGACTGCGAAGTTGCAATTCGGTAATCCAGTTGATTCGACGAATTCTTCGTGTGGGATGAACTGTGGGCTGACGCCATCGATTGGCGGAGGCGGGTTCTCCTCTTCTCATCGGCATTAGGCAGTACAACGTTTGCCATGCTGAGAAAATAAACGTTTAGCATATCAATTATCAACAAAGGAGTACAACCATGGCATATGCAATCGGTCTGAACAGCGGATCCTCATTTGACGGTGTCGACGCCGTACTTATTGAGATCAATCAGGCTGAAGACGGCAGTGTTCTGCCGCCGAAGTATATCGATGCCTTGTCCATCGACTGGCCGGAAGACATTCAACAGCAGGTGCTTGCGGCATTTGACGATACCCTAGGTATTTTCAAACTGACCCGTCTGAACTATGTATGTGGCGCAGTGTTCGCGCAAGCTGCTTCTGAATTGATGAAGAAGCATAACCTCACCGGCAAGGATATCGACGTCATCGGGTACGACGGCCAGACCATTTACCAGGAACCGCCGGAACATGATCAGATGAAGCAATACGATGCATCCTCTCCATTCTACGAGATGTGGACCAAGTACGGATATCCCTGTGGTCTGCAAATCGGTGAACCGGGTGTGGTTTCTGTGCTGACCGATGCCCCAGTCGTAACGCAGTTCCGTAGCGTAGACCATACGTTGCAGGGTACGGGCGCTCCGCTGATGCAATACTTTGACTATGTGCTGTTCCGCAACGACAAGCCAACCGCGACTCTGAACATCGGAGGCATCTCTAACTGCCATGTCGCCTGCGCTGATCGTTCCAAGATGCGCGCATTCGATTGCGGTCCGGGCAATGTCATGATCGATCAGGCCATGCGCGTACTGTATGGCAAGGAATATGACGCCAACGGCGAAGTCGCCGCACAGGGCACCGTCAATGAGGAGATGCTTGCCGAGATGCTCGAGCATCCGTTCTTCAAACGCGAGATTCCAAGATGCGCATGGCGTCTCGACTTCGGTGCTGAGTACACCCAGTCGATGCTCGATAAGTACGCCAACCTGTCTAGTGAGGATAAGCTGGCCACCATCACCGCGTTCAGCGCCGAGGCCATCGCCCGTGCGTTCAGTGAATTCATTCTCCCGACGGGCTTGGGCGTTGATCGCTTGATCGCTTCCGGCGGTGGCGTGCGTAACGCTACATTGATGACGATGATCGCCGAACGCCTGCCAGAAGGCGTCAAGTTGGAAACTTCTGACGTCATCGGCATTCCGCCGCAGTATAAGGAGGCTATCAAGTTTGCTACGATCGCCTTCTCTACGAAGCGCAGCATCGCCGACAACATTCCGGCGGCATGCGGTGCGACGAAGTTCGGCGTGCTTGGCAAGCTGGTGCTTCCGCCGAGCCAGGCCAAGCTGACCGACTGATGCATTCTATATCCAATCGGTAATTGGTCGGCGCGGAAGCGCAGGGCTCCTGCGTCGACCATATCAAATCTGGAGCAAATATGATCGATTCCACTACTGACCGGACTGCTTTGCTGTTGGAAGTGTCCAACGTCACCAAGAAGTTTCCTGGAGTCCTTGCACTTGATGGAGTGTCATTGAAGATCCGCCCCGGCGAAGTCCATGCTCTGATGGGTGAGAACGGTGCTGGAAAATCGACGCTGATGAAAATAATCGGAGGAATCCACAAGGCAAACGGGGGTACGATTACCTTCAAAGGCCAACCTTACCAGCCGGATGGGCCTGCCGATGCACAATCCAAAGGCGTCAGTCTGATACATCAGGAGCTCAATCTGGTGCCGGACCTCACAGTGGCCCAGAACATTTTCCTCGGGCGTGAACCGATGGGCAAGACAGGCGTGTTCCTCTCCGAGGAACAGGCTGCCGCCAAAGCGGACGAGCTGCTTAAATCCATCGGCGTGACTTTCAGTTCCAAAGTGTTGGTGCGCGATCTGCCAGTAGCCAGCCAGCAGATGGTGGAAATCGCCAAGGCGATTTCTTTTGATTCCCAGCTTTTGGTGATGGACGAGCCAACGGCGGCCCTAACCGATCGCGAGGTAGATGCACTGTTCAAGCTCATTCACGATTTCGTCTCTCCAACGACTGCGGTGATCTATATCTCGCATCGTATGGAGGAGCTGATGCGCATATCGAACCGCATCACCGTATTCCGCGATGGGCGCTTCGTCAAAGAAGTCAAGACGGAGGAGACCAGCAGAGATGAAATTGTCAAGCTCATGGTCGGCCGAGACATCACTGCCTACTCCCGTCCGTCGGCTCGAGTCGAAGGCGCACCTGCCGCGATGAGCGTGCGAAACATCACGAATGCGATGGTCAAGGATGCATCATTCGATGTCTATCCTGGAGAAATCCTAGGATTTGGTGGTTTGGCTGGCGCCGGGCGAACCGAACTGGCTCGTGCCATTATCGGGGCTGACTCCCGTAGCGCAGGACAGGTGATGGTTGGCGGCAAGACCGTTGATATACGCAGACCGTCCGATGCGGTGGAAGCCGGAATAGCGTATCTGTCTGAAGATCGCAAACAGTATGGTCTGGTTCTCGACAAAACGATTGATGACAATGTTGCGCTCGCCTCGCTGAAGAACTATGTCAATGCGATTGGCTGGATCCGAGATACGGCAATCGCAAGGACATCGAGGCAATATATCGATGCGTTGAGTATCAAAACCCCGAGCTCAAAACAGTTGGTGAAAAACCTGTCCGGTGGCAATCAGCAGAAAGTGGTCATTGCAAAATGGCTTGCGCGCGATTGCGACGTACTGATCTTCGACGAGCCGACCCGAGGCATCGACGTGGGAGCTAAACAGGAAATCTATGAACTTCTGGATGAACTCGCGCACGATGGTCATGCCATCATCGTGATTTCGTCCGAGCTCGAGGAATTGCTTCGAGTCTCCGACCGCATCCTGGTGATGTGCAACGGATCCATCACCGGCGAACTTGACCATAGCGAGGCGACTCAGGAAAACATCATGGAGCTCGCCACCACATTCCGTAAATAGACAAAGGAGTCAAAATGACGTCGACCAATGAAACCCTCGATATGGCGAAGAACTCTTTGCGCAAGCGGTTCAACTCCAATTCGTTGCAGCAGTTGCTGATTTTCGCTACATGGATTGTGCTCCTCATCGGATTTTCCATCGCCGATCCGCACTTCATGCGCATGGGCAATATCGTAGCGCTGCTACTGGCTTCCGCGGTGACGGGCATTCAGGCGCTTGGTGTGACATTCACCATCGCCACGGGTGGCATCGATATCACTCCTGGCCTGGGCATGGCCATGACGGGCGTCATCACTGCCATGTGCATGACGGCATTCCATCTGCCCATCTGGCTGGCGGTATTGGCCGGCATCCTTTCCGGTGCGGTGCTTGGTTGGATCAACGGTCTGCTCATTGCGGGTTTTGGCGTTCAGCCCATGATTGCGACATTGGCGATGATGCTGGTTGCGCAAGGCGTCGCACTGATTTTGTCCGGTTCCAAGCCCGTATATACCACTGATGAAGTTGGCTTCGACCAAATCGCACGCGGCACGCAGATTTTGGGAATTCCCAATGCAGTGTGGATCTTCCTCGCCGTAGCTGTGATTTCGTGGATTGTGCTGAACAAGACCCGACTGGGCCGGTACGCACTATCCATGGGTTCCAACGAAGAAGCCACCCGTATGTCCGGCGTGAACGTACGTCGTTGGAAGTGGGCCGTCTACGTTCTGGCGGGTTGCTTTACCGGCCTGTCCGGCGTGGTGATGACTTCGCGTCTGTCTGCGGCTCAGCCAGCTACTGGCTCCGGATATGAGATGTACGCCATTGCGGCAGCTGTCATCGGCGGTGCCTCTCTTGCCGGTGGACGGGCCTCCATTACGGGTACCGTAATCGGTGCGTTGATTATCACCACGATCAACAATGGTCTGCAAATCATGTCCGTGCCTGACCCATGGCAGAAGGTGTTCCTCGGCATTGTGGTCATCGCCGCAGTCCTGGTCGACATCTATCGGCAGCACAATGCCAAAAAGGCCAAATGATCGGTCAAGTTCACGGCACTCATGACAGTGCTGTCTACACGGTATTCATAACTGAACAACGATTATCAAACAGATTCATCCTGACAACTACAAGGAGACTTCAATGAAGAAGAGTAAGTATATCGCTTTGGCTGCGGTCGCCGCTTTCACCGTTGCTCCTCTCAGTGCCTGCGGCGCTGGGCAGTCCAATGGCAGCGAATCCAAGAATTATGAGATTGCAATGGTGGCCAAGGGCTTTTCGCAAAGCTTCTGGGTTTCGGTGCACCAGGGCGCAGATGATGCGGCGGCGAAGTATGGTGCGACGGTCACCTTCAATGGTCCAGACAATGACAGTCAGGTGGATAAGCAGGCCGATATGGTGCAGAATGCGATCAATAAGTCACCGGATGCCGTGGCCATCGCTCCACTCGATGAAGCCGCCCTTACGCCGGCCGTGCAAAGCGCGAAGAGTGCCAGCATTCCTTTGTTCGCCTTCGACACCGCGTTTGAAACGAATGCTGATGCCATCACCTCCACGGTGAAAACCAGCAATAGGGAAGTCGGCAAGGTCGCTGCTGAGAATCTGATTGCACTGTTGAATGGCAAAGGCAAGTATGCTGTGATTGCGCACAGCCAGACCGACGCTACATCCACGGAACGCCGTGACGGCTTTTTGGATTATATGAAGAAGAATGCTCCAGATATGGAGATGGTCGGTGAGGTGCAGTACAGCAATGCCGATCAGGCGAAAGCTCAAGACATTGCCAGTGCCATTCTGCAAGCGAATCCGGATCTCGACGCTATTTTCGCGACGAATGAAGCCACCGTTGTGGGAGCCGCCACTCCTGTCGAATCTGCCTTGAAGTCAGGGCATAAGGTGCTGCTCGTAGGTGTGGATTCCGGCAAGGCGCAGCAACAGTACATTCGTGATGGGGTGATTAGCGGTTCCGTGTCGCAGAATCCGTATCAGATCGGGTACAAGACCATCGAGAACGCGGTCAAGAGCCTCAACGGTGAAAAGATCGACAAGGTCATCGATTCGGGGTGCTTCTGGTACAACGCAGATAACATTGACGATGATGATGTACAGCAGGCTATGTATGAGTAAGGCACGCAGATAAGGCATCACTCAGATTTGTTGTCGTGCACGATTGTCCGGAATGACCGTTCCGGGCAATCGTGCATTCGTTTTTCCTTGGAATCACGTGAATCGATATCTTCCAAATAGGAATATTCCACTTAGGGGGTTATGGATCGAGGTTCTCATCCTATGGCCTCCGTGCACGATTCGCCTGAGGACCTTTCAGGGCGAATCGTGCACGGCCCAGCCGTCCGGTCCATGCCCGGACGAGCGTCACATTCCAATCCCTATAGGCTGAAGGCGGCCTGCACGGCGTCATATTCGGCGGATGTAATCGGCAGAATCGCACCGTGACGCTTCTTCAAAGTGCCGAAATCGATATCGTCGGCACGCTGCCAATCGGCGGGATCGTGCGAGGCGAGCGAAGCGGTGCGGAACGACAGATAACCCTTGGCTTCCGCATACTGATCGCACATCAGGCCGAACGGCATGTTCCTTCCGGCCACCTCATGTATGTCCGCATCGTTGTAGCGGAACAGTTCCGGACCTTCCAGATAGTGCATGGAGTAACGCCCATTGCCGAAGATGTCGGTGAGCGTGCCCACATATGACCATTCATTCGGATCGTCGGTGCGCAACACCTCGTAGGTTACCGCGTACGGGTTGCGCGTGCGTTCGATGGTGATTTCCGAATCCTTGGATGCGCGATACCACCAGCCATCATCGTCGAGCAGCATGGTCGAGTCGATGATGACGTTCTTGCGGTCGATCCATTTGACCGGATCGGAAAACGTGACGAAATCGCGCGTGGTCGCGTAATACACGTTCGTCGGGTCGCCCAACTCGTTAGCCAGCGGATTGTCTGGTTCCTCGATGTTGCATTGGGTGGACCAGAACACGATCCACTGTTCGCGGACCGGATCCCAATTAGCTTCCGGTGCCCAAGCCATGCCGGCCCCCGGAATCTTGGAGGCGACATCCACTAGGCGCGGTTCGCTCCAGTGCACAAGATCGGGGGAGTCCCAGATCACCAGACCGGTCGAGCCGTTCGTGGTCGCGCCGTCGTTCGGCCCCCAGCCGCCGCGATAATAGATGCTCAGATCGGTGGCCACGATATGGAACCCACCGCGCGGGTCGCGTGTGATGTGCGGGTCGCGCACACCCTGTTCGCCGTTCAGCCATTGCAATGCCGGTTTGCCGGCGGGGCGAAGATCCTGCCAGTGCACGCCGTCGCGACTCAGCGCGAAATACAGCTGTTCATCGGTCGGCGTTTTCTCGTCGCCGATGAAATGCACGAAAATGTAGGCTTCTGTGGTGGTGTTCATGGGTGTTCCTTTGTCTATGGCCTTCCCCGTCAGGGGAAGATGGCTCGAGGATCAGGGGAAGGTGTTTAGAGGAGGTGAGGCGCGGTGGATTCGCGTTCCACCAATTGGTATCCGATTGTGGCTCGGCTTGGCGGTAACGGCTCGGCGTCCTCTTCTCCTCGGCGTTCGACGCGTTCGGCGATCATGTCAAGCGCGAACTTGGCAAGCTGATTGAGATCCACCTCGATGGTGCTCAGCGAAGGCGTGGCGTACGATCCGCTGGTCACGCCGTCGAATCCGATCACCTGCACGTCTTGCGGTACGCGGATGCCATGATCGGCAAGACCCCGGATTACGCCGAACGCGGCGAAATCATTCGCGCAGCATACGCCGTCGAATGGCGGGTCGGCCCCGTCTCCGACGTCGGCGTTTCCGCGCGTCGCCAGAATCTGCTGCGCAATCGCATGCCCTGCGGCGATGCCGTCTTCGGCGCTGCCCGCTTCGAAAACGGTGGTTTCGTCATATGGCAATCCTGCATCCAGCAGTGCGTTGCACGCGCCGCGGAGACGCAGCAGAAACGCGTTCTGCGCGTGGGCCAGGTCGGCGCGTTTGGTAAAGGCATGGCCCACGATTGCGATTTTGCGGCATCCATGGTCGATCAGATGCTGGGCCGCCGCGCGTTCGGCCTCCTCGTTGGGAAAGTTCACGGCATCGACGGTCGGTGTCTCCTCGCAGGCGTCCACCAGTACGAACGGCCTGCCGCCGTTCAGCTTAGCGAGTGGCAGATTCGTACCTAGGCCGGTGGCATGCAGGATCTCACCGTCGAATAATTGTCCGGAGAACGGATTGCTGGTCAGCGCGTGCGCGGCGGCGTCGGCGGAATAGCGCGTCTGTTCGATGAACGGCGTGAGCCCGCGTGCCACGATTTCGTTGCTCAGTGCCTGCGTGAGTTTCGAATAGAACGGTGAGTCGAATTCGTTGACGATGACGTGGATGATGTTGCTACGGCCGGATTTCAGCATGCTGGCGGTCAGATTGATGCGGTAATCCAGCTTTTTCGCCGCAGCGAGCACTCTAGCCCGTGTCGATTCCTTGACGCCCGTTTTGCCGCGCAGCGCATTCGAGGCGGTCATGGGGGAGACCCCGGCCGCGGCGGCTACGTCGCGCAGCGTCGGCTTGCTGGTTGCCATAGATGGCCTCCTCGATGAATGAACTACTGATTATATGTAACGATATTATATATTTTCGTTGCTGTAAAATCGGAGTTTCTTATCTGAAAAATGCTGAAAAATCAGCAGACTCACCGAATGGTTGCGCAAGTTGTGCGATGCTGAAACCTTATTAGAATATGTACCGTTACATATAGTGATTGTCGGGAAGGACCGACGATTGCGACCATGGAATACGGAACGTATGCCGAGCGATCGCACAGATCGGACAAACAAAGGAGCGGCTCGATGACGACACTGTCTGACACATCGCTGAAGGCCTGGCGACCACCAATGGGCTGGAACAGCTGGGATTCCTACGGCACCACCATCACCGAAGACGAGGTGCTCGCCAACGCGCGATTCATGGCGGAACATCTGAAGGCCGCCGGCTGGGACACGTTGGTAATCGACGCCGGTTGGTTCGATCCCAACGCCCACGCCCACGGATATTCCGACGGTACGCCACTATGCGTCGATGAATACGGCCGGCAGTTGCCCGACGAACGTCGTTTCCCGAGCTCCGCCGAAGGCAAAGGGTTCGGCCCGCTCGCCGATGCGGTGCATGAGCTTGGTCTGAAACTCGGCGTGCATGTGATGCGAGGCATTCCGCGTCAGGCCGTACACGAAAATCTGCCGGTGAAAGACACCGATCTCACCGCGCGGGATGTCGCCGACACTGAGCACAACTGCGTGTGGAATCACGACAACTACGGTCTGAAGCGTGGTGATGCCGGCGCTCAGGCCTGGTATGACGCGCAAGTCGACCTGTTCGCCTCATGGGGCTTGGATTTTCTGAAGGTCGATGACATGCAGACGCCATTCTTCCCGGAAGAGATCGAGGCCTACCATAATGCCATCGCGAAGGCGGAAAAGCGGTATGGCCGCCGGATCACGCTCTCGCTGTCGCCGGGCGGCTGGGTGGCCAGCACGCATGTCGATTTTCTGCGAGACGTTGCGCAGATGTGGCGCATTTCCGACGATCTGTGGGATCGGTGGGAAGACATTTTCCAGCAATTCCCTCGCCTGGCACGTTGGGCGCCGCTGCAACGGACCGGCCATTGGGCCGATGCCGACATGCTGCCGCTCGGTCATATCGGATTGCGTGCCGAACGCGGCGACGACCGGCAGGCACGGCCGGCGCCCCATCGGCGGTCC
>OBXO01001492.1_pt1 | contig 10791 bp, 5 predicted proteins | sample 1501431 | NCBI WGS metagenome assembly OBXO01 (sample SAMEA2580163, study PRJEB22360) | human gut metagenome | biome: human gut; feature: human-associated habitat; material: faeces | place: Denmark | collected 2008/2010 | reverse complement strand
CATGGCGCATTAAGAACATCCCCATTTTTACAAAAGACACAATTATAGTTACAATAATTATTTAATTCAATCATGACTGTATTTAATCTAAATAGGTTTAACCTATCCTGGTCTAACATTTTAGAAGAATGTTTTTTGATAGTTTCAATAATAACATTTCTATTCTCATAAAATTTACCTATCTGATTCTCTAAAACAAAATCTATAACTTTTTGGAATATTTCTTTATCATATAATTTAGCTGTATCTTCTAAAGACTTTTTTTCCATAAGAATCCTAATAATCTCTCTATATATATCATGAAAATAATATACTTTACCATTTAATAATGAATGACATACATCTTGTGTATTTCCTCTAATATATTTCATATCTGATTCTAAGTAAAAATACATTTTATCCCCCATTTTTAATAAAAATATTCATTGTGACACACCATCCAGAACATCAATATTATTTTCTTTAGCTGTATAATATAGCGAAAACGCAGAAGCGATATTACTTTTCAAGTTCTGACACATTTTTTCATTTATCCTAAATTCGCCGTCTCCATTTGAACAATGAGAGTAGCATTGATTACACAAATTTGTTATATGACAAAACTTACATTTATTTTCTTTTAACGATAAAAAACTTTTTAGATACTTATATTGGTTATCCCAATTGATCCCTTTATCAATATCACCTATTGATGATTGATAGTCTATTCTTTCGCACATGTAAAATATTCCATCAACGTTAACCGATATTTTTTCCCCAGGTATACATGTTCCACCTAGTACATTATTGGTATATTGAACATTTAAAGATGGTATAAGAACATTTTGTCTAAAAAGTATTTGCGTTATTTTGGAGATATTAGAATATGAACCTTTAGCAAAATTCCATATTATATCGTTTATCTCTTTATTAATTCTTTTATTAGAACTCTGATTTTCATAATATTTTGTTTCTATTTCTCTTACCCTACTTAATTTACTAAATTTTTTATACATTTCTTTGTTCTTTAACGATTCTTCAATTATATCATTTAATAATGTCTCATTATCGTATGTCATTATGAGAGAATATGGATATATAGATTCACCATTATCTATCCGCTCCAAAAAAATTTTATCCAAAATTTTTATTTTTTCTATCACATACTTGTAGCTTCTTTTCCCATTTGCAAATAACCTGTTTCGATCTTGCTCTCTTTGATTCCCGTCTAAACTAACCGTTATATAAAAATTATGGTCATACATAAAGTTTATTTTTTGTTCATCCAACAAACTACCATTAGTTGTAATTGTGTACATTATATCTACAAATTCTTTTCTATATTTTTCTTCAACATAGCGCACACTTTTTTCAATAATCTTCCAGTTGATTAAAGACTCCCCTCCATAAAAACCTATGCAAGGAATTAAATTAGGATTATATTTTACACTATTTACATTGAATTCCATCAAATAATCAATTGCTTTCTTAGCCGTATCCCAACTCATTGATTTATCATTATGGTTTCTAGAATACGAATACATGTCAGAATAAATACAGTATTTACATCTAAAATTACATTTTTCTGTTATCATCAAGGTTAAATGTTTTATACCATTAGTCTTTACATAGTCCCTACTGTGAGCCAATAATTCTTCTTTTTCTTTATTAATGTCAACTGATTCAAAAAGCCTAAAGTTACTATGTTTTTTTTGGATTTCTCTTAGTTTTTCTTTATTACACAATACATTCTTTTCAATGTCACCAGATTCTATCTTAAACTCGTCTACATTAAAAATACACCTGCTGTAGTTATCGTATATATATTGATGATTATTTTCTGTTTTAAATATTAGTGGGTAATTCATATAACACCTCCCTTTTTAAAGGGGTATATCATATATACCCCTCCTTACCTTAACTGTCAAGGTCTATATTTGAAGCCATTGCTATACCGGGTATATCTAAAACCGGTATTAACGTATCTCCAGCGCAAGTTAACGTACATCCACCGAAACATAATACCAAACATTGAACACCATATGGTTCTACATCGTATTCTCCCATACATCTCATCCTTTCTATGAATATTAAAATAAAAGCCAAAACTATAGGTTTATGTAATACTTTTAAAAATATGTACCGCCTTTTACAATACCACGGGTATCATCCCCTTTCATTACTAAAACTTTTTCGGCATTTGAAAAATACCTCAAATGATTGCCTTGCAGCAATCATTCTATAGTCATATACAGGCAAGTGTTGGCTCTTGTCTTTTCTCCGAACATATACCTATGAATTCATTTTAACACACCTCCTGGCTAATGGATATTTTTGTAATTATCTATATCTTTTTCACTAGTTATTCCTGTTATCGAAAACAATCACCTGCCTTCACGATCAATGTCAACTCTTTTATCACATTTTTTTCACAATAAATCTATTAATTTCATACTATACATTCATATTCCAAACAATATTTCTTTAACATGGCATTATATGAAATATATCATATGTCGGATTTTGTCATTATTTGTCGACACAATTTTATTGATTAATCCTTTCACATATAATAAAATGTAAATAAAAAAGTTTATACTATACATATCTGGCAATGCAATTTAGAGGATATGCCTGTGTGATTTTCAAAATATATTGACTGCTTTTCGAAAATTACACATTTTCTCAGTCATACCTTTGATAAGATGTATTTGTTTCATGCATCATAAAAGAACCCAAATACTATCACTTGATAACACAAGAGAGGATCTGTATGATACCTATTTACTTATGCGATATGAAACCCCAAAATTTAGATGAGTGGCATCAAATAATCAAAAACTACCTAATAATAAACGAGTTAAAAATGTCTTTTTTATTTAAAACGCAATCTACCCAAACTTTACTAACACATTTAACAAAATATCCTCCTCATTTAGGTCTATATTTCATAGGGACTACCTTCAATAATAAATGGAACGGGTTTCAATTAGCTCAGACAATACGTAAAATTGATCCACGTTGTTATATTGTTTTCATAACGTCACAGATTGAGTTATGTTATTTTGCATTCCAGTATAAGATAGAAGCAATGGATTTTATACCTTTGTGCCAGGCAGACGAATTATCTGCTCGCATATGTCAATGTATTGAAGCTGTTAATAAAAATTATGAAATACTTAAGCTTAAGAAAAATGAATTATTACCCGTTAAATGTGGAGGCCAGCGAATCTATTTGGATACAGACGATATTATATACATAGAAACTTCAAAAAACGAAAGCCATAAATTACTCATACATACTACAACGGAAGAAAACAGCATCTACGGCACTTTAAAAGAACTAGCTGCTTCCTTATCCCGTAATCCAAATTTTTATCGGTGTTCAAAATCTATTATTATTAACATATTGCATGTCAGCAATATCAACAAAGACACAAAAACATTTCACCTATCAAATGGTGACTATGTCCCTTACACTTCTCAATACCTAAAAAATATCTTAAACGGTGGATTACATTTTGAAATTTAATTTATCAATCTTTTACAAATAACTCCCGAAAGCTGTGAATGCTTCCGGGAGCGTAGTACTCTGAAAATCAATGTTATATGTATTTCTATATTTTTGAATCAAATAAGATCCCACTAACTCTTATACTCTCCACAATCTCCTCTATCCGCTCCACATTCTCCACCAGAGCAAATCTCACATAACCTTCACCCAAAGTACCAAAGCTGCTGCCCGGTACACAGATAACACCGGATCTTTCCATCAGTTCCATAACAAACTGATTGGAATCACTATAGCCCTCCGGCAATGCCGCCCATACAAACATGGTTCCCTCGCTGTCCGGTACATTCCATCCGATGCTGCGAAGTCCACCGCAAAGTGCCTGATTCCTTCTTTCATATTCCCTGCACTGCTCTTCCACCATCTCAAACGGTCCGTTTAATGCCGCCACTGCTCCATATTGCACAGGTAGAAATACCCCGTAATCGATCTGGGTTCTGACTGCTCGGAATTTCTCGATAATCTTTTTATTTCCAATGGCAAAAGACATTCTGGCACCGGTATAGTTAAAGGATTTTGACAGGGAGTAAAATTCAACGCCTACTTCCTTTGCCCCGTCAAACTGCAAAAAGGAGCCCCCTTTTCTGCCTCCATAGATAATATCGGAATATGCATTGTCATGTAAGATTACAATCTCATACTTTTTGGCAAATGCAATCAGCTCTTCATAGAAACTGTCCGGTGCCACAGCACAGACCGGGTTTGCCGGATAACTAACTACCATGAATTTTGCAGCTCTTGCTGTTTCTTCCGGGATTTCATTCAGGCGGGGCAAAAAGTGGTTTTCTTTATATAAGGGATATTGAACGGTCTTTGCATCGCAGAGGGATGGACCAATATTAAAAATAGGATACCCGGGATTTGGCACAAGCACCACATCCTGAGGGTTGCACAGAGTCCAGGCAAAATGTGCCATCCCCTCCTGGGAGCCATTCATTGACATGATCTCTTCTGTATCTAGTGCAACCTGGAATCTCTTTTGATAAAAGTCCTGTACAGCCTGTATGAGAGGTGGAATGTCCACCAGGGCATATTTGTAGTTACCCGGATCTTTTGCAGCCTCAGATACGGCTTCTACGATGTGTGGAGCGGTTTTAAAATCCGGTGTACCTACCGAAAGATTATAGATTTTCTTTCCCTGATTGATTAACGCTTCCTTTTTTTCATTGAGCACGGCAAATATTCCTGCTTCAAACATATCTGCTTTGTTGGAAAATGTAATATTCATAACGTGATTTACCCTCTTTCTCTGATGTAACAAATGTATTTTTATCTTACTTCTTCTCTGTCTTTCAGTATCATCGCCGTCTGCCGGAAATTTTTATAAATTTATGGTCCAAATACACAGCTGATTCTGCTGTATATTTGAACCATTTTTGAAATGTATCGTATAAAACTCCAGAGCGTATTTTAAAATTGCTTTCTCGCCTGTCCAATTTTTACAGGCTTATTACTTTTCACATACTCAGATTCTTCTGCAGACGCATAATCTTACTGATTTCCAGTATTATTTCCAGATTTTCCAGATTCCTCATATTGGAATTCTTCCTCAGGTGATTCATAGCCTTCCTCATACTCAGATTCTTCCTCTGATTCATAGCCTTCCTCATATTCAGATTCTTCTTCCTCTGATTCATAGCCTTCCTCATACTCAGATTCTTCCTCTGACTCATAGCTTTCCTCATACTCAGATTCTTCTTCCTCTGACTCATAGCTTTCCTCATACTCAGATTCTTCTTCCTCTGACTCATAGCTTTCCTCATACTCAGATTCTACCACCTCTGATTCATAGCCTTCCTCATACTCAGATTCTTCTTCCTCTGACTCATAGCTTTCCTCATACTCAGATTCTTCCACCGCAGGATCATAGTCTTCCTCATACCCAGACTCCCCCACAGATTCATACTCTTCCTCATCCTCGTATTCGCCTGTAGCTCCATATCTTTCTACATATTCAGATTTCCCTGCATCTTCATAGCTATCCCCAGGCTCATCTTCTTCGTAATCACTGGTCATGCTTTGATACTCATTTTCAGAAATCTCGTCTTCGTCCAGGTCATCCAGGTCTTCTTCATCATTACCAGGCAGTAACCCTTTTTTCCTTCTGCTTCTGCCTTCCAGCATAATGGTAACCATAAACAAAACGATGCTGGCAATGCTGATAAAACTTCCTGACCAAAGGCCTTCGGGTGTAAAGTCCATGGTAATCTCGTGCTGTCCCTCACTTAAGTCAAATCCCATCAGTGCGGTACCAACAGCATAGGTTTCGATCTCTTTGCCGTCAACTTTTACTTTCCATCCAGTATCATATGGGATAGAGGTTAGGAGGGTACCAGCTGTTTTTACATCGATATTTCCTCTGATTTTTCCGTCTTCCGCCGTTGTTACATTCATTTGATTAGCGGAAAGCTTCTCATACATCCTGGTATAATCTTCATCCTTGCAGGTATAGACACGGACTCCCACCGGATTTTCATTTCCTTCTTTATAAGTGATGGTGACATTTGCTTTGCCGTCCTCGGTTACCCTTCCCAGATCAAAGAGGTTACTGTTATATCCATTGATTGTCTTCTCGTACTGAGGTGTCTTGATCACCAGTTTTTCTACATTGGAAGTCATTTCCAGATAAGTCTGTTCTCCCGGATGCAGACGGATAATATAGGTCGGTCCTTCTTCAATGTCATACTCTTCTCTCAGCGTAAAGATGGGATCACTGCCCGTAGCCAGCCCTGCAAACTGATCCTGTATTTCCATTGGAACCAGTCCTTCGATCTGCCAGTCTTTAATCGCAGAATTCACCATAAAGCCAAGTGACAGTGCATTTTCATTTTTATAAAGCGCCAGCGGCTCTTCAAAGCCCACACGGTTCATATTATAAAGAGTATCGGAATTGGCCTTAGAAACCAGATAACGGACACCAAATACATCACTGAACAATTTTGTCATTCCGTTATAACCATTCTTATTGGTTCGTGCCTCCATACCGATACCTTTGCACATATTGACCGTTGCAGCCGGCATTGTGGATGAAAACAGCACGACACCATTGCCGCCCATGAACATTGTTTCATTGCGCATTCTCTGGCTGTCGATTTCACTACGGTAGAAATCCTGGTCTCCCTGCTCAGCCATTAATTTTTTATAAGCGCTCTGCTCATCTAAATACGTACTTCTTCCTACCGTTCCATTGCTGCAGACACCATAGATTCCCATGGTAATCATCTCTGCAAGCATGACTCCCAGCACCACATTCTGCACAATCAGTGCACGCAGCCGGATAAAACGGTAGAGCAATAGCAGGATGCTGTAAATTACAAGCAGTCCCAGTGTAACCAGGTAGACATAGAGATCCCGTTCTCCCGCCTTTGTAATCATACAGTAGACCACGAACCCTATAGGCACCAGGCAGGATATGATTATTTTGACTACATGCATATTCTTTACATGGGTAAATGCTTCGTATCCCATGACCAGAATTAAGCAAATGTAAATAAAGGAAAAACGGTTTGGCAGTCCGTTTTGCGTATGGAAGCCATGCCATACAAAGTTGAGCATATTGAAATTAAAACTCAGCACTAAAAGTGCACAGAGCAATATTTTTGAAATACGTTCCCGCAGGCTCACTTTTTTATCCAGCACATAAAGTACCACCAGAATCAGTATAATGACGCCGCAGTAAGCATTTACCCCTGCCTGGTCATCCGCGATGTTGATGGGTTCCACAAATGCGAAATGGCTGGTGAGCTGATCGATTGTGCTGGTAAAGAACTTAATCTTATCCGGGAATCCGTTGTCATCCATAGATTCCGTAATTCCAAGTGCCCGGTAAGCCGGCATCAGAACCAGCGCTGCCATCCCACCGCTGAGCAGTGCATACCATGCAAAGTTAATACCGGATTTAAAAAACGCCTTGATGGTAAATCTCTTTGCCGCAATCCACTGCACCAGAAAATACAGGCAGGAAAATAAACACAGCATGAATCCGATATAATAGTTACAATAAAGCCCCAGAAACAGAGAAAGTCCAAAGGTTCTTCCGCTTTCTCCTTTTACAATCCGTTCAATGCCAAGCATTACAATCGGAAGCAGGGCAATGCTGTCCAGCCACATCAAATTAAAATAGTATCCAATCATAAAACTGCTGAGTGCATACATCACGGCAAAAACAACCGGAGTAAAATTCTTTCCCTTATTCCGGGTGGTCAGATAATATCCAAAACATCCGCCGCACAATGCAATTTTAATAACGATCAGGTACGCCATTACATCCATCATATTCCTGGCTGGGAATAATACGATGAGAAAATTCAACGGGCTTGCCAGATAATAAGCATAAGTCGCCCAGAAATTATATCCCAGACCTCCGCCAAAGGAATATAATAACGACTCACTGGCTGCAAGCTTGTCATGAAAATCCGTAAAAAACGGCAGATACTGATGCAGGGAATCGATGATCAGCACACCGTGATCCCCAAATGGAAAAACGCCGTTGGCGATGTAGGCAATCAGCATCACCACTGCCGGAATTCCGGCTGATGCAATGACACACCATTTCTTCGTCTTACGATTCTTTCTTTCTTTTTCCGTTAATTGGGAAATGTCTTTCTTTTCTTTAAATACAAATGCTTTGCTGAAAACATAATTCAATACTAATACAACTACCTGAATTACCAGTTTGGCAATTAAATCATTCATGCCCCAGACACAGCTGAGCAGCAGGACACCAAATACTTCAATATACATGGTAAGAAGTCTCATGCCAACAAACTGCGCGCATTCTTTTATAACTTCCCAAACGGTATTTGTTTTGCTCTCAAAAACAAAGATCTTATTGACAACATAGGCAAAGGCAATGGACAGCAATATGGAAATAAAACCTGCTATCGTAATGTCGATGCCCAAAACGGTACGCATAAGCGTATAGGAAACCAGGTTAACGAGTGTGGTACATCCGCCAAAGAAAATATAACGGACGGCCTGATTTTGAAACAATTTTTTTATCCAGTTCATATTGCACTCCTCATTTAAAATACTGTCGTGTTAAGTATATCTTTTGGTATTTGAAAAATCAACCATAATTGTGTGAAATCCCCTTAAAACTTCCTTAACATGGAAAAGGATGAATGAATTTTCAAACTGACTCTGCCCCTCTATTTGATCCGGATTCCTTTCTGCAGCCAGAAGGAATAAAGTATTTTCTCTTTCACCTTTTTCTGGGTCATACGCTCCAATGCCTGTGCATAATAGTCCAGCTGGATCTTATATTTTTCCACCAGTATTTCTGCTTGTTCTTCCGGTACATAATCTGTCTTATAGTCAACCAGAATTATTGCCTCATCTTCGTAAAAAAATGCATCTATGATACCCTGAATCAACACCATTTCTTCATTTGACCAGGATTCTTTTATTTCAGAAGCCATAACTCCCAGGACAAATTGCTGTTCCCGGTACAGATTTCCCTCCTGTTCTGCCTTAGCCATCCGTTTTCCCAGAACTGAACCAGCAAAACGCACGATTTTCCTTTTATCAATCAGATCTATTTCTTCCCGGGTCATTTTTCCTGCTTCCAGGAGCCGCTCAATCTGTTCATTCAGTTTCCTGCTTCCGGCAGCATCCGCAAAGTTTAGTTCCTCCAGCAGCTTATGGTAAGCCGTACCCCGCACTGCTCCGGGCACTTCGGTTTTCTGCTGCATAAACCCGGGTATCAGCGGAACAATATCCGGTTCTTCATAAATAAAAAACTCTTCCTCCCCATATAACAGGTTATCTGCGGACTGGCTGTATTTTTTCAGTTCCGATACTGTAATCTTCCCATGAATATCCCCATCCTGTTCATAGGGGTACACCGGATCCATGCGCTTGTCCAGGGCTTCCAGCTGTTGCTCACTCAGCATCCGATGTCCCCGCTCTAAAAGTTCTTCTTTGGAAACCTTGATTGCCATCTGATGCGCCGCCTCTCTGGTAACCAGTTCTTTCACCGGACATACCCGGATGGAAAAATAGGCTTCCTTCCGGTAAAGTTCATGTGCAGAATCGTTCACAAAGCCATATTCCTCCAATAACTCCCGTGCCGACTGGTGTCGCATAAGCGCAGGCATCACCCAGTCCAGATAGGATGACGCACCGGATAACTCGGTAAAAGAAATTTTTTCCTCTTCCCTGCGGCAGATCTGGCTCCATTTTTTTACCTTATCTGCGATTTTCGTCACCGCACCGGTCATGATCAGTTTTTCTTTTGCTCTTGTGAAAGCTACATACAATACCCGAAGTTCTTCCCCCAGATTTTCATTGATGGTTTCCCGCTGAATGGTTTTCTTTAAAAGCGTAGGGCTTTTCACACGGAGAATTGGATCAATATAATCACAGCCAATCCCCAGATCCGGATGCAGCAGCACCCGGCTCCTGCTGTCCTGCTGGTTGAATGACTTGCCCATTCCCCCCGCAAATACGATTGGGAACTCCAGTCCCTTACTCTTATGAATACTCATAATCCGCACCGTATCTTCCTGTTCACCAATGGTACTCGCCTCGCCATAATCCACATTGTACTTCTGTAAGTTCTCGATATAGCGGATAAAGTTAAACAGCCCCCGATAACTGGTAGTCTCATAAGTCATCGCTTTTTCCACCAGCATCTTCAGATTTGCCGTCCGCTGTTCTCCTCCCGGCATCGCTGCTGCATAGTCCCCGTATCCGGTGGTATCCAGCACCTGCCACAACAGTTCATGCATCGGTGTATAGGGTACCAAGAGACGGAAATGATCCAGCATACGGAAAAATTTCTTTAACTTCTCAACTATGCCTCTTTGGCAAGCATCACCTTCATCCGGCTGGGAAGCATACAGCCTGCAGCATTCATAAAACGGCATATTGGGATTTAAGCTTTTAATAACAGCAAGTTCTTGTGTCTCCAGCCCCCCAATGGGAGACTTTAATACTGCCGCCATGGGTATTTCCTGCCTTGGATTGTCCACAATTTTCAGAAAAGCCAGTATTGTCTGTATCTCCACCGTAGAAAAATATCCGGTCTGTGACCCGGTGTACGCCGGGATTCCCTGGCTTTCCAGCACTCTTGCAAAGGACTCCGCCCATCCGGAAATGGTACGCAGAAGAATTACTATGTCCCCATACCTGGCTTTTCGGTAGATTCCCGTTGCTTTATCCAGGACTTCTTCTTTACCCACAATCTCCAGAATGCGGCTGCCGATTGCCCGAGCTTCCAGTTCTCTGGCCTTCTCTTC
>OBXO01001488.1_pt1 | contig 10822 bp, 12 predicted proteins | sample 1501431 | NCBI WGS metagenome assembly OBXO01 (sample SAMEA2580163, study PRJEB22360) | human gut metagenome | biome: human gut; feature: human-associated habitat; material: faeces | place: Denmark | collected 2008/2010 | reverse complement strand
TCGAATGGAATTTTGACGATATTTTTTCAGAACAGAGATAACTTGAGCAGGACAAGAATGACTTATCAAAAGATAATAAAGGTGCTGGGACTACCTGATGGAAGCGTCAGATAGTCTTCGGCAGAAAAAAATAAAATTTTTTTTGTCCTATACTTGACACATCCACATGTCATGCGTCATACATTCTGCACAAGGTTAGCCAACGCAGGAATGAACCCAAAAGCACTGCAATATGTCATGGGACATTCCAATATCACAATCACATTGAACCTCTACACTCACGCTTCACTTGAAACGGTAAAATCAGAATTACAGCGATTTGTAGCTTAGTAGTAAAAGGCTGGATTACTACCGATTTACTACTTTTGAAAGCAGAATGAAGCGGAAATATGCGGAGTTAAGTATGGTATCGACCTATTGAAAAGTGAAAAAAAGTCCGTAAATACGGGATATTCCAGCATTCGCGGACTTATGGATAGATAAAGAAAAAAGATTTAGATAAATAGAATCTAAAATTAATAATGTAGAGGCAATAAAGGTGAAAAAGATAGAAATTATTGAGAGAATCACAGATGCTAATGGAAGCATAAGTGAAAACATATTGACTAGCTGGGAACATAAAAACCAATTCATACCGGAAATTATAAGGTTTGGAGAATTAAAAATATATCTACAGGAACAAATTGTTAAAAAGAATGATAGTGATGTTCATCTTTCAAAATATGAATATGATATTTTACTTCTTTTAGCGAAAAGTCCAGGTAGAATATTTGGAAAAGAAATGGTTTATGATCTGGTATGGAATGAACCTTATTCCGGTGATTATAATGTGGTTATGCGACATATCTGCAATATCAGAGAAAAAATAGAAGATGATCCTGGACAACCATTATATATACAAACAGTACGAGGTGTAGGATATCGGTTTAACGGGAATTTAGGCAGCAAGTGAAATCGCTGCCTATTATTATGGTTTTACAAAGAAGGGAGTTTGTTATGAGAAGATCTTTGTATTTCAGGAGCATCCTGTTTGAGATATTTGGACAGATTTTGATGTATCAATTCCAACTCTTTTATTTCTTGCTTAAAAGAAACATATTGAGTATTTAGTGATTTTTTTTGGGAAATAAGATCTGAAAGTTGCTCCTGTAACTTATTGGTATTAAGATGCTTCAGGTCCATGCCATTTTCCTGTAAAATATGTTCAGCACCAGCGAAAAGAATAATTTGAGATTCATATTTACGGAAATAACGATCTGGATCTTTGGAGCTTTTATAATGGTCGTCGTAAATTTTATTTTTCTGATATTGTTCGGCATATTTTAGCATTTCTCGAAGATGGCGTATCTGAGACTCGAGAGAAACAACAGAGGTATTTACCTCTTTTTGCTGCATATGTAACAAGGCTATGCGGTCTTCAAGTCCTGAAAAATTATGTAGATTATGTGTGAACATCTTGTTATATTCAGCAGAGACAATTTTTAAATTTTCCTTATTTGCCCATTTCTGAAGCCCAATGTTTCCTGCTATATTGGGAGCATTGGTATCTATTAATTTGTTATGAACAGAAGGAAAAATAGCTTTCTGACGTTTATTTTCAATGCGTTCTTTGATACGTTCTTTAGTAAAATCTTTTCCTAAAGATTTAGCACTTCCACGCACTGGACGGGACATATCGGGAGAACGAAAGGTAATGTATTTTCTGCTGTTTTCGCCAAATTCTGCGTTTTTTATTTCATATCCTTTAGCTTCCATAAATGCAAGAAATTCTGAGTAAGTGGAAACAATTCGGATTGTCTGGTTGATATCTTTTCGCAGCTGCGCTTTTTTACTGGATTCAGATTTATTTGCAGCCCATTCATTGTATTTCATTCCTTTTTTACCATCTGGCATAATTGTGGACAGGTTATGTTCCTGGCATAAAGTGTCGCTGAGATTTCGTATTTTCCAGTAATTCTTTTTACAGTCATGGTAATGAGAAAAAGTGATGTTATCTGCAGAACAGAAAATTAAATGGTTATGTACATGACCTTTATCAGTGTGTGTTGTCAGAACATAGGAGTATTTTCCCTCCAGTAAGCGATCCGCAAGTTCTTTGCCAATTTGATGGGCTTCTTCATAGGAAACTTCACCAGGGGAAAATGCCTGAATCAGATGAAATGCCTTATTTGTATTGTGCGGATCTCTGCAGTCATGTGTATGATCCAAAGTGTATTTAAAGTCAAGAGCGGCTGTTTCGGGAGAGCAGGCAAAGGAAGAAATATATAGATTCTGGTCAGTTTTATCTGGATTGCAGATGTATTCTATTGCTTTATCAACGGTTGTTTTGATACCATGGATTTTTGTAACTGCCATATTTTTTCCATTAACTCCTTTATATCGTCCAGATCCTTTTGGTAAACTGTATTGGTACTGTTTATACGATGGGTAATCTGATTCAAATTTCTGCTGATATTGCCCAGCAGGTTATTCATTTTCCGGATATGTATAAGTTGATCTTTGCAACAGGATATTTTCCCAATCTCGTTCATGGCGCAACACTCGGAGAATATGAATCTCTTTTGTTTCTTCCATTATAATATAAAAAATAATAGATGGCGGAAAAGATCTTTTATGTATGGAATATCCTCTGTACAGAATTTGAGTTCGGGGAAAGGCAGTACTGAACTGGCCTAAATTCTGCATTTGTTCTTTCAGATCAGATTGAAAACGGTCAGCACGTTGCTGGCCGAATTCTTCTTCAATATAATCTGCAATGTCTGTGACGTCGTAAATTGCTTCCCAGGTTAAAATAATTTTATATTCTTGCATTTCTTCGTGCATCCCTTAATTCTGTGATTTTGCGAAAAGCATCTTCCAGTGGCAATTCACGACCAGCTTCCATATCATCAATTCCCCGGTCTAACATGCGGAGAAGATGATTGTTTTCCTGGTTTTTATCGGTTGTAGGGACTTTTTTTGTTAATTCCATGAAATCACTCCAATCATACGGTTTATAAATAGTGTATGTTGTTCAGAAGTATCTATCCATAGTTTAGCATAGAATGGGCAGCAATACAATTGAATTATTTTGCAGGAGCGTCCGTCAGACCAAGAAGATATTCGCAGGAAACATTAAATACTTCGGCCAGTGCGACAACTTCGTAGTCGGGAACGAAACGTGTGCCTTGTTCAATTCGCAGGATTGCCAGATCATTAAAATCATATCCTGCAAGTTGTAATTTGGCAGCGAGTGTTTTCTGAGTAAGATTATGAGCCTTTCGTAATTCTTTTACCCGTTGTCCTATTCTGTTTTTGCTGTTCGTTTTTTATCCCAATAAATAATCATTCTGATCCTCAAAAGTTTCTAAAGATGAAGTATTATTATTGATTTTAAGGAAAAATATTGTTACTATACTTCTAAAGATGAAGTTTATGAATGTTTTGAACAGATTGTGAAAAACCGTAAAAAAGTAAGGGTTGAGCCGATTATAGATGGATATAGTCGATTTTTATTCCTGGATAAAAAAGATATACCTGAGGTAGCACTCCATTGGGAAAGACATTTTCAATGGGCGTTAGGAAAGTATAATCGTACTCATGAGGAACAAATGCCAAAGATCACGCCTCATGTATGCAGGCATACATATTGTTCCAATATGGCGAAAGCTGGAATGAATCCGAAAGCACTCCAATATTTAATGGGACATTCTGATATAGGGGTTACGTTAAATGTATATACGCATCTGGGATTAATTGATGCAAAAGAAGAGATGAATAGGATTGCAAAACTGGCATAGTATGATAAAATAATAGAAAAAAGAATTAAGAATAATCTGATTATAAGGTTCTTAGAAAGCCTGTTTTCCAGGCTGATTATTACTAAGAAGTTACTAAATTTGGATAAGAAAATATACGAATTTATGCTGTGATATACAGGAAAATGACAGGATTGAAAATTATCGGAAAATGCCTGTAAACAGCGTAAATACAGCATTTCAAGGAGTTTTAAGCAATGATACGAGTGCTTTTTGTTTGCCACGGCAGGATTTACTGTTCGTGAGAAAAAGTCTTAAATCGTCTTAAATACTTCTATAAATAGCATTTCTTGTGTTCAATTCTCGATTTTACCAATGATTTACCAATATTTCTGGAGAGTCAGACTTGCAGAAACAACAAACCAGAATGAGGAGATTAAAAATATGAGCGGATTAAAGAAACACATTTATGAAGAGAAAAACGGACTGCATTACACTCTGAATGGAGATTATTATTTACCAGATTTGAAATTGCCGGAGGAACACCGCCCTATCGGAAAGTACGGACGGATGCACCGGGAATATTTAAGAGAAGTCCACCCAGCCAGATTGAATACATTGACCCTGACAGGGGAATTATGGACATATCTTGCAGATCTGAACGAACAGGCACAGAAGCGATTAGATACAATCATAGAGCAGATGAAAGCTGCTGAGGGGGGTCACAGAAGAATTAAAGAGTATCTGTCAGATGGAATGGGTGCAGCGTTGCAATAACATTCACAATCGGGCAGAAGAAATTGTTTTGCATGAGATGATTTATTCATAACGGTATGGTAGAATGATTATGATAAATCGGAGTTTGACGAGGTAAAAGAATATGAATGGAAAACATCTATTTCTTACATCTGCAGGGTTGACCGATAAGATGAAAGAGAAATTCTTTGATATTATTGGAAAGTGTCCGAAGGATGTGAAAGTGCTTTACATTCCAACAGCTGGCATTGAAACAGATGGTGCAAGAGAGTCGCTTGCAATATGTTTTCATGAACTCTTTCTAATGGGAATTCAGTACGAAAATATATTAGTGTACAATCTGGAATTAATTCTTTCAAAAGACTATCAAAGAACCTATTCTTCGTATGTTACAACCCCGTTTATGCTTACAAGGCTATTAACTTTTGAAGAATTAAACCAATTTGATGCTGTTTTTGTCAGTGGTGGTGATGTATCTGTGCTTTGTCGTGAAATGTCTAGAACTGGTTTTGATAGAATACTTAATAATGCAATTAAAAACGGACTTATATATGTCGGAATCAGTGCAGGAAGTATGTATGCGGCGGGAAATTTAACAGATGGATTACATATTATTGACAATCCTATTATCCCCCATTGGAATGGTTCTGAAACAACAGTATTACCGAACGGCAAAGATGAGATTAAGCTTGCTGATGGAAAAGCTGTTTATGTAGAGGATAATTACATGAGTGTAATATGATGCACATGTAGGATTAGTCAAATTCCAATTTGCGAGGATGAACACTTATGAAAGAAAAAAGCAAAAGTGAAGTTTCAATAATAGGTGGTGCAGATGGCCCAACAAGTATTTTTATAGCTGGCAGAACACGGAAAAAGCCTCTAAAAGTAAGGATGCGAAATATTATCTACAGATATAGACGTAAGATAGTAGAGAAGAAAGTGGTTGCAGATTCACATACTCTTGATGAATTGGTACAATATGCAATGAATACCTACAATCTAATTGAAACTAATTCAACTGAGAGAAAATATATTGAACAACAAAAAAACCTAAAGGAGAGTTTGATTTTACAGCATAAACCAGAAGTTTTAGGTGAAATGAAGGATATTCCAAAGCCGGATGTTTCTAATGAAGAATCTGTCAGAGAATATTTTTGTAAAATAAAGACTCGAAGCGAAATGATTGCCGAAATGCCAGATAATGTAATTCCTATGAACTTTCATCTATATGAAATAAGAATCGGTGATGATTCTCTTGAGATGGAGATAGATTATATTTGGAATATATTCGGTATATCTTATTCTGGAAACAAGAAAGTAATGAAACAGTTTGAGAAAATTTCAAAAGATTTGTATATCTATTATGGTGTTAGTGAAGATGATATTAAGAAAAAGACAGAAAGATATTTATCATTGGTAACGGCATTAAGTTCATAAATTCCAGCCTGTCTTTCTGAAATTTCAACTGAATAACCACAGCATAAACCGCTGCTACATGGAAGCTAACACAACCATGCAACAGCGGTTTTTTGTTACCGTTTTTTCCTCTGGCTGATAGGCGTTCCCATTTTCTTTGATTTTTTGAGAATCCGAATCAGCCAGCGAAATTCTTCGTCTGACAGATTTTTATAGTTGATACCGAGCTGCTTGCAGTAAAGGACAACCAGCTTTTCATCCCGGCTGCCCTTGAAATTTTCGACTGCTTCGAGATTTTCTTTCAATTCATCGGCAACGGTGGTCTGGGGCGCACTCTCACTGTCCTTTTTGTGGGCTTCCCGAATATCCCGGATAATCAGGTTGAGGTCATCCAGAACCATGTGACTGAAATACTCATCATCACTGATATGGGCGGCTTGCAGCACTTTCAAATGCGGGTCATCTTCGCCTGGGCGATACCGTTCAATGATTTCATGCCGGACGGTATCGACAAGTGCATTGAGGTTTTGAATCTGCATGGTAGCAATCCCGTCCACATAAATCTCAATGTCTGCAAGAAACTTGATGAAATCTTTATGTGTAGCAAGCTCACAGAGCAGACGGTTGTTAATCCGACCGCTTTTCAGCAGTGCCACCATCTCATCATTCAAATGCAGCTCCGTCAATGGTGTGTTGATCTGCTCCCTGTTCTCTGTCCGGCACAGTAGATAATCAACAGAGACCCCATAGAAGTCTGCCAGCGTGATAAGGTTGCCATGATTGATTTCCTTAAAATCCTCTTTTTCATAACTTCCGAGAGCAGATTTGGAAATACCCGTCAGCTTTGATAGTTCTTCCAGATTTAAGCCTTTGTCCTTGCGGAGTTCCCAAAGGCGTTCCTGTATGCTTGTTGCTCCTTTCATGGGCGCACGCTCCTTTCCGGCGGTTTCATTGCTGCCGCTTAACTGGATTATATCACACTTTCCGCAATCGTGGAAATTTCTGATTTTTACTCCTAATTCCTACTTTGTGGACATACGGCACAGGGCACAAAAATGTTCTATGATACAGGTAGTTCATCGATGGATTATTCCAATCGAATGACCAGCCTGTGTGGGATATGCTTCCCCGGCGATGTAGTGCCATGACTTTTGGCAGGGATGTGGAGGAACCCTTACCAAAACGAGCATACCAAAGGGAGCGATACGCCGCTGTGAGATTCAGGGGAGGAACGACACCGGGGAGAACTGGCGAACTGACACCGAAATGATACCGAAACACGACAATCTGATAGGGGGATAGTCTACCCTATCGCTGATACTTCGGGAGATTTTAGGCGGCTCTATGGCTGTAATTTTTCCGAAAATCGCCCCGAAACCATACACAAAAACGGGAGGAAGCGCAATATGCCGAGAATGAGCAAAAAGAGGAAGCATGAGCTTTCCTTTTACCTCAATGACCGGGGGCGTGTCACTTACAACGAATTATGCCGGAAATGCCAGCATGGGTGCAGGCAGAGCTTCCGGGCGGTTGTGATTGACTGCCCCCGTTATTTATCCAAACGAGCAAAGAAAAAGGAGGAACACACCGAATGAATTTTGAATTTATGACGATAGACACACCATTGCCGCCGTGTATGCCATTTCCCATAGCGTTGACAGGATTTCCAGTCAGCAGCACCGCAAAGGTCATGTACTGCCGGATGCTGGACGCTATGCTATCCAAAGGACAGGAGGACGAGAACGGAATCCTGTTTGTCTGCTTCCCTGTCACAGCCATTGCCGCAGTCCTGTCCCGCAGCTCCATGACGGTCAAGCGTTCTCTGAATGAACTGGAAACTGCCGGACTTATCATGCGGGTGCGTCAGGGCGTTGGAGAACCAAACAGGATTTATGTGCTGATACCGGGAAAGGAGGACGCTGCCCTTGCCTGATACCTCAAAGCTGGAAAAGCTAAACCGGGAGCTGGAGAAAAGCGAAAAGAAACTGCGGAAAGCCATCAATGATGAAAAGGCATTGCAGTACCAGTTAAAGCAGCTTACCCGAAAGGAACGAACGCACCGGCTCTGTACCCGTGGCGGTATGCTGGAAAGTTTTCTGCAAGAGCCGGAACGCCTGACAGATGATGATGTCATGCTGTTGTTGAAACTCATTTTTCACAGGCAGGACACGCAGGAACTATTGAAAAAACTGCTGGAACGGGAGAAGCCGGAAACCCCTTAGTTTACTAAGGGCGCAATTATACACCACCCAGAGGTTGGTGCATTGCGTTCTCCGAAGGCTCCTCGCCGGAGGGCTGTGATTTTCCGCAGTCATGGTCTGCTCCAAATCAAACAGGGGACGCTACGCTTCCCCTGCGCTGGCTGCCGCCAGCTACCCTTTTGTGGACTTGCCATCTGGGGACACCTTGCGTTGCAAGCTGTTCCCATCCAACAGATAAAAAAGATTCAAGTGAAATGGAAAGTTAACTTGACATAAAAGAACTATATGATATAATGACAGTAAGGAAAGCTAACTTTCCATAAGGAAGGAAGATAACATGAAAAATCGGTTAGAAGAATTACGAAAACAACGAGGCATAAAGCAAGAAGATTTGGCAAATGCATTAGAAGTATCAAGACAAACAATCGGTTCATTAGAAAATGGACGATATAATCCATCTATCCAATTAGCGTTCAAAATTGCCAGATATTTTGATATGAGCATTGAAGAAATTTTCATCTATGAGGAGGGAACAAAATGAAAAATAAGCAACCATTTATTATTGAAATTATAATTGGCGCTATGTTGCTGGGCGTGAGTATTTTGATAAAAAGCACTTATTATTCCACCATGCTTTGGGCTATGGGGATTGGTCTAATGGTAGCTTCTGCTGTTCAGCTTGTTCGAATTATTTATTGGGAAAATCCAAAACGAAATAAAGAATACGAAGCAAAAAAACGAGAAATTCACATTAACTGTGTAGATGAGAGAAAGCAATATTTGCGAATGAAAGCTGGTCATATTACTTACCAAATCATGACATTTTTATTGCTTATCTTATCGCTAATACTTGCTTTGATTAGAGTAGATGCATGGGTAATAGCAATGATATTCTTGTTGTTTGTTTTTCAATGGTTGGTGGGGCTCATTGTATTCCGTCTGTTGGAAAAGAAACTGTAATAGTAACAACTAAATACCCGCCGCCCATACAGCGGCACACCGAGCAGGAAATCTGAAAAAGGTCTCCTGCTTTTTTTCTGCCCAAAATGAGGTGGTAAAACGCCACCCCATCCACCAATTACCGAAAGGAGGGACACGAAATGCCCTGTCCACACAACGAAATCACGATTGTTCAGCGCAGCCAGCGGCAGTCTGCGGTTGCCGCCGCTGCTTACCAAAGCGGCGAAAAGCTGTTCTGTGAATACGACCAGCAAGTAAAGCACTACCCGGAAAAGCGTGGTATCGTCCACAATGAAATCCTGCTCCCGGCAAACGCCCCACGGTCGTATGCAGACCGCAATACCTTATGGAACGCCGCCGAAGCGGTGGAAAAGCAATGGAACTCCCAGCTTGCAAGGAGGTGGGTGCTTACCATCCCAAGAGAGATACCACCCGACCAGTACGCTGTCCTTGTCAGGGAGTTTTGTGAACAGCAGTTTGTTTCAAAAGGCATGATTGCTGACTTTGCCATCCATGACCCCCATCCGCCGGGACACAATCCCCACGCCCATGTCCTGCTGACTATGAGGGCAATGGACGAACATGGGAAATGGCTTCCCAAGAGCCGCAAGGTTTATGACCTTGACGAGAATGGGGAACGGATAAAGCTGCCGTCCGGCAGGTGGAAAAGCCATAAAGAAGATACGGTTGACTGGAACGACCAGAAGTATTGTGAAATTTGGCGGCATGAATGGGAGGTCATCCAGAACCGCTATCTGGAAGCCAATGACCGCCCGGAGCGTGTGGACTTGCGTTCCTATGCCAGACAGGGGCTTGATGTTGTCCCTACTGTCCATGAGGGTGCTGCTGTCCGGCAGATGGAAAAGCGTGGTATCCAGACGAATATCGGCAACCTGAACCGGGAAATCAGAGCCGCCAACAGTATGATGAAGTCCATCCGGCAGCTTATCCAAAACCTCAAAGGCTGGATTACCGAGCTGGGAGAAAAACGGAAAGAGCTGCTTGCACAAAAAGCGGCGGAGGAAGCGACACTTCTTCCCAATCTGCTGATGAAGTACATGGAGATACGAAAGGAAGAACGGAAGGACTGGACGAGGGCTGGACAGAACCGGGGGACTTCACAGGACTTAAAGGCAGTCAGCGAAGCCCTGTCCTATCTCCGGCAAAAGGGACTTTCCACTGTGGAGGACTTAGAAGCGTTTCTGGAATCTTCCGGGAAATCAGCCGCAGATTACCGCAATCAGATGAAGCCAAAGGAAGCCCGCAGCAAAGTGATTGACGGGATTCTTGCCAGCCGGACAGACTGCAAGGAATGTAAGCCTGTCTATGAGAAGTACCAGAAGATATTTTTTAAGAAAACAAAGGAGAAATTCAAACAGGAACACCCGGAGGTTGCCCGATATGCGAAAGCCGCCGCCTACCTTGCCAAGCACCCAGACGATAAGGACAGTACCCAAAAGGAACTGCAAGAGGAGCAGGAAAAACTTCTGGAAGAAATCGCAGAGCTGAAAGTACCGCTGACCGAGGTACAGGAGGATTTGAAGAAGCTGCGGGACATCCGCTACTGGGTACGGAAAGCCACACCCGGCACAGAGGAAAGCAAAGAGCCGCCCAAGAAGCAGCCCATCAAAGAAGTCTTGCTGGATAAGGCAGACGAGAAAAAAGCACAAAGAACTGCCCCGGCGCAGACAAAACACAAACAACAGGATATGGAACTTTAACAGGCACTTGCCATTTTCAATCAGAGAA
>OBXO01001485.1_pt1 | contig 10851 bp, 9 predicted proteins | sample 1501431 | NCBI WGS metagenome assembly OBXO01 (sample SAMEA2580163, study PRJEB22360) | human gut metagenome | biome: human gut; feature: human-associated habitat; material: faeces | place: Denmark | collected 2008/2010 | reverse complement strand
TTCTTTATATTCATAAATATTCTTTATGATTTGCTTATTACTTGTAACCCCATATCCTAGTCTAAGACCTGGCATTCCAAAGAATTTAGTCACGGCCTTTAATATAAATAAATTAGGAGTTTGTTCTATCTTATTTATCAAGCTATATTTTTCTTCCTCTCCTACAAATTCCATAAAGGTTTCATCTACAATTAAAAGTTTATCGTTTTCTATCATCAAATCTAATAGTTCATTTAGATCCTTAACTTTTCCATTTGGATTATTTGGATTACAAATAAATAAACTATCAAACTTGTCCATATTTTTTTGTATCTCATCTAAATCAATGCTAAAATTATTTTCTTCCTTTAAATGAAAGTCTATTATTTCTAAATTATTTAATTTAGCCCCTCTACCATATTCAGAAAAAGTAGGGTTTAAAATAGCTAATCTCCTTTTTATACTTTTCATAAGTAGATATATAATTTCTGTAGCTCCATTACCTGGAATTATAAGCTCGCTATCTACTTTTATGTAATCAGAAATGTTATTCCTTAAATTAGTATAATTTATATCTGGATAACTTCTACTTTTCTCTAACCCTTCCAAAACATATTTTCCCAAATCGGAAATTATATGTGGATTTACATTTGAGCTAAAATCAATTATATCATTTTCATTTTTTCCAAATTTTTTAGCCATATTATCGACATTAGCTCCATGACCTAAATCCTTCATATGTATCCTCCTTATTAATAAGCAATTACATGAAAATATGATGTATTATCACGTAAAATAATGTAAATACTAGCATAGAAGTCAATGATGTTGCATATAATATTTTGTTAGTTCTTGATATATCTTGAACTTCTATTTCTCTAGTTTTATCTCCAATCGTTGGTTTATAGACTGTTTCTCCAAAATAAATATTTGTCCCACCTAATTGGATTCCTAACGCTCCTGCAACTGCACCCTCTGAAAATGCACAGTTAGGACTTTTGTGATTTTTTCTATCTCTTATTGATATCTTAAAACAATTTTTATAATCATTTCTCAAAAAGAGGTTCCCTATTGTAAATAAGATAACTGATATTCTTGATGGAATATAATTTGCTATATCATCAATTTTTGCTGAAGCAAATCCTATATGAAGATATTTTTCGTTTTTATATCCTACTGAAGAATCTAAAGTATTAATCGCCTTATAAGTCATTGCTAAAGGTGCTGCTAATGATATTCCGCCAACATTTATACATGCTCCTACAAAAGCATAAAATAAAGGTGCAATTAATCCATCAACAGTATTTTCTGCTACAGTTTCCACAGTTGCCCTTATTATTTCTTTTTCACTTAAATTTTCAGTATCTCTACCTACTATATAAGACAATTGTATTCTAGATTTTTTTATATCTCCAGTTTTTAAAACATCATATATTTTTTTAGCTTCATCTTTTAAACATTTTGTCGCTAGAGTTGTATAAATCACAATCGAATTTATTATAACATAAACTACCATGTTAAATCTTGCCAATCTTATAATTTCATATGTTATTATGAAAGTTATTCCTACAGTTACAAACCATAAGAAAAGCCCTCCTATTTTTAATCCTTTATCACTTTTGGCTATTTTTCTTATAAAGTTTTCAACTGATTTTATTAATTTTCCTATATATTTAACAGGATGAGGAAATGAATATGGATCTCCTATAATTAAATCTGTAATATATCCTATGTACAATGATAATATATTCATTTTATTTATTTCCCTTTTCTAAAAAGTTTGCTATGCAATCTAAATTATTATAAAAATGGGTATGTAAGTATGTTGCAAGCGTGTTGCCAATACTATACCCGCCATCCCATCTATCAATTACAACCCCGCCTTTTTCTTTTGTCATTTCATATGCACAAGGCTCATTGCTTTTAAATATTGAATGATGGAATTCGTGACCTTTTATAATTTGTCCCTTTTTTGCTAAAACAGTATCTACTTTTGCTTTTCCATTACAATATCCAAATCTTTTTAATGAAGATGTCATTACACTTGTTCCCTTAAATATTCCAACCATGTCGAATAACTCTTTATTTTGATTTTCTAGTTTTTCTCCTAGATACATCAAACCTCCACACTCTGCATATATCGGTATATTTTTTCTATGAGCATTTAATATAGATTCTCTCATAGATTTATTATCGTGTAGCTCTTGTGGAAAAATTTCTGGGAATCCTCCACCTATGTAGATATAATCTGCATTTGGAACTTCCTTATCTTTCATTGGACTAAAATATTTTATTTTCAGACCTAGCTTTTCTAATAGTTCTATATTTTCTCTATAATAAAAATTAAATGCTTTATCATATGCAATGGCTATTGATTTATTTTCTACCTTATGTTTATTTATAAATGTTTCTAAATCAAAATTACTTTCTATTTCTTCCGTTTCTGATAACGCTATTATTCTATCAACATCTATGTATTTTTCAATTTCATCTGCTAAATTATCAAATTTCTGTTTTAAAGAATCCATTTCAACACTTGGTATAAGACCTAGATGTCTAGATTCTAATGAAAAGTTTTTGTTCGGTGGAAAATAACCTAAAACTTCTATTCCTGTATATTTTTCAATTGCACTTTTTAAAGTCTTATAATGACTTTCGCTCTTTACATTATTTGTAATAACGCCTTTTATATTTACATCTCTATCTAACATCTTATATCCTAAAACCATAGCTGCTGCCGATGCTGCCATAGCTTTTGCATTTATAACTAAGATTACGGGTGCTTTTAATATTTTTGATGTATAAGAACTTGTACAATCATTCAAATCTATTCCATACCCATCATAAAGTCCCATTACCCCTTCTACAACAGATATATCTGCATCTTTAGAAGCTTCTTTTACAATATACTTAATTTTTTCATCTTCAAGCATATATGAATCTAAGTTTCTTGAATATCTCCCTGTTATAAAAGTATGATAAGAAGGATCTATATAATCAGGCCCTACTTTAAATGGTTGTACTTTTAAATTTCTCTTTGTAAGTGCTTGCATTATACCTAATGAAATAGTTGTTTTCCCTACACCGCTATTTGTTCCTGCAATTAATATCTTTTTCATTTCTATCACCTATTGTCCATTATTTTCTTCATGTTCTTGCATTATTTGATAGATTTTATCTATATCCAAATGCTCTCTCAAGAAATCAGCCAATCTATCATATTCTTTATCTTTAAATTCTTTAAATGATTTTACCTTGCTCTCTATTCTTTCTAAGCCTTTCATTTCTCTTATGTTATTTAAAATAGTTCTAGTAAAATCTATATCATCAAATATTCCATGAAGATATGTTCCCAAAACATTACACTCAGAATTTACGCTTCCTTCTGTGTAATTAACTTTTTGGCCTAATTTTTCTGTAATAGTGCATAGATTTTTAATTCCGTCACCTCTATCGGTAATTCCCATATGTATCTCATAACCTTTAACTTTTTTGCCTTCTAAATTAGCAAAATATCCATTTAAATCTTTATCTATAATAGCATCTACTTGTGTTGTAGTTTTTTCAAGTTCAAAAGTTGTTTCAGTATCTAAAAGACCAATTCCTTCTACTTCTTCTAAATCACTTTCTACATGATATGGGTCTTTTAATTTCTTACCTAACATTTGATATCCGCCACAAATACCTACAACTAATTTACCTCTTCTGTGTAATTCTTTTATCTGTTCTTCAAGACCATTTTTTCTTAAAAACATTAAATCATCAACAGTGCTTTTTGTTCCTGGAATAATTACTATATCGGGATTTCCTAAAGATTCTCCATAATCCACATATCTAATACTTACATCTTCTTGTGTTTCAAATATATTGAAATCTGTAAAATTAGACATATGAGGTGTTCTAACTATTTCTATATGGATATCATTTATTCCCATTTGTTTCTTAAATCTTGTAGTTACACTGTCCTCATCTTCAATTTTTATATCAGAATAAGGAACAACCCCCAATACAGGAACTTTTATTATATCTTCTAACATTTTTACACCAGAGTCTAAAAGTTCTTTTCTGCCTCTAAATTTATTTATTATAACACCCTTTACTCTTTTTCTATCTTCTTCACTTAATAAAAGCATTGTTCCAGCAAGTGATGCAAATACTCCCCCTCTGTCAATATCTCCAATTAATATTACTGGTGCATCTGCAATTTTTGCCATACCCATATTAGAAATATCTCTTTCCATTAAGTTAATTTCTGCTGCACTCCCTGCACCTTCCATAACTACTATGTCGTATTTTTCTTCAAATTCTTTAAATATATCTCCTAATACATTCATCAATTCTAATTTATATTCATGATATTCTGGAGAACTCATATCTCCCACTACTTTACCTCTTACAATAACTTGGCTTTTGTTGTTTCCTGATGGTTTAAGTAGTATGGGATTCATATCTGCTATCGGTTCTAATCCACAAGCTTCTGCTTGTGAAACTTGTGCTCTTCCCATCTCCAGTCCTTCTTTTGTTATAAATGAATTAAGAGCCATATTTTGAGATTTGAAGGGAGTTACACTATATCCATCTTGCTTAAATATTCTACCTAAGCCTGTAACAATTATACTTTTTCCTACATTAGATGCAGTTCCTTGAAACATTATTTTCTTACTCATAGCCCTTCCCCTTTTCTATATTTCAAATACTATTATATTTTTACTAAATCCAATATTTAAAATCTAACAAAAAAAATCCTAACAATAAGGTTAGGATTTTTATCTATAAACAAAATCTTCCCCCCGAGATTTTAACTCTAATAAATTAATTAACTTCGGTATCCTGACTTAACTTCATCCTACTCCTATACCTTCCCATTTTTTCAAACAGTGGCCTTTATAGTTTCGTCCATTTCACAGTAGCGGGGGCTGTAAAGGCTTGTAACTTTTTTCCTAATATAAATTAATCTAATATTCTATTTTAAAAAACTTGTATCATTTAACTTATTAATAACTGCAAATCCATTATCAACCTCTACAACACTTACTGATGCATTATCAATTTTAAAGTTCCAGTGGTATTCAAATGTATTTGATATTAAATATGTTAGAATATTTCTTATAGTTCCCGCATGAGAACATATTAATATTGTATTATCTTCTGGAGTTTCATTTAAAATAGATCCTATTCCTTTAGAAACTCTTTCATAACAATCAATCAAGCTTTCTCCATTTGGATATGTATATTTATATCCTTGTTCTATCATTTTGTTAAATTCATCAGGATAATTTTTTTGTATTTCTTTGAAGTCTTTTCCTTCAAAATCTCCAAAGCTAATTTCTTGCAAATCTTCACTTTGCTGTATCTCAATTGAATTTATATTTGCTAAATTTTTTACAGTTTCTTTAGTTCTACTTGATGTTGTAGTATAAATTCTATCAATTTTTTCATATTTTAAAAACTCAGTAATTTTTTCTATTTGTTTCTTTCCTTCTTCACTTACCTTGCTATCTATATGACCAGATAGTTTAGCAAGTTCATTATCCTCTGTTAATACATGGCGTACTAAAATTAATTTTTTCATATTTCGTCTCCTTACAATACTAAATTACTGATATTAGCATATAAGTATATATTAAATAAAGTACTTCTCCAAGTTCTATTGTACATCCTAAGATATCTCCTGTTACACCATCAATCTTTTTATATACATGTTTTTTAAACAACAATGCAAATACTATTATAAATATAATAGAGCTTAAAACCTTTCCTATCATATCAATTTGTTGTAGGAAGATAAATTTACCTAACAGTATAATCAATATAGAAGAGTATACTATAGCTGTTATAATCATTCCCATAGTACCTTTTCCTATAAATAAGTTACCCATACCTTTTGCTCTTGGAGTTACTGTTTTATAAGTCATCATCATTACTCCAATTCTACCTATAACCGGCATAAATATAACTAACCATAATAGCCCATTTTGAACTAAGCTGTTAATAAATCCTACTTTTAATAGTATTAAAAACATTATTGCAAGAAGAGAATTTGTTCCTAATCTAGAATCTTTCATTATCTCTAGAATTCTTTCTTTATCTCTATTGCTATATATTGCATCAAATGTATCACCTAATCCATCTATATGAAGTCCGCCTGTTGTCAAAACTTCTATAAGAGTAATGACTATAGCACTTATAAATGGATCAAATATAGTTAATGAAAGCCACCCAAAAATATATGTTATTACACCTATTACAAATCCTACTAATGGAAAATATACTATTGATTTATGAAACTCTTCATCAAATCCCGTTTCTATTCGTATAGGTATTCTTGTCATAAATTGCAGTATTGAAATAAATCTATTCATATTAGTCTATCCTTTTATCTTTGTAGGAATTCCGCAAACTGTGAAATAAACTTCATCACTTAATCTTCCAAGCATTTGATTTATTCTTCCTACGAAATCACAATAAACTCTACCCAATTTATAACTAGGAACTACTCCTAATCCAATTTCGTTCGTAACCATGACAAAATACAAATCGGTCCTTTTGACTTCTTCTATAAGTTTTTTTACTTGATCTTTTATATAAGCTTCTAAATCATTTATTTCTTGTTCACTTGCTTTATCTATATCTATACCATCAACAAACATTAAATTATTTACTAATAATGTTATACAATCTAGTATAACTGTTTGATGCTTTTTACCTAATTCTTTTATTATTTTATAGATATCTTTATAGATTTCATAGGTTTTCCATTCTTTAGGTCTACTTTCTTGATGTTTTCTAACTCTTTCTTTCATTTCATCGTCAAAAGCGACTGATGTTGCAATATAAGCAGTGCTATTATTTTGTTCTCTACACAGAGATTCTGCAAATCCACTTTTGCCAGATCTTGCACCGCCTGTGACTAAAATAATCTTGCTCATACTTTTCTCCTTAATGTTTAATTACATACCCATATCAACTTCATCAAAAGTTAGCATGTTTTTATAAACATAGTTTGCAGCTTCTATCATATTAAATGCTAAAGCGGCACCACTACCTTCTCCTAGTCTCATATCCATTTTTAAGAATGGATCTAATCCTAATAATTCTAATGCTTTTTTAGCTCCTGGTTCTGCTGAATAATGTGATGCTATCATATAGTCTTTACATCTTGGATTTATATTTACTGCGATTAATGCTGCTGCATATGATATAAATCCATCTAGAACAACTGGTACCCTATTTGCACTACAACCTAATATAACACCAGCCATAGAACCTATTTCAAATCCACCAACTTTTTGTAATATATCAATTCCATCTGTTGGATTTGGTTGGTTTATCTCTATTGCAGTTCTTATTACTTGTGCCTTATGTTGTAATAATTCCTTTTTAAGACCTGCACCCATTCCTGTAACTTCTTGTGGATCACATCCAGCGATTACAGATATTATAGCAGCAGATGGAGTAGTATTAGCTATACCCATTTCTCCTATACCTATAACTTTGTAATCTTCTTGTATATATTTTTCTGACATTTCTATTCCAATTTCTATTGCCCTTATAGCTTCTTGTCTTGTCATTGCAGGACCTTTAGCCATATTAGATGTGCTTTTTCTTATTTTACAATCAATTACACCTTCGATTGGCTCATCACAATTAATACCTACATCTATTAACTGTACATCAGAACCTACGAATTTAGATATAGTCCCAACACCATTAATTTTTTTGGGGAAATTCATAGATTGTAGAAGTGTTATATTTTGATTATTTGGAGCTACACCTTCTTCATATACGCCATGATCACATGCAAAAGATAAAACTATCTTTTTTGTAGTATCAAAGTATTTACTTCCGTATATACCTGCTAATTGGATACTAATATCTTCTAGCTTTCCTAGGCTCCCTTGTGGCTTTATTAATCTGTCTTGTCTAGCTTGTGCTTGTTCCATAAAACGAGTATCTAGCGGATAAATATTTTTACATATACTTTCAATCAAACTCATTATATGTCCTCCCTCTTCTGTTTAATTATATCTTATTCAAATAAAATTAATCCTAGCCTTAAGGGCTAGGGTTAATTTATTAAAAGTATCTATTATAAATTATATAAAGTAATTTACAAAGTTTCTACTAATTTCGTTAGAATTTTATAATTTAAATTGTATTTTTTACCATAAATGTATTGTTTTGTAATATTAAGTTGAATTTTATTTTTATTCTTATAAATTATGACTTGCTTTTAAAGCTTCATAATTGCATTTTATAGTGTATTCTATATCTTCATCTGTATGAGCATAAGATAAAAACATTGCTTCATATTGACTTGGTGCAATTAATATTCCTCTGTCTAGCATTTCTTTAAAGTATGCATTGAATTTATCTATATCAGATTTAGTTGCATCATCAAAGTTTTGAACTGGACCTGATGTAAAGAATAGGCATACTAATGAACCTGCTCTATTTACAGTATAATCTAATCCTAATTTTTTAAGGTTATTTTGAATACCTTCTTGTAGCATTTTACCTTTTCTATCTAATTCAGAATATATATCTTTATGATCTCTTAATGTTTCTAGATTTTTCTTTCCTAAGAACATTGCAAGAGGATTTCCTGATAATGTCCCAGCTTGATAAACAGGTCCTACTGGAGATACACATGACATTATTTCTTTTCTAGCTCCATATGCACCAACTGGCATACCAGCTCCTATTATCTTACCAAAGCAAACCATATCTGGTTCTACACCAAAGTATCCGATTGAACTATTGTATGCTAATCTAAAACCAGTTATAACTTCATCAAATATTAAAACGGTTTTATATTCATTACATATATCTCTTAATCCTTGTATGAATTCTTGGGTTCCTGGAACAACTCCCATATTTCCTGATACGGTTTCAACTATTACTGCTGCTATATCATCACCTTGTTCTTCAAATACTCTTCTTACATCATCCATATCATTATATCTGCAAACTAGAGTATTTTTTACAACATCAGCAGGTACTCCTGGGCTTGTTGGCACGCCAAAAGTTAATGTTCCTGAACCTGATTGAACTAATAATCCATCAGAATGTCCATGATAACAACCTTCAAATTTAAGTATTTTATTTCTATTAGTATAACCTCTAGCAACCCTTAAAGCACTCATTGTAGCCTCTGTTCCTGAGTTTACCATACGAACTTGGTCTATTGCTGGGTATGCATCAACTATTATTTTAGCAACTTCTATTTCTATTTCAGTTGCTACCCCATAACTAGTTCCTCTTTTAGCCATTTCTTCTAAGCCTTCAGACATAAAATCTGGACTATGTCCTAACATAAGAGGTCCCCACGAACAAATATAATCTATATATTCATTCCCATCTACGTCTATTAATCTATCCCCATGTGCCTTATCTGCAAATATTGGTGCTAGTCCAACTGATTTAAATGCTCTAACGGGACTATTTACTCCACCAGGAATGTATTTTTCTGCTTCTTTAAATAATTGCTCTGATTTAGTGTGTTTCATACTTCAAATCCTCCATAAATTTATATTTCAAATAAATCCTCAATAACTTTTATATATTCTTCCCTTTGACCTTTATTTTTTACTTGTTTTAAATTAATAATAGGCTCCCTAATAACTCTTTTTAATGCAGAACCCAGCATCTTATCGATTATCTTTTGCTCTCTTTGATTTAAATCGATTTTTCTAAAAATATACTCTAAAGTGTCTTCTTTAATTTCTATACACTTACTGTTTAATGACTGTATTGTAGGATCTATGAAAGTCAAATCTAACCATTCAGTAAACTCATCTATTTTTATTTTTATAATTTCTTGAGCTTTCTGTGCTAATTCATTTCTTTTTATATCATTTTTATCATGAATCTCTTTTAAATCATCAATATCATATAATTCAACATAATTTAATTCTTTTAATTTTGTATCTATATCCCTTGGTAAGGCGATATCCATTATATATATTTTTTTATCTAATTTAGGCATATCATCATATTTGATTACCAAATGAGGTGAAGACGTAGCACTAATTACTATGTCTATAGATTTTTCTTGAATTATTTTATGTCTATCACTATATTCAATTGGAATTATATTATCAAATTTATTTTCTATCTCTTTTGTTTTTTCAATATTTCTGTTAGCTATATAAATATTTTTTACGTTTTCTTCTTCTAAATGGTTTAATGTAAGTAAATTCATTTTTCCTAATCCCACGATTAATGCATTTTTACCTTCAAGAGTACCCATTTTTTCTTTAAGTAATTTTACACCTATATAACTAATTGAAAGAGGTTGTTGTGATATTTTTGTTATAGTCTTTATTTCCTTAGATGTTGTTACAGCATCTCTAAATAGTTTATTAAATACTTTTTTAGTTGCACCTAACTTCATACAAAACTCATGTGCATCTTTTACCTGTCCTAAAATCTGGTCTTCACCTACAACAAGTGAGTCTAAACCAGCTGTAACGTCAAATAAATGTTGAATTGCCTCTAAAGTTGTTTTTTTGAATAAATATTGTTCTATATCTTTTACCCCGAAATAATCTTTATAAAAATTTGCCACTTCATCGACTTTTTGTTGTATATTTTCACCACTTATATAAATTTCACTTCGATTACAAGTAGATAAAATTACAATTTCGTCGATTTCACTATCCAATAGTATATTTATTGCTTCAATTTTTTTTGTATCCGTAAAAGATACTGCTTCCCTAACATTTATTGGAGCTAAATTATGATTTACCCCTACAACTCCTATATTCATACTCTTCCTCCATATCTTAAGATTTTCCCCACTCAATACCTTAACCTATAGTTTTTATTTTATAACATATCAATATAAAAAAAAAGTAACATCTAGTAAAA
>OBXO01001480.1_pt1 | contig 10892 bp, 8 predicted proteins | sample 1501431 | NCBI WGS metagenome assembly OBXO01 (sample SAMEA2580163, study PRJEB22360) | human gut metagenome | biome: human gut; feature: human-associated habitat; material: faeces | place: Denmark | collected 2008/2010 | reverse complement strand
CACCTTGAAACCGGTCTGGTTCTTCTGGAACGTCGCGCCCAGGTCATCGCCGCTGTAGGCGTACTTCTTATCGAAGGCGTCCGTACGGACCACCGCGCCGGCGATGGCGTCCTGAGAACCGAAGTCCTTGACTTCGACCGTGTACCTGCCACGAACGTCAAGATCCTTGTCGGTGGTGACGATCACCTTGTTGCCGTCGGTTTTGACGTTCTTGATCTTGACGCTCTTGCCGCCGGCGTCCGTGACGGAGATCTTGCCGTCCAAGTCGTCCGCGGAGACCTTCTTGGAAAGTTTGGCGGACAACTGGTTAGTGTCGGAAATCTCGGCGGACTTCACGGAAGCCCCAAGGGATGGGCGTGAGGAGTACACCGTAGCGTCGCCACTCATCAGCCACACCTCGGCGGAGGCATTGCCGTCGGCATCGAACACGAGTGCGTCGGAGGGAATCTTATGATCGGAATCATCCGGATCCTTGGCCTTCCACGCGTCCTTGCCGTAACGGCGTAGCATGCCGATATCGGAAACGCCGTCGTTGTTGTAGTAGGTGTAGTTGGTGAAGGAATATTCCGCCACCTCTCCCCAATCGTCATGAGAGGCGAAGGTGGCGGCCCCGCCGTTCCAATTGGAGGCCCAGGTCCAGATGTCCCACTGCGGAACGGTGACGCTGGTGTCTTCGGCGTTGTAGTACAGGCCGTCGTCGCGGTTGTAGTGGACCTTTACCGTGACGGCGTTGGCCTTGCACGCATAGTCCGATGGTGCCGAATCCAGGGTTTCGATGGTGGTTGATTCGCCCTGATCCTGGTACTTGGTGCCATCGATCCACACCTCGGCCGTGCCATCGGCGTTTACCGTGGCACTGCGGTCGGCACCATACTTGTTCCACTCGCTGGTGGTGATGATGAAGCCGAACTTGTCATACTTGCCGTCGAAGGTGAGCACGGCGACCTTGCCCCAGCAATCGGTGCCGGTGAATGCGTGGTGTTCGGCGCTCATGCCGGCACCGTTCGCATCGGTGCCCCACACGTACACGCCGCGATTGTCCGAGTCTCCGGAGGGCTTGTAGTGCACGACGAGACGTGTCTGCCCGCCGATGGATTCGGGGTTGCCCACGGTCGAGGTCTGGTCGGCCACGCCCACATGGGTGATGCCCGCGTTGGCGGAGTAATTGCCTCCGCCCTTCGGGTTCTCCCACTGGTCGGTATCCGCGTCGTGGAACACGAAGTCGATCTTCTTGCCTTTGGTGCTGATGGTGGCGGTGTAATAGCCTTGCGCATCAAGGATCATATCGGCGTCCGGTTGGTTCCATTCGTCGCCGAGACCGTAGTGGACCTTCGGGGTCTTCCAGCTGGAGTCGGCGGGCTTGTAGTAGATGGTGACGCTCCTGTCATCGGGCAGTGCGTCATCTTCCTCCTGGCTCACGTCGGGATCGGACGGATCGGTGGTCGCGGAGGAGGCCGGGTGCGAGTCCTTGGTGGATCCGGCATACAACGCAATGGCGGAATGCGCCGGTACGGTAGCCTCCACCTTGCCGTCCTTGACGGTCACGGTCTTGGAGCAATCCATGGTGGCGTACACGTTGCAGTATTCGCCGTCCGCGAGGGATGTCGCGTATGACGCGTCCTTGTCGTTCTTGCCGTTGTTGATGGCGATGAAGCCCTTGTTGCCACGGGAGAAGGCGATGTTGTCCCCACCGTCGTCCTGCCAGTCGGTCACTTCGGTGCCGTTGACGTAGTTGCGCAGGGCGATCATGCCGCGGGTGGAGGTCCAGCGTTGCTCGCAGTTCCAGTCGGAATCATTCGTGGAGCAGACCTTGTCCATGTCCACGTCCGGTACGGAGGTTGCGGTCGCTCCGGGCGCACCGTCGTCGCCGTTACTCCACTTGTAATCGGAGATCAGACGTGGGGTGCCGTAATCGTAGGCCAGCATGAAGGCGTTGGCCAGCTGGTACTTGGCACCGTCCTTATAGGTCAGTGCGCCTTCGTTGCGTGCGGTGTCCCAGTTGGTGACGAATACGTTGGCGTCTTCGGAGGAAAGATCCTTGCTCAGCCGTTCATCCAGTCCTTTGAGATTGGCGATCTTGTCTTTGAAAGCCTGATTCATCTCGGACTTGAAGCCGAATTCGGTTACGGTGCCGTTCTGCACATAATTGCTTGGCTGAATGCCCGCGGCTTCTGAGGAGTTGCCGATGACTTCCTGAATCCAATAGATGTCATCCGCATTCTTGCCGATCTTCTGCGCGAACTTCTCCTTGATCGCCTTCATGCTGCTGGTATTGATGTGCTTGACGGCATCCATCCGGAACGCGCGCACGCCGGCATTCCACAGCGATACCAGGTAATCGGACTGGATGTCCTGCACCTTCTCGCTTTCGGAGTCGAAATCCCACATGGAGCTCAGGCGGCATTCCAGAACTTCCCACTGGTTGCCGTAGTCGGAAATGTTCTTGGTGCAGCTATGGAAGTCGGAGGCGGTGATGCCGTCTGGATACTGCTTGGTGGCGAAGCCCGGATAGGATCCGGTGGAGCCGTTGTAATCACTGCCGGCCACGCCCTTCTGTTCTCCGGCTGCGACGTCGGAACCGGTGGTCTGATTGATTACGACATCGGCGATGATGTCTACGCCGGCGGCGTTGCACTGCTTGATCATGTTCTTGAATTCGGCCTCGGTGCCGAGTTTGGAATCAAGTCTGTAGCTCACCGGCTGGTAACTCGTCCACCACTGTGTGCCTTGAATGGATTCCTGCGGCGGCGACACTTCCACATATGCCACGCCTTCAGGTCCATAGGTGTCGGTGCATTCCTTGGCAATCGTGTTCCAGCTTTGCTGGAAGGCGATGACCTGCACATCCTTCTTCGCGCTCGTCCGCGCTTCAGACTGGGCCTGGGCCATTGTCGGCGCCACAAGCGCAGCACACGACATGGCCACGGCGACGCCAATCGCCACCACCCGGCCAATCGGTCGATTCTGGACGGCCATAACTCTCCGTTCTCATCATCGAGATCAGCGAACGGGTTCCTCAGCAGAATCCCATCGTCTGACAACGTATGCGTCATTTGCACTCGCCGGTAGCGAGCAACCCAAGACACACTCTGCGATGAATGTGCATACGTTTGCACCTTAAGTTGCGCTTTATAGTACCGGAAAAGCTGCGTAAGGCAATGAAACAGCGTGACCCCTTGTGCCGTAAGCCAAACTTCGAATCGCCCGTATGCAATCCATCACAAGCACTTCCCCTCGTGTATGCAATCATGGCAATATATTCTTGCCGTATTGCTGCAAACACGATTATTTTTCATGAACTGACGCAATTCTCGACATTCTGCCATCCGGTTTCGTACTCATTGTCCAAGACGTATCGGAACTTCGGAAAGCCGTGACGGCATAATGAAAGTCGGATGCCGTTTCCTCCGGCATCCGACTGCGACATCATGTGCAACCAGGCGATTCTACCTGTCTTCAAGCAGATGGGCCACGGCGTCGAGGGCGAGCTTGTAACCGTAGAATCCCATACCGGTGATGGTACCGGTGGCGACCGGCGAAATCACGGAGCGCTTACGGAACTCGTCTCGTGCGGACGGGTTGGAGATGTGCACTTCCATCAGTGGCAGGGCCTTCATCAATCACCATATGGGCGGCGTCGGCCAAGCCGTAGGAGTAGTGCGTGAAGGCGGCCGGGTTCATGACGATCGGCGTTTTCTCGTCAACCGCCTGATGCATCCAACCGATCATCTCGGCCTCGTCATCGCTCTGGCGCACTTCCACGTCAAGACCGAGTTCCTTGCCCCATTCGGTGCATAGCGTGCGCAGAGTCTCAAGATCCTGCCTGCCATACACGTCTGGCTGGCGTACACCGAGGCGACCGAGGTTCGGTCCGTTGACAACCACTACTTTGGTCATGATCACTTCCTTACGATTCTTGTCTGCCGCTTTCCGTCGGCCATGTCAGTGCTGAATCCGGCGGAATGCCTCTTCGACGGCATCCGCCGGCGGATCCTCAAGATGAATCGGATGGCCGATGCCGTCGAGAACCACGAAACGCAGCTTGTTGCCGCGGGCCTTCTTATCACGGTGCATGAGGGCGAGCACATCATCCCACGTTCCGTTGTTCCACGAGGTCGGCAGGCCCAGCGAGCCAAGCAGTGAACGATGATAGTCCACCAGATCCCGATCGATGTAGCCCAGCAGATGTGACAGTTCGGCGGCATAGATGCAACCGACTGCGACGGCGTTGCCGTGCCTCCAGCGGAAATGTTCGAGCTTCTCGATGGCATGGCCGAGCGTGTGTCCGTAATTCAGGAATTCACGCAATCCCGCCTCCTTGAGGTCGGCGGATACATGATAGGCCTTCACGGTCACGGTGCGTTCGATCAGCTCGGCGACGACTTCCTTCAAATTGGAATCAAGGAAGGTAGCGCCGTCAAAGGAACGCAGCTCATCGGCATGATCTTCGAGAATCCTCAGAATCTCAGGGTCCTTGATGAAACCGGACTTCGCAACCTCGCCCAGACCTTCGATGAAGATGTCATTGGGCAGGGAGGCAAGCGTTTTCATATCGGCGAGCACGCCGGCCGGCGTGTAGAACGAACCGACCAGATTCTTGCCCTGTGGCGTGTTGATACCCGTCTTGCCGCCAGTGGAGGCATCCACCATGGCCAGCAAGGATGTCGGACAGTTCACGTAGCGGATGCCACGCATCCATGTGGCGGGTACGAAAACGGCAGGTATTGGGCCGCACCGCCTCCCAGACCGACGATCGCATCGGAACGGGTGAATCCCTCGTCTCCCAGACGCTGCCAGATGCCGTTGGCCACGTCGATGGTCTTGCCGGCTTCGGCGTCGGGGATCACGATGTCATACACTTCGTATCCGCCCTGGCGCAACAAGGTGCGTGCCCGGTCGGAATGACGCTGCACCGGCTGGGTGTGGATAAGAGCCACCTTGGAGGGCTTGTCCCCCAATACCTGCGCAAGCTGGTTCATCGCGCCTTCGCCGATGCTCACGTCGTAAGGCTCGATCGTGGCACCGGTGACATGTACGGTTCGTTGAGCGATCATATCCATCAGCTTTCTCGCCGCGGCCTGCGGCGTTTGACCATGCGTGCGCACATGCACGTTCGCGACCTGCCTGAATACCGGATCACGATCACGGTACAGCTTCTTCCAACGCTCGTTGGCATCGCCGTTCAGCATCGGTCGGCCACCGCCACGATTGGCTCGCTCCATGGCTTCCTTGGGGTCGGCCATCAGATAGACGACCTTGCCTCCGTCCGCGATGTAGTCGGTAAGCCCCTTCTGGATGGATATGGTCATCGGCGCGCCCCCACCCAGCGAGAAGATACCGTCGAAATCCTCAAGGATGTCAAGTACGACATCGCTTTCAAGATCACGGAACGCCGGTTCGCCATAACGTTCGAAATATTCCGGAATCCTCATGCCGGCGTCATGTTCGATCTTGCTGTCGGCATCCAGGAACGGCAGATCCATCATCTGCGCGACTTCTCTGCCGACGCGGGTCTTTCCCGCCCCCATCATGCCGATGATCACGGCAACGGGCCTATGCATCGTCACGACGCATCACCTCATGTGTTCCGGCCAAGAGGCCAGATAGTTCTCGGCGTTACGCCTGGTTTCGGCTACGTTGTCGCCGCCGAACTTCTCCAGCACATATGCGGCGATGGTGAGCCTCACCATCGCTTCGGCCACGACCGCTGCCGCCGGCACCGCGGTGTTGTCAGAACGCTGGTTGATGGCCTGCGCGGCTTCGCCGGTGGTCACGTCAACGGTCCTCAACGCCTTCGGAATGGACGGAATCGGCTTCATCGCGGCACGCACCACGATCGGCTGACCGTTCGACATGCCGCCTTCAATACCGCCTGCCCGGTTGCTCAGGCGTGCAATGCGCCCGTCTTCACCGACCACCATCTCATCATGGGCTTCGGAACCCGGCCGCATGGCCTCAAGGAAACCATCGCCGATTTCCACGCCCTTGATGGCCTGGATTCCCATGACCGCGCTGGCAAGAGCCGCATCCAAGCGGCGATCGGACTCCACATAGGTGCCGACGCCTGCGGGAACGCCGTACACCACGACTTCAATCACCCCGCCCAAGGTATCGGCATTGTCTTTGGCCTCGTCGATGCGGGCGATCATTCGTTCCTCGGCCGTCTTGTCAAGCGTACGTACCGGTGAGGCGTCCAAAGCCTCGAGGTCTTCCGGCTTGGGCAACACCGCCTCGGCAGGGTCGGTAATGCCCGCACCGCCGATGGATAGCACGTGGGAGACCGTACGGATACCGAACGTCTGCTCGAGGAACTGTTTGGCCACTTCTCCCAAAGCCACACGAGAAGCGGTTTCACGTGCGCTGGAACGTTCCAGCACCGGTCTCGCGTCATCAAAGCCGTACTTGCGCATGCCGGTCAGATCGGCATGGCCCGGGCGTGGACGGGACAGCGGCGCATTGCGTCCCTCGCGAGGAATGTCGTGGTCAAGCGGATCCGCACTCATCACTTCCGTCCACTTCGGCCATTCCGTATTGGCGATTTCGATGGCCACCGGGGAGCCGATGGTCTCGCCAAAACGTACGCCGGTAAGCATGCGCACCTTGTCCTGTTCGAACTTCATGCGTGCACCACGGCCATAGCCGAGACGACGGCGCGCCAATGCGCCGACGATATCCTCCGTGGTGATGTGGATGCCCGCAGGCAGCCCTTCGATCATGGCGACAAGTGCCTCGCCGTGCGATTCGCCTGCTGTCTGCCAGCGCAACATGCCCTCTCCTTTTCTACCGAATGCAACTAGTGGACTATCTTAACGGTATGTGGTACATGATTTGCCTGCCGAGTCTGCTTTGTGGACTGGCCGTCAGCGTCGAGGACGTTCGCGCGCGCCGTGTTCCCCGCGCATGGATTGCCGTGGGCTGCATGGCGCAGATCATCGTGAACATCATCTACGCGCTATCCGTCAATGCGCTGTTCCTCGCACTGCAATCCCTCCTCTTCGCCGTGCTCGCCGCCGTCCTGCAGTGCGCACTCGCCCTGATCAGACCGGGGGCACTCGGCTTCGGTGATGTGACCGTCACGTCGGTCATGGGATTGGGCGTAGGCATGTTCGGCCTGTACGCCATGGTGCTGTGGTGGCTGTTCATCGCCGTCATCGGCCTGCTGTGGATCGCCTTCTGGACCCGTTTCGACCCGCAGAGGCATACGCAATATGCCGGCAGAACGCCGTTCGCCCCGGCAATCGTGGTGGCCGGGGCGATCAGTATCGCGATCTGCGCTCTGCTGTAGCACCTGAACCGCGACTAATTGGCGTTTTCGTTGTTGTTCTTGTATTCGTCGCGAATCTTCCAGAACTCGTCTTCGGTTTCGACGAACTTCGTTTCACCGGTCTTCAGATTGGTGGTCACGAAATACAGCCATTTACCTTCCGGCGGGTCCATGGCCGCGGTGATGGCACCGTCTCCCGGATTGCTGATCGGAGTCGGCGGCAGGCCCTTGTTGATTCGTGTGTTGTACGGATTACTGGAATCGTTCAGCTGGTCGTCCGTCAGCTGGCTGGCGGAAATACCCAGACCATAGGCGACGGTGGTATCCATGCCCAAGGGCATGCCCGCATCGATGCGGTTGAGAATCACCCGCGCGACCTTCCCGTAGTATTGCTCGCTGCCGACCTCGGATTCGGCGATGGACGCGATGATCAGGATGCGCTCACGGTCGCTTCCCGTGGGCACGCCAAGCTTGTCGAGTTTGGCTATGCGCGCCTCCACCATGGCCTTGATGATGTCTTCGGCCGATTTGTTCTGGGCATCATAGGTTCCCGGTTCGAACCAGCCTTCGAATTTGCCGCCCGCCTCACTCGGCAGAATGCCATCGCCACCACCGTCGATGACGCTCTGGAATTCCGAAACATCCTTGCCGGAAGCCTGTGCGGCGGCAGTGATCACATCGGACACGCGTTCACCGGCCCTCACCTCCACGAAACCACCGGCCTGACTCTGATCGGAAAGGATCTTCGCCACATCGGAAGCCTTCATATGCGTCTTCAGCGAATACGTTCCCGGATACAGTGTGAAATCGCCTGCGGACACGGCATTGGTGAACGCGTCGACGGATTTGACGATGTCGGCCTTGACGAGATTCTGCGCGATTTCGGAAGCACCCTGCCCGGATTCCACGGTAAAGCTCACGTCCTGATCTCCAGGACCTGAATAATCCTCAACCTGAATCTGCTCATCGGCGGTGTTGATCGCCTTCCAATGCTTCAGCATGCGAATGCCGAAAATCGATCCGACCGCAATCAGGGCGACCACTACGATGACCGCGATCCATGTGATGATACGACGGTGTTTGCGTTTCGCACGGTGTCTGCGCATGTCACGACGAGATTTCGGCGGTTCCGGAGGCAACGCCGAGGTGAAGGTCTCCTGCGCAGGTTCAACCCATTGTGCGTTGTCGGAGAAAAAATCATCCAGATGCTCAGCCATCGATCGCTCCTCTGTACCTCTCTGCGCGGTCCAATGCTGTCTGCAGAATCACTACGGCAGACTGCTGATCAACCATCGGACGATGCCTGCGACCACCGATTTGCGCATCGAACAGTTGCTGGTGCGCGGTCACCGTGGTCAAACGTTCATCGACCAATTCAATCGTCGGAATGACATTGAGCGGTTCCGACTCATCCTGTGCCGCCGCCCGCATTCTTTTTTCCAGATTAGCAGCCCAACGTCGTGCCTTCTTGGCACTTTTGCCTGCTTCGCCGTTCAACAGCAACGGCAGACCCACCACCACATGATCCACCGATTCGTCCTCAATGACGTCGATGACCTCATCCAGTGCCCGGAATGAATCCCCATAAACCTGAATATTGCCCGCGGGGTGGGCAAGGGTGAGCTCGGGGTCGGACAGTGCAAGCCCGACCCTGGCATCACCCAAGTCAACTCCAAGCCATACCATGCCCGAAGGTTCAGCCCTTCATGGCCTGATCGACCAGAGCCTCGAGCGCGGCGTCGATCTTGGTGGCATCGGAGCCGCCACCCTGAGCGAAGTCGGGCTTGCCGCCACCGCCACCGCCAAGGATCTTGGAGGCGCCACGGACCAGGTCGCCGGCCTTGATGCCCTGCTTGCGTGCGGCATCGTTGGTGGCCACGGCGACCATCGGTTTACCGTCTTCGTTCACGCCGGCGAGAGCCACGACGACCGGCATATCCTCGCCAAGCTGCCCTCGAACGTCGAGCACGGTCTTGCGCAGGGCATCGAAGGAACCAAAATGTCCCACATTCTTGGAGGCCACCTTGACGGGAGCCTGAGAGGCCTTGGCATCGGCGACGAGAGCCGGCACGGAAGCGGCCAGCTGGCCTTCGTACATGGCGGCTAGGCGACGATCGGATTCCTTAAGCTTGGCCAACAGCGTATTCACACGTTCGGCCAGCTCATCCGGACGGGCGTTGAGCTGATCGGAAAGCTGGGAAACCAAGGCATGCTCACGGGCGTTGAATTCGTAGGCGCTCTGTCCGACCAGCGCATCCACACGGCGTACGCCGGAACCGATGGAGGCTTCGGACATGATGTTGACGGCGCCGATCTTACCGACGTGGTCGATGTGCGTACCACCGCACAGCTCACGGCTCCAGCCATCCTCGCCGATGGAGACCACACGCACGACGTCGCCGTACTTTTCGCCGAACAGGTGCATGGCACCCAAGGCAATGGCGTCATCGAACTTCATTTCCTGTGTGGTAACGGACAGGTTATCACGGATGCGATCGTTCACTCGGGCTTCGACGGCGTCCATCACGGATCTTGCCGGAGCCTTGGACCACTGGAAATCGAAGCGCAGACGGTTCGGAGCGTCCTCGGATCCACGCTGGGTGGCCTGCGGGCCGAGTTCCTCGCGCAGAGCCTTATGAACCATGTGGGTGGCGGTGTGGGAACGCGCGATGGCACCACGACGGTCGAGGTCGATGTTGGCGTTGACCTCGGCGCCCACCACCAGCGTACCTTCGGTCAGGCGGCACTGGTGCACGATGAGGTCCTTGATTGGTTTCTGCACATCATCGACTTCAAGCACGGCACCGTCGTCGGAAAGGATCTCACCTTGGTCGGCGAGCTGGCCACCGGCCTCCGCATAGAACGGAGTACGGTCGAGGATGACCTCGATGTTGGCCGGACCGGTGACGGCAGGTACGGAACCCTTGCCTTCCTGCATGATGCCGATCACGCGGGCGCGCGCCGACATATCGGTGTAGCCCAGGAAGTCAATCGGCTGGACAAGCGTTTTCTTGAAATCGTCATAGACGGACAGATCCACATTGTGACGCTTCTTCAACGCATCGGCACGGGCACGGCTCTTCTGTTCGGCCATGAGCTCGCGGAATTTGGCCTCATCGACCTTCACGCCCTGTTCCTCGGCCATTTCAAGGGTCAGCTCGATCGGGAAGCCGTAGGTGTCGTGCAGCTTGAAAGCGTCATCACCGGAAACGACGGTCTTGCCGGACTCCTTGGCCTTGGCCACGGCCAGGTCGAAGATCTCGGTGCCGGACTCGAGGGTACGACGGAATGCGTCCTCCTCGCCGTAGGCGGATTCGGATACCTCGTGGAATGTGCTCTCCAGCTCCGGATAGCTCGGGACCATGGCCTCCTTGGAGACGGGGAACAGGGTCGGCAGCACCGGATCGGTCACGCCGAGGGCGCGCATGGCCTTGACGGTGCGGCGCAGCAATCGGCGCAGCACATAACCACGGCCGTTGTTGGACGGACGCACACCGTCTGACATGATCATAAGGGCGGACCGCACATGGTCGGCGACCACGCGGAACTTGACGTCCATGGCCTCATCGTCGCCGTAGGTACGGCCGGATAGCTTCTGGGCGGCCTCGATGACCGGGAAGACCTCATC
>OBXO01001479.1_pt1 | contig 10892 bp, 10 predicted proteins | sample 1501431 | NCBI WGS metagenome assembly OBXO01 (sample SAMEA2580163, study PRJEB22360) | human gut metagenome | biome: human gut; feature: human-associated habitat; material: faeces | place: Denmark | collected 2008/2010 | reverse complement strand
ATCTTGATTCTTAGATAACTTAATATAATCTCCTTTTAAATCTTCATTGATATTTAATTACCTTTTATATTAATTTTTTTGCATATTTATCAATAACTCCTAATTCTTTTTAGCTTATTTTAAAAAGCATCTTGACGTAAGATTTATTATCTGTAATAATAAATATATCGAATCGATATATATCTAATTGATACCAGGAGGTAATATGTTAGAATACATTATTTTAGGATTTTTAATGGAAAAAGAATTAAGTGGATACGACTTAAAACAAATAATGTCAGAAAGTACCTCGTACTTTTTTGACGCCAGCTTTGGAAGTATCTATCCTGCACTTAAAAAATTAGAAACAAAAGGATATATACACTATCACGAAGTTATAGATGGTAGCAAATTAAAAAAATTATATTCCATAACTAATACTGGTAAAGAAGTATTTCTTGAATGGCTAAAGAAACCTATAAATTTTTCTAAAACAAAGCAAGACCACCTTGTTAATATATTCTTTTACAAGTATCTACCCAAAGAAATAATTGAAACAAACTTAAAAATGTTAATAACTGAAGTAGAATTACTTCTAAATAAATTAAGTAAACAAAAAAATGATGCAGAAGAAAATCATTGTGTTGACCAATATACATATATGTATGCAACAATGATTTATGGAGTTGACTATTATAATTTTGTTATTAATTGGTGTAAAGATTTACTGAAAAATCTATAAGATATAATTTTTAGAAGTAAACATACATAATAAAAGGAGATGGACTTTATGAGGCTTTTAATACATGATTTAACTGACAAAGAATTAGAAAAGTTATTACCCAAACTTGATGACAATATAAAAATACTTTCAAACACAAAAGAAATCCATAAATGTATTGGTTGTTTTGGTTGCTGGATTAAAACTCCTTCTGAATGTGTTGTAAAAGATTATTACAGCAACATGGGTAAACTTATAAATGAATCTGATGGAATTATTATAATAAGCAGATGCTGTTACGGAGGGTTTAGCCCTTTTGTCAAAAACGTACTTGATAAAAGCATTAATTATATTCTTCCATACTTTGTAATAAAAGATAATATGATGCGTCATAAAAGTAGATATGATAAACAGATAAATTTAAAAGCTATATTCTATGGAGATTGTATTACAGAAGCTGAAAAAGAAACTGCTACGAAATTAGTAAATGGAAATGCTATAAATTTCAATATAAAAGAACACTCTGTTTGTTTCTATGAAAATATACAAGATATAAGAGGTGAATCCATATGAATATAGTAATGATAAATGGTAGTCCAAAAGTAAATAAAAATAATTCACAGTATTTTTTATCTGAATTAAAACAACTTATTCAAAATGATAATAAAGTTTTTACATTTAAAGTAGATAGCACATCTAAGTATCCTGACGCTCTTAATGCCATACTTAATTGTGATATATTAATAATAGCATTTCCTCTTTATGTAGATGGTATTCCATCTCATTTACTTCATTTTTTAGAGAAATGTGAAAAATTTTTAAAAACACAAAATAAAAAACCTATTCCAGTGTATGCAATAGTTAACTGTGGATTCAATGAAGGTGAACATAATCATTTGGCAATTCAAATGATAGAGCATTGGTGTAAAAAAATCAACTTTACATGGGTTCAAGGTATTGGAATTGGAGCTGGAGAGATGTTTGGTTCACTAGAATCTGTACCTTTGGGTAAAGGACCTAAAAAAGATTTAGGAATTGCATTAAAAGAACTTTCAAAAAATATACTTAGTGATAATATACATATAGATGATTCCAACAAAAGTACTATTTTTATTTCACCTAACTTCCCTAGATTCCTATATAAACTTATGGGGAATCATCAATGGAATACACAAGCTAAATCAAATGGATTGACTAAAAGTGATATACTAAAGAAATAAAACTTTACTTCAACAAATACTAAAAACCGTCAAGCACGAATAAACTATTCATCTTGACGGTTTTTTATGTTATTTATATTCACTAGACATGGGATAATTCACTACAACATTGATTATCTAGTCTAATATTTATCTTATTCTTTTTGTAAAATCCAAGTTGCTCCAACAAGGTCCTGCTGTAAATCAGTATATTCATTTTTTTGGCTAATAACATATTGTTCAAACATATCTTTTTGAGAAGGATATTTTTTAATTAGCTCATTTGCACGAGTTATAATCCAATTCATTTCCTCTTCAACATCATTTTCAAGTTCTAAACATGGTATACATTCAATTAGCTTCAGACCTAATTCTTTGAACAATATACACCACTCATTGTAAGTGGGATACACCCTCTCAAAATTAAGCTGTTCATTTGTAGATTTATCTACTACATATGCATCATCAATTAAAATGAACCCCTTACTTTTTATTGTAGGTAATAGCTTACTTATAGTTTCTTTATAATTACCTAAAATATCCCCTACAGCTCCAAAAATCACACAATCATAATCATGCTCAATTTTTACAGAACTATTAGCATCATTCATTTCAAAATCACACAAAGCATCAACCTTATATTCAATAGCCTTTCTTCTCGCATAATCAATAAATTCAGGTATCAAATCAATACCTTTGATATGTATATTCAACTCTTTTGCAAGCTTCACAGATACAGCACCTTTTCCACAAGCTAAATCCAAAACTTTTGTATCTTCATTAAAAGGTATATGCTTTCTAAATAATTGTAACATTTGTTCTGGTGAACTTCCTAATTCCCAAAAATCTTGTAATAAATAAGGCAAATAAGGTAAAATATCAGTAGTATCAGAAGTTAGTGACTCTGCCAATTTTTCTTTTACAGTATCATTCATTTTTTCAACCTCCAAAATTTAAATTATTATTCAAAAGTAATATTATTTTATATACTTCTTCATAGGTACTACAAACAGTGGAAAATACTTTTGACCTTTGTATTTTGCAATTCATTTCTTTTCTTTATGAGCTGTAATAATTGTATAACTGTGAGCGTTTACTGTTATAATACAATCATATACACTTATATACCAGTTTTTTCCCTTTCTATTAATAATGGCATTTGGAGATTCTATTTTAGTTTTACACCAGTTCACTACATCATTTGTCTCCAAAGAAAGATTTTTCTTAATTCTTACAACGCCTAACTCTGTTGTATGCAATCTATCTAGGTTTTTAAGTAATTCGTTTTCTACATTCATTTTTATTAAAACACCTTATCCTTTGCAAAATTAAATCTATTATTTAGTACTATTTTATCATAGTATTGTGTATTTTATCATAATCTTATAGTGAAACTATTTCTTTCCTACAGATTATAAATTATTTATGAATACACACCATTATAGAACTTTTCCTATGCAAAATTAAATCTATTATTTAACACTATTTTATCATAGTATTGTGTATTTTATCATAATCTTATAGTAAAATTATTTCTTTCCTACAAACTATAAATTATTTATAAATACATACTGCTGTAAAACTTTGCCTATATAAATCCATCTACTTTATACATAATACCTTCTTTTAAATGATTGGAACCCAAAACTGAATTTCACTCAAACCATTCTCATCAGTTTTTTCTCCATATTTTACAAAGTCATATAAATTATTTTCATTAAACTGGCAACTTGAATTAGGGAACCATTCTTGATAGATATATTCTACAACATTTTGCATACTATCCTCATTTTTCCCAATAAAAGTAAAAACAATATAATTACTTTTCGGTAATACGAATTTTTCCATTCCATTAGGTAATTTGCCAAAAGTAGCTACTTGAGCACCTGCAATGTATGTAAATGTAGGAGTATTCTCAATCTCTTTAAAATTGCTATAATCACTAACTCCAATTAAAAAACCTAAATCTACCTTATTTTCTATCATCTCTTTATTTTTATGCAAATCCCTCCAGCATTTTCCAATAATATGAAATCCTTTTCTTACTTTACCAGAATAGCCAACAATATTTATATCTGCACAATTAACTTTTTTAACATCTAAAACCATATCTCCACGTAATTTTTTTCTATTATGAATATCAAATTTTAATTGTAGTGGTAAAAAATCTTGATGTCTTCTAAAAAAATTAGGACTACGTTTAAACATTTTTTTAAACCCTCTTGAAAAAGAGCGTTGTGTGTCATACCCCGAGATTAAAGCAATCTCAATAATTGGTTTTTCTGTAAAAATTAGCATTCTCGCTGCTTCAGTAAGTCTACGTCTTTGTATATAATTATGTACACTAAATCCGACAACTGATGTAAACATTCTATGTAAATGGTATTTTGAATAGCCTATCTCTTTAGAAATTACATTTAAATCTAACATCTCATCTAAAAGATGTTTTTCTATATAATCTAAAGTTTTTTCAATGGTAATCAAATTGTTATCCATATAGCACCCCTCCTATTTTAAAGATAGCATATTATTTTATTTTGTTTTTCACATTCTTTGCTAATATTTTGATTTATTTTATGGCACACAAAAGACACTTCTATTTGAAGTGCCTATCTACTCTGTATATTGAGCTTCTTATTTCAATTTATTATAATCTTCAACAGATACAGGTTCCAGCCATTTATTGAAATCACCTTCAGCAGTTACCTTGTCTACAGCCAACTGCTAAATTCCCTTCTATACCTTAATCTAACTTTTCCACTTCAAGTATACAACTTGAAGTTAGCTCTAAATCAATAGTTTTTATCACAACAATTTGATTTTAAATTTAAATTTATTCTTTTAAATTATCATCATCTATTATAGATTTTCTTATATTCAATAACTGGTCTACAAATTGGTTAGCAGGAGTATTTAAAATATTCTCAGGAGTATCATACTGTTGAACAACTCCATGATTTAATACCAAAGTCTTTGTTCCCAAAATCAAAGCTTCATAAATATCATGCGTAATAAAGATAATCGTAACTCCTGTTTTTTTATGAATTTCTTTTATCTCTTTTTGTAATTGCTTTCGTGTAATCTCATCAACTGCACCAAAAGGTTCATCCATTAATAAAATTTCTGGAGAAGAAGCTAAAGCTCTTGCAATCCCTACACGTTGTTGCTGACCCCCTGACAATTCTGATGGGTAACGCACTTTCATATCATTTGGCAATCCCACTATTTCCATCCACTTGTTTACAGCACTTTTTACTTCTAATTTATTCTTTTTACTTAGGAGATTTGGTACATATGAAATATTTTCTTCAACAATCATATGAGGAAAAAGAACACTTCCCTGTACACAATATCCTATTCTTCTTCTTAATTTAATTAAGTCCTCGTTTTTGATATCTGTTTGGTTTATCAAAATATTTCCTCCATCTGGCAAAATCAGACCATTAATCATTTTTAAGAGTGTTGTCTTACCAGAACCAGACGAACCAATTACAGTCAAAAACGCTCCTTTTTCTATATCTAAATTAAGATTATCTATTATAGTTTTATCATTATATTGTTTTTTAATATTTTTAAATTGTATAATAGGTGTCATTATATTTCCTCCAATTTATAAAAGACCTTTCTTATTCAGAAACTCACGAGCAACTTCTCTAGGTTCTAAATTGTTGTTTTCTACATCATAATTCATTTTAGCCATTTCTTTATCAGTCAAAATATCTCCAACCATCTTAAATACCTTTGATAGTTCTGGATTTTCCTCTAATACTTCCAAACGAACAACATTTCCACATTGATAAGATGGGTAGAAATTTTTATCATCTTTTAGAACTACAACATCTGAAACACTATACTGACCATCAGTTGTAAATATAGGCATTACGTCAATCTTACCTTCATTAATAGCTTGGTATTTTAATCCAATATCTAAATCAACTGTATCTTTAAAGTTCAGTCCATATGTATTACATAATGGAGTATATCCATCCTCTCTCTCATAAAAGTCATATTCAGCTCCAAATGTCAATTTAGAAGATACATCTTTTAAGTCCGTTATATTTTTTAAATTGTATTTATCTGCAACTTCTTTTCTAACTGCTAATGCATAGCTATTAGAAAAACCATACATACCAGTCCATTGCATTTTAAGTTTAGTTTTGTATTCCGACTGTAGTTTACTAAACATACTTTCAGTATATAATTCATTTTTCTTAAGTACCATATTCCAGCCTGTACCTGTATACTCTGGATAAATGTCAAATTCTCCATTCTCCATAGCTGGCTGGATATTAGATGTTCCCCCTCCTACACCTTGTGTAATTTCCACGTTTAGACCTGTGTTTTTTTCAATTAAAATATCCAACATCTCACCAAGAATATATTGTTCAGTCATAGGTTTAGTAGCAATATGAATAGTTTGAGTCTTTGAAGGATTAAATAAATAAGACGTAAAGATAGTTGCTATAAGAATAAGGCTTCCTAGAATGGCAAAAACTTTTTTCCTATTTTTCTTTTTTCTTTTTCGTTGAAAAAATTTTTCTACCAGCCCTAAAATAAAATCAAATATTAAAGCTAATAGAGCAATAAGTATACTTCCAGTAATTGTCATTATTGTGTTATTTGTCGTGATTCCTCTATATATGGCTACACCTAGGCCTCCAGCACCTATAAATGAAGCGATACCAGCTAATGCAATTGTCATAATCACCATATTTCTAATACCAGACATAATAACAGGTAGGGCTAACGGAAGTTTTATTTTATACAATATCTGAAAATCTGTACTTCCCATTCCCCTAGCTGCTTCAAGAATATTTTTATCCACATTAGTAATTCCAGTATATGTATTTCTAACCATTGGCAATAATGCATAAATGGTAAGTGCAATAACAGCAGTAGTATTTCCAATTCCGGAAAATGGTATCAGAAATCCTAGCATAGAAATAGATGGAATGGTGTATAGAAAATTGATAGTTCCCAATATAGGTTTAGAAGAATTATGAAATTCACTTACAATAATACCAATTATACCACCCAAAACAATCGCAATTATTATAGAAATAATAGAAATCATCAAATGTTCTATGGATAGCTTTATAAAAAAATCACTTCTTTCAGATAATAAGGTTAGAATATCATTTATCATCCATCTCTCTCCTTTTATAAGTTTTACTTAACAAGATTTAAATTTTAATGTAGTTAATCTTTATTGTTTATACATCAGCAAATCGTCATCAAATTATTTCACAAATTATATATTAAGATTATAATCTGAACCTCCCATGACTGAAGTCACAAGTGTGTATAGCCATTTTTTAATCAAACTTGCAAGTAGACACAAAAAAGTAACTATTAGAGACTCCATCCTCGATATTCTCCATAAAAATAAGAAAAAAGGTCAGAACCGTTAAAATACTAAAATTTAAACACATTTCTGACACTTTATTTAATTAAATTTGAATATTTCTCACATTATTTATTACTGTTAAGTTTAATTATCATTTTATATACCCATTATATTTATTAAAATATCATTATAATTTTATTATATTTTATTTATTATACTATATATTTTGCTGTTAATGATATTTTATTGTTACATAATTGTTTTGGAATACCTTCAAATATTACTCTCCCGCCTTTTGTTCCTCCTTCAGGTCCCAGCTCAATAATCCAATCAGCTCTTTTAATTACATCTATATTGTGTTCAATTATTATGACCGTATTTCCATTATCTACAATCTCTTCAATTATACTTATAAAATTCTCAATATCAGCCATATGAAGACCTGTTGTTGGTTCATCTAATATATACACTGAACTTTCCTTATTTAATTCACTAGCAAGCTTTAATCTTTGACACTCTCCTCCAGACAAAGTATCAAGAGTTTGTCCTAAAGTAAGGTATCCAATACCCATTTTTTCAATACATTGTAATTTCGTTTTAATCTGTTTTAAATTAAAAAACTCAATTGCCTCTAAAACAGACATTTCAAGAACTTCAATTATATTCTTCCCTTGAAACCTATATTCTAAAACTTCTTTTTTAAATTTTTTACCTTCACAAACATTGCAGGTACTCTTTATACTCTCCATAAAAGCAAGATTCATTTCTACTATTCCAGAACCCTTACAGTTATCACAAGCTCCTTCTGAATTTGAACTGAATAAAGAAGCATTTACGCCATTTGTTTTTGAAAATATGCTTCTTATGTTGTTCATAATTCCACTATATGTTGCCAAACTCGACCTTGAATTTGCTGAAACAGGGCTTTGGTCTATAAGTACAGCACTAGGATTTTGCTTTAAAAATTCATCCTTAATCAACGTACTTTTACCTGCTCCTGCTACTCCAGTAACTAGAGTCAATACACCTTTAGGTATCTTAATCGATACATTTTTTAAATTGTTTTTATTACAATTTTTAACTTCTAAATATCCACTATGTTCTCTTACACTTTCTTTAATAGGAAGAAATTTACTTAAAGCATTCCCTGTCAAAGTACCACTTGTAAGTAGATTTTCATAACTGCCTTCATACACAACTTCTCCACCATACTTACCTGCCTTTGGTCCTACATCTACAATATGGTCTGCAATCTTAATAACATCTGGGTCATGTTCAACAACTATAATTGTATTCCCTTTATCACGCAATTTTTTTAAAAGATTATTTAATTTATACACATCTTTTGGATGAAGTCCTACACTTGGTTCATCAAAAATATACATTAAATCAACAAGATTACTATTTAAATACTTAACCATCTTTATACGCTGAGATTCCCCTCCTGATAGAGAAGATGTCTCTCTATCTAGTGTTAAATATCCAAGACCTATATCTATGATACTGTTTAACTTTTCTATTATTCCTTTAATTAAAGGTTGTGCTTCTGGCTCATCTATACTTTTAATAGCTTCAGCCAATTCATCAATTTGCATACTAGTTAAATCTGCTATATTATAACCATTAATTAAAGACCTATATACTCTTTCATTAAGTCTTCTTCCATCACATATAGGACATCTATCTTCTATAAGAAGTTTACTCAATTTTTTCTTAGTAGCTTCAGATATTTCTCCCTCTCTACTTAAGTATAGGCGATTAAATTTAACCATTAATCCCTCATATGTCATGTTAGTTTGACCAGCATTTTCTATCTTAATCTTTTCTGCTTTACCATGCAAAAACTTTTCCAATTCTACTTCTGAATAATCACATATCCTCTTATTAATATCAAAAAATCCTGATTCAGCGAATATATTCCAATGCCAAGAACCCACTCCAAACCCTGAAAGCAATATAGCACCTTCATTTAATGATTTATTCATATCAAGAATTTGGTTCATATTAGGAACTAGCTTTTTTCCAAGCCCATGACAGTGTGGGCACATACCATCAATATTATTAAAAGAAAACATATTAGCATTACCTATATACTCACTACCAAACCTTGAATATAAAGCTCTTAAAAAGGAATTTACATCTGTAATAGTACCTAGGGTTGACCTTGAATTTCCACCAAGTCTACTTTGGTCTATGATAATTGGTGTTGACAAATTTTCTATACAATCAGCTTTAACCTCTCCATACTTAGGTAAAAAACTTCTTACAAATGTACTAAACCTTTCATTTAGTTGGCGTTGTGATTCTTTTGCAATTGTCTCAAATACAATAGATGACTTTCCAGAACCCGACACCCCTGTGAATATGGTTATTTTTCTTTTTGGTATTTTTAAGGAAATATTGTTCAAATTGTTCTCTTTGCAACCTTTTAAAATTATAAATTCATTGTTCATATTTTACCTCCTGCATTATTTTTCTTTAAATTATTTAGAGAAAATCGTAATAATAGTTGTTAGTTATACATAAGTGAAATACTATTTTATTAGATTACTCCTTTTTTTATAAACACAGGTCAAATTATAGCATGTAGATTTTATCTGGTAGTATAGTGTAGGGTTTGATTTTTATAAAAAATACAGTTATTTTATTTAAGCGTAATTGCATCTATTCTACCTAAATATCATCATTATATATGAGTGTTAAATTATATAAAATTCTTAAGTTAATAATCTCAAAATGGTATTAGTTACATAAAAAAAGTATCTTGCCTATGATTTTAAAACCATAAATAAGATACTATGTTTTACACTGTTTCTTCTTTCACAAATAATTCTATACAATTATTCAACTTAACTTTAAAATTTCAGTAAGGAACACACCAAATAAACAAAATGATTTTGACATACGCCTTTTTATTGTTTTTAATTATATCTTCTTTCATTATTCAAACAATAATATTATATAAATACTTAATATTTTTGTGATGTACTTATTAGTGTTTTAGACTCATTCCCAGCTGTAACTATTGCTACGCCTCTATATGTACGACCTTTTACTACAGAATATGAATTTGATACATAACAAGTTTTCCCACCAGTTTTTTTAGAAGAGGTATTTACATATACCCATTTACCTGATTTTAATTCTTGTAATTTTGTAATAATTGATGTTTTTGTTACACCTGATTTACCAACCACGGAAGCATTTACAGTTGCTTTTCCACTAGAAATTGATACTCTACAACTGCAATTCAATATGTAAGCTGAAAAATTAGCTATATCATCTTGATTTTCATCCATATACATAGTATCTGATGAGTTCAATTCATTAGCAAAAGCAGTAATATTTAGTGACATTGTTATTATTAAAGTACATAAAAATATTGAAACTATATTTTTTACTTTCATCAAATAACCTCCTTAAATTTTTATATACTATATATAACAAATAGCATCTCTTTTTTTAGACAAAATTTACTTAATATTTTCTGCAATTTTAATAAATTCTTTTTTATCTTTTTTCTTTATTTGTTTTGTACTAACTTCCTTAGATAACATATATATATTATTCTTATCATTCCACAATAATTGCTGTGTGTTTCCTTTTTCAACATACTGAGCATAATGATTATCAAACTTTATATTTT
>OBXO01001477.1_pt1 | contig 10897 bp, 10 predicted proteins | sample 1501431 | NCBI WGS metagenome assembly OBXO01 (sample SAMEA2580163, study PRJEB22360) | human gut metagenome | biome: human gut; feature: human-associated habitat; material: faeces | place: Denmark | collected 2008/2010 | reverse complement strand
ACACGTGTGCCTTAGCCCGGCCCTTCCGACCGCACCGTCAACTTGTCTTGACATGGTCAGGTCGTTTAGACTGCGCAAATGGGTGAAAAAGAAGCGCACTGTTCTTTGAATCTCCTGATTGCGAAGGCGCAGCAGGAGCGACGTTGCATGCGTCCGTTCTGGGATACGGATGTCAAGGTGGTTTCGCGACGTGTCAAGCAAGGCAGTATTGTGCGGGTATATCGCGGTCTATATGCGGTCAAGGAGTATTGGGAGCGTCTTGATCAGCATGAACGGTTGCGACATGTCATCCGTTCGCTGGGGCAATGGCATGAACAATGGTTGTTCTGCGGGGCAAGCGCAGCGGTCATGCACGGTTTGGAATGCTCATACCGGCAGCTGTCTCCGATTCATGTCGCAGTGGATCGGTGCCGTCGTTCTAAAAGCCAGGCGAACGTGCGGTATCACGTTCTCAATGATCCCGATGCCGTAGTCATTGACGGCGTGCATGTGACGTCAATCCAGCGCACGCTTGTCGATTGCGCCGCGATGATGCCGTTTCGCTACGCGTTGGCACCGATTGATTCCGCGTTGCGTCAGGGAAGAATTACAATCGAGTCGTTGCTGGCGTATGTGGATGCTCTTCCGATGCTGCGCGGCAGGGAACGCATTCGCTCCGTAATCGCCAAGGGCAATGGTGGCAGCGAGAACGGCGGAGAATCGGAATGCCGTGCGGTATTGGATGAGTTGGGATTTCCTGTGCATTGGATTCAGGCTGAGTTTCCCTGCTCGAATCGTCACGGTCATATGCATAGGGTGGATTTCCTGTGGAAACGCGAGGATGGCACGCTGATCGCCGGGGAATTTGATGGGGTACGAAAATATGTGGATCCGTCGATGACCTCGGGACGCACGATTAGGCAGGTTGTCGATGAGGAACGCGATCGGCAGCGGTGTTTGGGCAAGCAAGGCGTGGACATGATTCGTATGTATTACACGGATTTGGACGATGCTCGAACCCTGACGCGGCGATTGGAGAGTGCGCGTGTGCCGAGGCAGGAATCGTGCGGCTAATTATGGCTGATGGTGGTGTGTTCAGACGTTTCTACGGAATTGGTGGTTTGTTCGGACGAAATCCGGGCTGATTTCGTCCGAACAAACCACCATCTTCCAAATTTCGTCCGAACAAACCACCAAGTGCCGTGCCGGTACAGCCCGACTAACGCCGGATGCCGTCGATACGGTTCGCGAATTCACCTACGAAGCGTTCGGCATCGACATGCAATGCGACATGGATGCGGGGCGCCTGCGGATTGATCAGGCCCTCCGGATCGCCGACGGTACGGCCGCGCGTACCGTGGAAGTCACCCGTTTTCGTCTCGACCTTCATCGGCAGGTCAAGGCAGCGGACCAACGTCGAATCGATGGCGACGGCTGCGGCGAGCGGATCATGCAGTGGCATGCCTGCGGAAAAGAGGCGTGCGTCGGCCCTGAGATTGGCGGCGATGGAAAAGTCAGCGATATCGGCAAGGAATCGCAGCGTGCCTGGGTCGAATAAGCGATGTGAGCATGCAACGCCTTCCAAGGACGCCGATGGATCCAGCCTGGCATGCGCCCGCAGATCGGCAGTCTCCCTCCAACGTCGAGTGGCCATGCCACCCAGCAGACACTGGTGCGTTACATCCAAACCGATCATGGTGATATCCGCGCCGGAATGGAACACACGGTCCGCTGCTTCGGGATCTTGGATGATGTTCGTTTCGGCGGTCAGATCCCAACAGTTGCCTTCCTGGGTGAGTGTGCCGCCCATCATCACCAGTCGCAGTCTGCCGGCGATGTCCGGTGCTGCGGTAAGAGCCATATCGACATCGGTTAGTGGGCCGGTGGCCACCACCGTGACGTTACGGCCATATCGGCGGACCGCGTCAATGATGAAACGCACGCCTTCCGACAGGACAGGGGAGCAAGGGACGTTTGCGGCACCAGGGGAGGAGAAGGTAAGTGAAAACGAGTCAGCGGCAGGATTCGCGTGCGGGTCATGCACGTCATAACCGCCGACGGAAATCAGCCTGCACATGTCCGATTCGGCCAAATCGGACACGCAAGTGGGTGCGGAAGCAGCCGGAATGTCCGTTTCGCCAGAATCGGACATTCCGGCAAGTGCGGAAGCGTCTGGCCCGAATCCTCCCAATCCGTCCGTGCCGTGGAACTGCGCACAGCCGGCGTCAGGAATGAATGATGCAGCCCAAGATGGATGCGACGATCCGCGCATCACTGGAATGTGCCGGAGCCCCAACCGCTCCAGCACATACTGCGTATTGCGAACGGCCTTTCCCATCGCGACATTGCCGTATGTACCGACCACGCCGAGCAGGTTGACATCATCGAAAGTCGCAAGATACGCCAAAGCCAAGGCATCGTCGATGCCGGTGTCCACGTCGAGAATCAGTTTGCGGTCGTTCATGGGTTCTTCAGACTGTATGGTCATGCATTCACTGTACCGAATCGATGCCGTAGAAGACGTGCCGAACATGCAGTGTTATCACGCGTGTTCCAAGCGTGTTCCGCATATTCGGCACGAAGGCGCACGCCGTTACCTACTTCAGGAATTCGTCGGTGGCGAGATCCTTGGCCTGTGGAGCCTCGTGAATCACCTTGTCGTGTGAATCGGTGTAGGCGTCCTCCTGCGCGAGGAAGTCGAAATACTCCTGCGCACCTTCGGTGTCGTTCGTGCCGAACACGAACGAACCGTCCTTGATTTTGGACGGATCTCCCCAATACTGGCCGTCCACGATCGTCTTCATGCTCTTCTTGACGAACGCGGGCTTGAGATTCGCATCAGGAGCCTCCTTCACAAGGATTTCCGCTGCATTGTCCGGATTGGAATACGCGTATTCGTAGCCCTTCTTGGTGGCCTCGACGAACTTCTTCACCAGATCGGGATTGGAGGATATGGTCTTGTCGCTGGTGATCACACCGATGGTGTCGGCATTGCCGGGCACGCCGTAATCGGGTTCGGTGAAGCAGTTGAGTTTCGGGCCGTACATGTCGGCCTGCACGCCCTCCCAAGTGGCGTAGAAGCCGCCGAAGTCCGCCTTCTTGCTGGACAGGGTCTGGAAGGTGGAGGTACCGACGGTTACCTTGTCGAAGGTGCCCTTGCCGCCGTCGGTCTGGATCATGCGGCGGATCACCGCGTCGGATTCGTTCGAGCCGAAGGTGGCGAAGGTCTTGCCGTCGAAGTCCTTCGGGGACGTGATCTCGGTGTTGGACGCCAGCGAGCACCAGATGGCGCTCGGCTTCTGCTGCACCTGCATGACCTGCTTGATCTTCGCGCCCTTGACGGCATACATGCTCACATTGGTGAGATTCGACAGCGCGAAGTCGGCCACGCCGTTGTTGACGGCCTGCTCGGCGCCGGCCTGCGCCACGGCCACGATATCCACGTCAAGGCCGACGCTTTTGAAATAGCCCTTGTTCTTAGCCACGTACACGCCGATATGGTTGGTATCCGGAGCCCAGGAAAGCATGAACGTCACCTTGGTCAGGCCATCCGAATCGGTTTGGGCGGAGGTGTCGTTGCTCTGGCCGCATGCGGAGACGCTGAAAACCATGGCCGCAGAGCCCAGTAGTGCGATTGCCTTGCCGGCGAATTTGCTGAAGATGCTGTTCTTCATACGATGTGATTTCCCTTGAATCTTGCTTCTCTACCGTTTTCTAGGGATGTGCTGCGGGCGGAGTTCGGGCAGAAAACGGTACGAAGGGCCCACGCCCTCCGCTCGTCCAATGCCCCCGACGACTCCTTATGTGCCCTATGGATGTACCCAGCGGGCGGTGGAATATGGCCGGTTTGCCACACATTGGCTTAACAGCGTCACCCATTATACGGGTTGGTGTGACGTGTGATGGAACTGAGGGTTTCACTGCTCCGCATCCGGATCCTCGTCGGCGTCGGCGGGGCCGAGGAGGATGCGTTCGCTCAGGTTCACCAGGCACATGAGCATGCCGGTGATTACGATGATGACCAGTGTGGCCGAGAAGATCAGCGGTGTGCGGAACGAGTTGTATGCCGCCTGCAGCCAGATGCCGAGGCCTTTGCGTGCGCCCAGATATTCCGCGGTCGCGGCGGTGGCGAAAATGTAGGCTGCGGAGACGCGGATGCCGCCATAGATTTGCCGTGCGGCAACGCGCAGCTTCACGTGCCACAGGGTCCACGTCTTCGTCGCACCGCAGGTTAACGCGACATCGGAATAAAATTGCGGCACTGCCTCGAGTCCGCGAATCGTCTGCACCGCGATCGGGAACAGGCCGAAAACCGTCACGATCACGATTTTGCCGGAAATCTCAAAACCGAACCAAATCAAAAACAACGGGGCGATCGAGATCAGCGGCATGGTCTGCGCGGCCGACAGCAGCGGAAACAATGCAGCGTTCGCCGTGCGCGAACAGTACAGGAGAATGCCAATCAGAATGCCGCATGCTACGGCGAACAGGAATCCGACGGTGCCTTCCAATAACGTGACCTGCGTTGCGGGCCAAAGCGTCGGCCAGGTTTCGACGGTGGCCTGTGCGATTTCGCTCGGAGCGGCGATCATCGTGCTCGGCACATGGCCGAGCCGTACCCAAGCCTCCCAGATCACCAGTAGCAACACGATTGCGGCAATCGTGGGAACACGTCTTGTGCAGATTGTCATGAAGCGATGCAGTGCCGTAATGATGACGGAATCCGAAGTCGCAGGCGCCGTCGCGGAGGCCTTGTTCCCAGCCGAAGGGATGTGTTGAACGCGCGTTTGAGCCATCGTTCACCTTGCTTTCTGCGCCAAAGTGGGCGCCCACGCGACCGGCGGAGGGAAATCAGTAAGGTGAGGAGCCTGCCCGCCCTCCGGTCAGAAAAGTTCATTACCGGCAGACCAGTATAGGCCATGGTGCGGAGTGCATTATCGTGTTTTCGGATGGATTGTGACTTATCTCCAACAGCAAATGGCGGATTTCCACGGAAAGCGGCTTATTCATGATACGTGGGCGTCATGAATAAGCCGCTTTTCGTGGAAATCAGACTGTTTTACAGTTCGGTCACGGCGCCGATGAACAACGGCAGACCGTCAGGGGAGTCGAATTCATAGAGGAATGGGCGGTCTACATTGAAATCGACGGTTTCGACGGGCATCATCGCCAATTCCATATCGATTTGCGTATAAGCCGCGGCCTTGGCCCCAGCCTCCGTCACTTCGATGCGCGTGCCCTGAACGATCGCTCCGATGAACATCTGCGCATCCGACATTCCAGAAAAATCAGCCTTATCCACGTTGAAGGCGTCGGTGACGCCCATCTCTTGCATCGCCTTGATCATTGAATCACTGTCGAACGTACTGTCGATGCTGAACCTTGGCAGGCTTACATTGACTTCGGTATCGCTCTGCGCATTCGATTTGGCGGAGAACGCCTTACGTAATGCGGCGGCGTCACCTCGCAACGCCTTGAACCGTGTGTTGTTGTCCGGTAGCAGAATTTTCATGCGTCCGCCATTGTCAAACGTAAGATCCACGCGTTGCCAGCCGTCGCCTTTCGTGTACGCGTCGACATCATCCGCATGCTGTTCGGTCTCGAAGGTCTTATGCATGAAATCAATGGTGCTCGTCGAACCCTGCAGCGTGTGGAAAGTGGACTTCTTGGTGGATGCCTTGTCGAACGGGTCGCTCCAACGGCCGTCGGCGTAGAGCGTATTGAGAATCGACATGCCGTTATTCTTGGGAGTGTCGATTTCGGGTTTCAACATGCCGCGAGTCTGGTCGCTGATCCATGTGCTCATCGCCTTGTTGGTGTCGTTGTCGAATGCCTTGACGCGCTTGACTTGCGTCCCGAAGATACGTCGTACGGCGTCGGTGTAGTCCTTGTTCAGCGTAAGATCGCGACGGGCCCATATCGAGTTCGCCGCATCCAAACGTGACTTGCCGCTGCGTTTGCCGATAATCGACCGGTAGATCGACGTAAGATCGCTGTCACTCAGCTTCTCACTGGCCAGCGCCTGTTGCAGTTGCGACAGCGTATCGCCTTTCGCTCCCTGCGCGGCGACCAGCAATGCCATCTGCAACGAAGCGGGGGAGTAGTTGACATTCTTCTGCTTGGCAAGGAACTTCACCGCGCTTTCGTAGGCGAACGACCGTGATGACTCCACCGCGGCATCGCTCGCCGCAACTGCCTTTGGCCTGAACAGGTTGGCCACCGTGTAACGTCCGCCCCAAGCGAAATACCAGAATCCCCCCGTCACTACGATTGCGACGGCAAGTACCGCCGCGATGATCGCGATGATGACACGTCTGCCGGCCTTGTTCCGTTGCGCCGACTTCGGTGTGACTATGGTCGTGCCCTTCAAATCGATGCGCTTCATGGCTTGTCCTTTCCTTTACAATATGCCGATATGTCTGGTGTTCGTACCTGGTATGAGACCCGCCTGTCATCTTCGAAATGGCGGATTGCCATCTGTTGGCTTTCAGCATATCGAACCGTGCGTGGAAGGTCATCTTTTGTCAGAGCCTCAATGACAACTTGCCCGGCATCGTGCATTTCGGATAATGATAGAAACGTAGGAAAGGGCCTGCCATGACCATTCGAATCGGAATCGTAGACAACGACCCATATGCGCTTACGGTAATGAAAACGTTGATAGAACGGCTTGATGCCGGCTTCGAAGTGATTTGGACCACCGACATAGGTGCGGTGGCGATCAGTCGTTGCGTCAGCACGGCCAAACGTCCGGATGTGCTCGTCACCGATATGGCCATGGCGGGTGCGGACGGTCCGGAAATCAGCCGCGCGATTCGGGCCCGCACCTCACAGGTCGGCATCGTGGGCGTCACCTCCTACACTGTATCGAGCTTCCGGGAGGCGGCGGCCTTCAGCGGCATGCAGGCGCTGGTCGCGAAAACGGATATAGCGAATCTCAGGAACGCCATTTGCGATGCGGCGCAAGGCAAGGCGTATCGAATGCCGATCAAAGCATGTGACGGAGTCGAAGGCGGGCGGACTTCCGAAGCGACGCAGGCGACCAATGGCGAAGCAGTACGGTTCATGGATTTGCAGGATGCCAGCAACTACATAGAGGATCAGCAGTATGCCAGGCAGGGCAAACTGTCGAACAAGGAACGCGAAACGCTTCGACTCTATGCGGATGGGCTGAATACCAAGGAAATCGCGGGGCGAATGGGTGTAAGCGTGGCGACGGTCGCCACCTTCGAACGACGGGCGACCATGAAACTGAACGCACGCTCGAGGGCGCATGCCATCGCGATCTGCATACGGAGGCATGAGTTCTGATGAAGTGGAGGACGGTCGCTCTGATATCACTTGGCGTGGGCTCGGCCGCGGAAACCATCTGGCATATGCTGATCGGGGAGATCGGGATTCCGCTGGGCTGCTGTGTGCTTCTCGCCACATGCGTAGCGATGCTGATGCTTCGCTTTCCCCTAAGGGCCGCAATGGCGACCGTTGCGATGTGGATCGCCCTATGCCTGGTGGCTGGCGTGACGCCGGTCGGCCTGACTGCGTTGATGTTGGTCTCGTTGGCGGTGATGGCATTCCGGCGTGCGGTCGTCGCCGGCATATGTGCGATGCTTGCGATGGTCGCCTGGCTGATGATGTGCGAAGGCATCGCGCCGCTGATACATGATGCGGACATGCCGTTCATGGCAACGTCTGCATCATCGCCGGAACGGTCCGCAGTACAAGGGTCCGCTGAAACGGATGATGTCTATGGCGATTCCGGAAGCAGCGGTGATGCGAATGTCGAAATCGTAACGCCATCCGGTTTCCCATGGCAGGTGATGATTATGGTGTGCGTGCTGCCGATTGGATTCGTATTCGGCGGCTATTGCATGCGCCGACGATATGACGGGCAATTGGAACGGATGCGTGCGGAACAGCGGCGGCGGCGTGCCCGTGCGGCGAGAAGCATCCACGATCATGTGTCCAATGATCTGGCCTATCTGGTGTTGCGCATCGACGGCGATATCGCCGAAGGGCATGTTCCCGATGATGCCGAGCTGCGTGAATTGCGGTCCGTCGCGGCGAATGCGCTGACCCATACGCATCGGGTCATTGATCTGATCGAACGGGACGAGGACTCTCAAGATTCCGGCGATGCGCGGTCTCGCGGCTCGGCGAAGGCGCAACCGATGCGGAATGGAGTGACATTGCGGTCGAAACTGCAGGATATTTCCGAGCGCATGGAACGTAGGCTTACCAAACTGGGCTGTTCCGGAAGGACGATCGTCTCCGGCGAAGGCGAAGTCGCCTGCGATGATCTGATTGCCGGATTCGTGGAGGAGCTGTACGGCAATATCATCAAACATGCCGAACTTTCGGAAGGATATGTGCTGACTGTCGGCATCGAAGACGACGCCGTGCACATCGCGCTTATCGACACTCCTGCCAACCGTGATGCTGATTTGGTGCATGGCAGCGGCTTGGCGCGGTATGGGCGTCTGATCGAGGACCGCGGCGGACATATGGAGATTACGAAATCGCCGGAGGAGTGGGCGCTTTCCGCTACCATTCCTCCGGCGTAGGTTCTTCGCTGGACTATGATCCGTGTGGATCGGGATTTACTCCAGACCGATGGACTTCATGTGGTGAAGCTTAAGTGACTTGACTTCAAGTGTGCCGGATTCGGCGACAAGCTTGATGGCGCGCGGTCCTTCGGATGCGTAGCTGAAGGAGCTCATGGCCTGGCGTCCGTCATTCACGTACACTTCGACGCAGCCACGGTCCACATACACACGCAGCTTGAGCTCACCGGAGGCCAGCTCCTCATCGGAAAGCGGTGCGGCGCGGTAGCCGCGGTCGCCTTGTGCGGCGGCCTGACGGTCGATCACCACGCGTCCGATCTGAGCGTCGAATGCCACATACGTGTAGGCGCCGTCCTCGGTGGCATGAATCTTCAGTCCGGCACGTTCGGCGGTGGAGGCGTTGAGATCGATGGTCATTTCGATTTCAACGGCCTCGGCGTCATCGGAGATGGTCTTCTCTCCATTGACGCCCAGCGAGATCGCGCCATGGTCGAACGTGTCCTCGCGCAGACCTTCCATCTCCGCGACCGGAGCGGTGTGCAGATCGCCATCGGCACCCAGCGTGATCTCACGAGGCAGGGTCAGGTTGCCGCACCAGCCGTCGTCCTGCATCGGAATCGGTTCGACGAACGGGCTCATCCAGCCGTAGACGATCTGGCGCTTGCCGTCATTGAACGACTGCGGGGCATAGTAGTTGTGACCCCAGTCCCACAGGCGGAACTCGGTTTCCGGCTGGAAAGCCTCACCCGGGGTCCACGTGCCGATCATGTATCCGGCATTGTTCACGTTCCGGTTCATGAAACCGCTCGGCTTCGCACCCATGGCGGAGAAGCCGATGACCCACTTCTCGTTGCCTTCCGCGTCTCGAATCGGGAAGAAGTCCGGGCATTCAAGCATGAACACGTTTGGATCCGGATGCTCGAACAGCACGCGCTCATAGGTCCAGCGCACCATGTCGTCGGAGGAGAACAGCCACATCTGGCCACGCTTCTCGGCGGAGGAGACGCCAAAGGTCATGTACCATTTGTCGCCGGTCTTCCACACCTTCGGATCGCGATAGTGGTGATCCACCTGATCGGTCGGGCAATCGATGATCATGCCGCGCTTGGTAGCGCTGGTCAACTCGTCGTTATCCGGTTCGGCGAGCATCTGCACGTGTTCATGTTCCCGGTGCGGGGGAGCTTCTGCCCCTGCCAGTCGCCGCCGGTGTTGTCCACGCCGTTGGCCCAACGATGGCCGGTGTAGTAGAACTTGAGCTCGCCGTCGTCGCCGATCACTGCGGAACCGGAGAACACGCCGTTCTTCTCTTGCTCAAGAGACGGGGCGAACATGACCGGCTCGCGCTTCCAGTTGACCCTGTCGGCGGCCGGACGCACTGGGTGCCATATGGGTGCAGCTGGTAGAACACGTGCCAGCGACCCTTGTAGTAGCACAGGCCGTTCGGATCGTTGATCCATCCGCCGTTGGAGGCGATGTGGAACTTCGGATACCAGCGGTTGTTGCGCTTGGCGAACATTGCGGCCACGCCCGCTTCGGCTTTGGCCAGCTCTTCGCCATGGTTCGTAAATTCGTTGAGCACCGGTGCGTCCGGGGTGAAGCCAGTCATCGTTGATTGCCTTTCATGAGGGAATGTGATTGATGTGTTTGGTTATGGTGATGATGCCCGAAGCGGCAAAAGGGGAAAACCGCTTCGAGCACCACGTTTTCAGGTCGTTCTACGATTCGGGATTTGCGACTCAGGCGTTGGCCTTGGAGGCTTCCATTGCCTTGAGTTGCTTGTCGGTGTAGAACGGATCGCCGCCGACCTCCTGGTCGTCCTTCTTGATGACGAAGGTGCCGTAGACCAGTGCTGCGAGCACGATGGCGGAGATGGTGAAGAAGGTCGGACGGTCGCCCATGGCGTCATGCAGTGCGCCAAGCGGGGTGGAGAAGATCACCTGGCCGACCTGGGAGGCGATCTGGAAGCCCACCATGTACAGGGTCGCCGACAGCTTGGTGTCGAAGTGCAGGGTGAAGTAGCGGAACGCCGGCAGGCAGAACAGCGGGACCTCGATGGAGTGGAACAGCTTGACGATGGACACGGAAATCGGGTCGTGGAACACGCCGCACAAGCCGATGCGCAGGAACATCACGGTTGCGCCGAGCAGCAGGGAGTTGCGAACGCCGATCTTCTTCATGATGATCGGAACCACGCCCATCATGGCGGACTCGAGGAACACCTGGAAGGAGTTCAGGGTGCCGTAGGTGGCGTTGCCGATTTCAGTGGTGGAGAAGAGGGAGGCGTAGTAGTTCGGGAACATCTGTTGGTCGAACACGGTGTAGAAGGTGTTGGTCAGCAGCATGAAGACGATGAGCAC
>OBXO01001472.1_pt1 | contig 10924 bp, 7 predicted proteins | sample 1501431 | NCBI WGS metagenome assembly OBXO01 (sample SAMEA2580163, study PRJEB22360) | human gut metagenome | biome: human gut; feature: human-associated habitat; material: faeces | place: Denmark | collected 2008/2010 | reverse complement strand
TTTTCCATCAGGCAATTCCAGAGTAGCTGTTGTATTTGCAGGTATCGTGCAAGAATAAGTTATCTTTTCAGCATCTCTTTTCCATCCGCTCTCAATCTTTCCAAACGGACTTGCTACACTTCCACTTGCGTAATCGAGGAAATCACTAATTCCTGGACAAAGTTTAAAATGAGTATATCCTGGAAACTCTTCTTGTCTTTTAATTCCCAAAATATCTTCGTACATCCAGGATAAGACACTTCCCAGCGAATAATGATTAAAAGAATTCATTGTGTTATATTCTCCAAACCCATTTTCTTCTGTATAGGAATCCCAATGTTCCCAAATTGTAGTTGCTCCCTGAGTAACAGGATACAACCATGATGGGAACTGCGTCTGAAGTAAAAGTTGATATGCCTCCTGGCTATGACCATTATTACTAAGAGCAGCATTTAACAGACCGGTTCCAAAGAAACCCGTTCCAACTTTAAAGTCATTCTCATTTATTTTACGCGCTAAATGGGACGCCATTTTGCTTCGGTCAAAAACAACTTCATATGCCAATGGTAGTGCATATGAACATTGAGTATCACATAGTTTACCATCTAATGTAATTGTATATCCACTTTCGGAATCAATAAACGTTTTATTCCAAAACTCTTGAATATTCTTACGCAGTTTACCATATCTCTGAAAATCTTCTTCATTATTCAAAACTTTGGCGATCTTTTCCATCAACGCCGCTTCTTTATAATAAAATGCATTCCACAAAAGCTGTGGATCTGTTTCTTGAAAAGCTAACCAATCAGCTAAGGGACCTATAATATCCGGATCACCTCTTCCTGGCAACCCCTTATTTTCCATATAGTGCATGTACTTTTTCATACTGGGATAGAAACGTTCCAAGGTTCTGGTATCACCATACTGAAGATACAATTCCCAAACCATAAAGATGGTTGCACATTCGTATGTAATACCACCAAACCCTCCTCCGATTGGCGCAATTTCCGGATATCTCCCATCCTCTTCCTGTAGGTCTTCCATAGCTTGCAGATTCCGTTCATAGAACAATTTTAAGTTACTGTTATGTAATGCCGTGTGGCAAAATACATGCGTATCTCCAGCCCAACCCATTCTTTCATTTCGCTGCGGACAATCTGTTGGTATATTTATGAAGTTACTTTTTTGTGACCATTTTACATTTAATACAAACTTATTTAGTAATGGATTAGAAGACTCAAAATCACCCTGAAACTCTGATATAGACGAGTACTGCAGTGCTTTTACCTCATTTAACTCAGGTGCAACTGTTACTCCATTTATTTCCAAGTATCGAAAACCATGAAAAGTAAATCGAGGACGATATATTTCGCCTTCCTCATCTCCCCGACATATATAAATATCCGTGCTTTCAGCATCCCTATAGTTTTCCCTCATTAACTTGCCTACATTGCCTTGATAACGTGGAAGATCTGGATACAGCATCTCTCCATATCGAATAATAACCTTAGTCCCTTTTTTCTCATGAAAAGTAATTTCTGGAACCCCTGCCATTTCCTGTTCAAAATCATAAATATAAATATTATTATCCTGCTTAATACGTTTCATGGAATTTCTTTGCTCCACAATATATACTGGAGCATCATACTCACCAATAAACTTGGGGGCTTTTTTGTTAACTTCCGGCCACTCTCTTGCAAAATGCAGTTTATAAGAAGGAATCCGCATCGTGTTATTGATCACCGGATTCTCCCATCCAAAAGTATCAAATTCAGGAAGGGAAAATTCCTGATAAATCCATTCTTTTTCTGCGTTATATTCTTCGCCAAAGAAAAAGCTGGAATATATATAAGGCCCCTGTCCATAATATTGCCAGTTATCTGTATCAGAAACAATTGTACTTCTTTCACCGTTGTCATATTCGATAACTATTTTGCATAGTAAAGCTTCTTTATCGCCAAAATAATTATAATTCTGTACTGTAAATGTCTGAGCATCACTCCACCAACCAGAAGACAATGCTACTCCAATTGCATTTTTTCCTTTTTGCAATTGCTCTGTAATATCATATGTTTGATAATTAATCCTTTTATCATATTGAGTTAAACCTGGTGCTAACAGACTTTCCGTTATATTATGGCCATTAATCTGAACATCATAAATACCTCGTGAGGTAATATAAAGCCGCGCCTGGCTAAGTCCTGAATCAATTTTAAAACCTCTTCTCAACATAGGTAGCGAAGTATTGGAAGGGTTTGCTGTAACTTGGTTTCCTGAAAGCACAAAACAATTATGCTCGACCAATATTTTACCATTAAAAATATTATTTTTACCACTTAAACAGTGATTTGGTCTTTCATCAATATACACTGCTCCAGGCTTTCTAATATTAGATACTGTGTAATTCTGAAAATACACTTTTCCCACATTGTCTGCAAAAAACCCAATATTGTTTAATCTTGGATAAGTCAATACGTCATTTTCACCTCTAGGGTTCAATGTTCTTCCCTGTAGTGAATCTCCAGCATCCACTAAAACATCGTCTAAATATGCCCATGCTTGATTTCCTTTTACTTGAACGGATAACGTATGGAATGCTTCCATGTTATCAGGATTAATTAGATTTTCTCCATTCTCAATCCCCTTTAATTCTACTTGCGCAAAGGGCAGTTCTTTTGTATCTCCTATTGCATAACCTACTCTATAAATCTTAAGCATTGGATATTCAGTTGCATATAGGTCGACTTCATATCTAATATAATTTTCACCTTCTAAACCATACTCATTCAAAGATCGATCTAAAAGACGATAATCACCTTCACCGAATACAATACCTGCTCTCCTTGCTCCGTCAGTCAAACGGAATGTAGATTTAACCTGAAATACACCTCGTGTTGCAGAAGACACCGTGTATCTGGGTGCAGCAATCCACTGAGCCCCTTCCCAAGCATCAATTCCGGAATTCAGAAAACCGGTTTCGAACCAGCTCTCTGATTCTATTCTCTCTTCACTATTTCCCCAAATATTTAGTAGTATTTGATATCTGGTACACGGTTTGAGTGACATCCCTTGATATACGACACCCCATGATGTTTTCGACTCTACTTTTCCAGTATCCCATACAATTTCATGCCCATCAACCTTACTAATCTGAATCCGATATGCTGTCTGAAAAACATTATTATACTTAGCACTTATTTCCCATGAAATTCTTGGCTTTGCTTCATCCAGCCCGATAGGCCGCTCCTGGTATTCTGTAAAGATCTTATGTATTTGCATTCGAACTCTCCTTTGCAGCTTCCACTATAGCTTTCTGTAAGTCCTTATAAATAAACTGATTAGTCTTTCGATCTACCAGTTTCATGCTATCACCATCATCCCACCAAAAGTATGCGGCACCTCTTTTCTTTGCTTGAGGAATAACCGACTGGATATAGCGAATTCGTTCTTTCTCTGTACGGATATCATGGGTCCCACATTCTCCCATCACTACAGGTATTCCCTGACTCAGGAAATACTGATCTATCCTATCAAAGAAGTTATGCACTTCTATTTCACCTTCTTTGTCCCAAATCTCCATATCCCCTGCTGAAAATGCATCCGGTTTATAAAAGTGGACTCCTACCATAAGGTGATTCTTAGTAATATCATTAGGTAAACGAAAAGCTTTTGCTGCAGGTTCCATAGGTGATGCACCATAGGTATTTAACAACAAATTCCGCTGTATGTTATTACCACCAGACTGGCGTACAATATTTACAAATGCTTGATTATACAGGTTAATACATTCATAACTTTCTACATCTGTATAATCCCATCGAGACTGTACATCTAACATTTCGTTAAAGCCTTCCAGAATTAACTTTTCATCATAATCCTTGAACAGCTGGGCTAACTGTTCCCAAATATACTTATATTTTTTTATTACCTTTTCATATATTTTTAAATCTGCCCGCAACCATGCCTGCTCTCCGGCACCGGTATCATGATGAATGTTTGTAATACAGTACATCCCAGTTTCTAAAACATAATCAACAACTTCTCTTACTCGAACCAGCCATTCTTCATCAATATTTCCTTCATCATCTATATGCTCATAATATGTAACAGGAATACGAACTGCATTGTATCCTGAATCTTGAATTAAGTGTATTAGTTCTTTACTGATTATAGGATTTTTCCATTGTGTTTCATACTCGGAAATAGGCACATTGTTACTTCTCCCCATCCCACAACAATCCAATGAGTTGCCTAAGTTCCAACCAATACCTATATTACATACTGCTAAATTAGCACTTTCTACAATTCCTATATTTTTTTCTTTCTGCATACTTTGTCCTTTCTATTACGATCTCCTTAACAAATTATCCAATTACGTTTTAAATAAACAACTCGTTACATTATAATATCCTTATACAATATTTTCAGTATTAATATTAGTAGTATATCTAATAGCTCTAAGATATTCAATTGTCCTATTTAAGCAAAAATACTATCATTTTTTCTCCTTTTTAGTTATAATAAAAAGGAAACCTATACACTTTCAAGCCTGGTATCAAGCAAACACTAAACAAGCTGAGGTAGCAATATGAATACGGATATGATTCTACAATATTTTGAAACGTATAATGAACATGAAATATTCTATCGTGAGTATTATGAAAAGAAAAAAGATAAGCGACTTTTTACTAATTTTTTAAATGAACTAGATCTTAAATACGTAAATGATAATTATCTGGTAGTCCCAGAAATATCTAATGAACCTCAACCGACTGATGTCCCTATGCAGGATCATTGGTATTTTGATATGTCTTCGAACAAAAGTGTTTATTTAACCAAGCATAACCGCTATACTCCACCTTTTGTTCATACCCATGCATTTTTTGAAGTAATTTATGTGTTGAAGGGTACCTGTCATCATAATATATTTGAGGCTAGTTATCTTATGCAAGAAGGAGACCTATGTCTACTATCTCCCTCAGTAACACATTCCATCTTTGCTGATGGTGATAGTCTGGTTCTAAATATTCTCATTCGTCGTAACAATATAGAAGATATTTTTTTTAATGTTCTTCGAGATCAGAACTTAATTTCAGATTTTCTGGTTAGCAGTATTTATCTTAAAGAATATGCTACATTCTTAACCTTTCACACTCTTGGAAACAATGAGGTGAAAGAGCAAATTTTGGAAATGTATATGGAGCAATTTGAAGAAGATTCTTTCAGTGACCGTATCATCAGCAGTATGCTGATTGTATTCTTTACCAGACTGGTTCGAAAATATAAAGAAACTGCAGAATCTCCAAAAACTATTCCGTTAAATAGTTCTACAGCAAAACTATTGCACTATATCGTTGATGAATATGATACTATTACCTTAAAGTCTCTCGCATTAAAGTTAAATTATTCTGTTCAATATTGTTGCAAATATATCAAAACAATGACAGGCTATGGTTTTCAGCAGTTACTTAAAAAAGTTCGTTTTCAAAAAGCGGAAAACTACCTGTTGACCACGAACTATACCATTCGTAAAATCAGTGACATGCTAGGCTATGAAAATCCAGAGAATTTTATTAGAGCGTTCAAAAAAGAGTATGGGGTTTCACCTAATCAATTCCGTAAAAAATGATCGATTTGCTTAAATGATGTTCCTGTTTCAGAATCAGGTAACCCCTTGAAAGCCTTTGTTCTTTCACCTCACTGTTACTTTTGTATTCTTGCGCTGCCATCTACGGCCAGAGCGGTGATTGGTGTAGGCAGCTGATAACACTCTACCGCACGACGAAAGCACTGGGTTCACATATAACCCCCAGTTTACAGGTATTCTTATAAAAAATATGAACGGATTAACAGCAGCAGGAGCAGAAGATTCGGAGAGTAAGAATTGCGCCTAAAATTAAGGTCTATCCTACTCTCCACCAATAATTTATTTTTTAATGCCCCTTGTTCCATAACACCATTTCATTCAGAATTTCGGTGTCATGCAAACCATATATGCTACTTCACCCCTACATTCTATTTATTGCTCCAAGCACCATAAACTCTACAATTTCACCCATTGAATCAATATCAGCCACGAACCTTTAAGTATTATTTCATCTTGATAATAACTGACTTTTCAGTATGCTGCACTTTATCTGTCCCTGCTTAATCATCTATATTTCCTGCTTTTCACAGATACGGAAACTGATTATCACCGATATAACGGTCAGAATACACACAAAAACAAATACACCAGCTGTAATGTAATACCCGTTATTCATGACAAACTGAAAAATATCCTGGTAGGAACCAATCTTTTCCTGTGTGGTGGTAAACAGCAGGGCAACCAGACCGGCTGCCAGTATCGGCATAACGCCAATAAGGCTTCTTCCTTTTGCGATTCCCACTTTATATACCAGCGGATACATGAACAGACATGCCGTTACATCCATCATGACCCCGCAGATAAATAATCCTGCATCCAGACCGGTGATGGGTATACCAAATATGTTGCAGATAACAGCGATTAGCAGGCCTCCCACCATTTGCCCAAGAGCACTTGTGAACAAAAACAGGTATCTTCCCGATACCATATTTTTCACCGTAGCCGGAAGTGATAAATAGAATATTTTAATCTTCTGGCTTTCTTCTCCCAGAAACGGCGTCATTGCCAATGTTGGAAAAAGAAAAATCAGCATAAATCCCCCCATAACAAAGGAACCCTGCACAATCACGAACAAAAGCACAGCAAGTGGATAAAAGAAAATAATTTTATTTACCGTTGCCAATGTTCCAAAATCCATTTTTAAGAAACGCATTGTATTTCCTGTCATTTTTTTCTCACCCCCTGAATATAAAAGACGATAATCTGCTCTATACTTGGCTTTTCAACAAGAAAATCCTTTCGAATATACTCCAGCTGTTCTGTTTCCAAAAGAGCTTCAAACCCAATCTGGGTTTTCTTTGCACCAATCAGCCTTTTTTCCAGATCTGCTGTCAATTCCTCCAAACCACCTTTGATCACAACGTACCTGTCCAGAATATCATCCTTGGTGTCAAAGAATACTTTACTGCCCTGATTCAGAAAGAAAATATAATCTGCTACCTGATCCAGATCGCTCATAATATGGGTGGAAAGCAAAACACTTCGTTCTCCATCTTCAATGTATTCCTGCAGTTCTTCCAGAATCTCTGTGCGGATGACCGGATCCAGCCCGCTTGTGGCTTCATCCATAATCAAGATTTTTGTCTCTCTGGACAATACGCATGCAAACATGATACGGACCTTCATTCCCTTGGAAAACTCTTTTATTTTCTGGTTCTTTGGAAGATTCCATTTGTCAAGATAGTCAAAAAATACTTTCTTTTGAAATGACGGATAAAATCCAGCCAGCATTGCCGCCAGTTTTACGGCAGTATATTCACCCGGAAGATAACATTCATCCGCAATATAGCCAATCTGGTCTTTATATTTTATTTCATTTTCCTCAAAGGTAATGCCGTTTACCTTAATCATTCCCGTTTCATGTTTTAACTGTTCCATAATCAGTTTAATCGTCGTGGTCTTTCCTGCCCCGTTCTGTCCTACATATCCGCAAATATAACCCGCCGGAATCTGAAAGCTGATATCATTCAGGTGGAATCCACCTCTTTGTTTGGACAACCCTTCTACTTCTAATATGTTCATACCTTTCACTCCTCATGTAATAATGCTTCTAAGATATTTACCAACTCGTCATTTTGAATCTGCGCATAACGCGCATTTTCAATCGCTGTTTCAAATGCCTGCTCAATCCTTTTCAGATACTGCTCCCGGACCATCTCATTATCCCTTGGCAGTACAACGCTGCCCTTGCCCTGCCTGGCAGCAATAAATCCCTCCTGTTCTAATTCGCTGTATGCCCTGGTTGTGGTGATAACACTGATTCCCAGGTTCTTCGCCAGCTGGCGGATGGAGGGAAGAGTCTCTCCTTCCGGAATTGTTCCATTCATAATCTGCTCTTTTATCTGCTCTTTTATCTGTACATATATCGGCAGCTCTGACTGGTTTGAAACGATTACTTTCAAACGATCACTCCTTATCAATATTGATATTATAGTATATACTGTATATATATCATTATATACAGTTCTTGTTTTTTGTCAATAGAAAAATAAAAATACCGCATCCTTTCGGACAATGTCATGAGGCAAACACTGTCCTTTCGGTGCGGTACATTTTTTCTATTATTCGATTTTGTCACATTATACTGCAAATAAGTCATTAAATGCTTCACTCATAGTTGGATGGGTGTAGATCTGATCCCTTAAAATCTGATAATCCAGATCAGCATCCATGGCAAGCTTAATCAAGTTAATCATTTCATAGGATTCTTCACAAAACAGCATGGCACCCAGAATCTTATTGGTATCTTCATCAATTATGGCTTTTAACAGACCAACAGGCTGTTTTAACACCTGTGCCTTTGGAATTGCTGCGGCAGCAAGCTTTGCAATTTTAACATGATAACCGGCTTTTCTTGCCTCATCCTCATTCAATCCCACACGGGAAAACGATGGATTAATAAATACACTGTAGGGCACATTCCGGCGTTTCTTCTCATTATACTGCCCTTCATTTAACTGTGACCAGACGATACGGAAATCGTCCAGGGAAACATATGTAAACTGCAGACCGCCTACCACATCTCCCATCGCCCAGATATTAGGTGCCGTAGTTTTCCGGTTCTCATCTACCTTTACTGCACCTCTGGACGTAAGCTCTACTCCCGCTGCCTGTGCATTCAATTCTGCAGTGTTTGGTTTTCTGCCGGTAGCAACCAGAATGGCATCTGCCTCTAATTCCAGCCTCTCACCTTGCCAGATAACGGTTACGGAGGCATTTTCCCCCTTGTTTTGTATCTGCTCAATCTGTGCACCCAGACGGAAAGTAACGCCGGAATCCTCAAGTGCCTTTTTAATGGCATCAGCAATGTCACGGTCTTCCCGTTTAATTAAGATCTCACCATCCTGCAATACCGTCACTTCTGAGCCAAATCCCGAATAAATAGAGGCAAATTCCAGTCCAATATATCCTCCGCCGATAATAACAAGCTTCTTTGGCAGTGTTTCCAGATCCATTAAAGTTTCGCTGAAATATACATAGGGGTTATCTTTAAGCCCACCGATTCCCGGAACAACTGGGGTGCCTCCCGTATTGATAAAGATCTGCTTTGCCTCCAGTTCCAGTACTTCATCCTTCATTTGAACCTTTACTTTCGTATTGGATACAAAGCTGGCTGTTCCATTATAAATAGTAACGTTTGGCAGATCATCCAGTTTTGCAAAATTTTTCCCACGTAACATCGCGGTCAGATCTCTTTTTTCATGGATAGCCCTGGCATACCAGTCAGCCTTCCATGCAAAATCAGTTCCTGAATTCCTTCTCGCTGTCTGGGCATTGCGGACAAGGGATTTTGAAGGAATACATCCTACATTAATACAGGTACCTCCATACATCTGATCTGATTTTTCCACCAGTGCAACGCGTTTTCCCTGTGCCGCCAGTTTTCCTGCAAGTGTCTTACCACCTTTGCCAAAACCAATTATTAATGCATCATATTCCTTCATTTTAAATCCTCCTTTTCCTTTACTTCGTGAAATTTATTTTACCTGTTCCAATAAATCCTTTATAATTACTTCCCAGTCTTCTTTGCTTCTGGCACCTGTCTGAATTTCTCCCACCTGTTTGCCCTCTTTATCTACAAATATAGTGGTAGGAACTACTGAAGCTTCCTGAAGCGGTCCCATCAGCAAATCCATAGACGGGAGCAGGTGTTTATAACTTGCACCGGTTTCTTCAATTGCATACTTTGCCGTCTCGATCTGGGATGCTGAAATTGTACCGTCATTTGTAATAACATCTGTTACGATTCCTACAATCTGGAACCCTTTATCTGCATATTCCGTATTAATCTCACCCAATTCCGGCATTTCACGCAAACAGGGACCGCAGAATGTTGCCCAGATATTAACCATCGTCAGATCATGATCTTTAAAAATATCCTGGGTTACTTTATTTCCGTCAATGTCCGTAGTCGTAAATGCGCTGAGACTGGGATTATCATTCTGAGACTCCATAATTTTTGAATCTCCAACATCTATCGGGGTTTCCTTGGCCCCTTCTTCTGTGGATTCCGCCTTTGACTCTTTTTTGGAATCCGCATCGCTGCCGGATACCGTATCATAAGGCCAGTCGTTAATGCCGCCAAAATCATATACATTGGTATAGCCTGCCTCCAGCATCTTCTTGGCTGCCTGGCTGCTGCGGTTGCCGCTTCTGCAATATATTAAGATTTCCTGGTTTAAATCCGGAAGCTGCGCCAAAGGTTCTTCCCCGATTTCCTCATTTGGAATCAGAACCGCTCCGTCAATATGCTTTTCATCATACTCTTCCTGAGTGCGGACATCCAGAATAACCAGATTATCCCCGCTGTCGATCCTTTTCTTCGCTTCCTCTGCCGTTAGCTTTTGATATTCTCCTTTGCCGGCTGTCTCTGCTGTATCCCGGTCTACCTCTGATGTATCCTGACCTGCCTCTGTCGTGCTCTGTATATTTTCTTTGGTCTCTTTTGGCGAAGATTCTGCTCCGTTACTGCCACAGGCGCTCAATACCACTGCCGCCGAAATCAAAATTGCTCCCATAACTAACCGCTTACGCTTCATTTTTGCCTCCTTCATCAAATCATATCCGTTTAATTGTTATTAAAATTGTTACAGTTGATACTGTAATATTATCAGTTACAGTTAGGTTTGTCAAGTACTTTTATACATTATTTCCATAAATTAGATATTTATGTAGAATTAGAGCGTGTTTGAAAATTGCTTTCTGACAGCTGTGCGTTCCAGTTTGTGGGAGATTTGTCCCGAATGAAGGGCGCATAGCGGGCTATGTAACCTGAATTCGGGGCAAATATGCCGCAAA
>OBXO01001468.1_pt1 | contig 10982 bp, 9 predicted proteins | sample 1501431 | NCBI WGS metagenome assembly OBXO01 (sample SAMEA2580163, study PRJEB22360) | human gut metagenome | biome: human gut; feature: human-associated habitat; material: faeces | place: Denmark | collected 2008/2010 | reverse complement strand
GACTCAGCCGGCCCCCTCACCACACCGGACATGGTCCGTTCCGGACGCGTCCTCCAAACCTCAGTTAAATCTCCAGTAACAGCGATTTGTCTGAACTGATACTGAAAATTTTAAAAAACATAGTTTGGTGATACTTTCTTCACAGTTCCATCACAAATTACTGATAGACTATGCCATGTAAAGATATAAATGATATTAATTATGAATGAAAAAATAGAGAAAAAGAAAGGAGCAATAACTATGTATAATGAGAATGACTACAATAAATATCAGGGCGGCGGCTCCAGGCAGGACCAGAATACGGACAGCGACCTGGACTATACGGAAGGATCTTATTCGGACAGCACATCCTCACGGCAGACGGACAGCAGATACAGCGGCTATCATGATTCCAGATATACCGGCAATGCCGAAGGCCGGGAGTGGAGTGAGGGAACATATCAGGACAGGAAACCGGACAGAAGCTATATTCCGCAGGAGCCGGGGCGAAACGGCAAAAAGGGCGGTTACATGGCTAAAAGGGCAGCGGGAATCGCGGCGGCGGGAATTATTTTTGGCTGTGTAGCCGGAGGAACAATGGCCGGTGTTAATATTCTTGCGAATAAACTGGTTCCGGAAACGGTCCAGAGCAGTGAAGCGCCTGCGCTTTCTTCACAGGCGGAGCAGCCGACTACGGCAGCGGCAGTACCCGTTTCAACCGGGAATGATGTTTCGGCAATTGTTGACAAAGCAATGCCTTCCGTAGTTGCAATCAATAATAAAATGGTTTATACACAGGAAGACTGGTTTTTCGGGAAACAGTCCTATGAAGTGCCGAGCAGCGGCTCCGGTATTATAGCAGGGCAGAATGATTCAGAACTGCTTATCGTGACCAACAACCATGTGGTTGCAGATTCGGAGGAGCTGTCAGTCACATTTATCGACAATACAACGGTAAAGGCAGCGGTCAAGGGCACGGATTCAGATTCGGATCTGGCGGTAATTGCAGTAAAGCTTTCGGATATTCCGGATGAGACAAAAGGAAAGATTCAGCCGGCAGTACTCGGCGATTCGGACACGTTGAAGCTTGGTCAGGGCGTGGTTGCAATCGGTAATGCGCTTGGTCAGGGTCAGTCCGTTACGGTAGGCTATGTAAGCGCGTTAAATAAGGAGGTTACAATCGACGGTGTTGACAGGACTCTTCTCCAGGTTGATGCGGCTATTAACCCAGGTAACAGCGGCGGAGCGCTTCTGAACATGCAGGGCGAGGTGATCGGCATCAATGCGGCCAAATACGCCGATACGGATGTGGAGGGTATCGGATATGCGATTCCGATTTCCTTTGCCAAAGATATCATTGACGACCTGATGACGAAGACCACGAAGATTGCCGTGGATGAAGAGGAACAGGGTTACCTCGGAATCCAGCTGCAGAATATCGACAGCAGAATGGCGAAGGCTTACGGCATGCCGGAAGGAATCTATGTTTATAAGATTGTAGAGGGCGGAGCAGCGGCAAATTCCGATTTACGCGAACGTGATATCATTACTAAATTCGATGGAGAAACAGTCAGGACAGGCGATGAACTTCAAAAGATGCTGACATATTATAAGGGAGGCACGTCGGTCACACTGACGGTGCAGAGCCTGGAAAACGGCTCCTATGTGGAGAGACAGATACCTATCACACTCGGTTATAAAAAAGACAGCCAGAAACAGGAGGTACAGGAAAACTAAATGCCGCACCGCGGCGAATAAACGTCGGAGGCACAGTGTCATGGCCGGCAGTACGGAGTTAACCGCTGCCGGCCGGTACTGTGTCTTTTATTGATGACGGTGACCTGTTCGCGGAGCGTGCAGGTTATCGTTGCCGAAGTTTTTACAGAACCATAAGCAGAGTGCCGGCCCCAATCAGGACACAGCCAAAAGCAGAACGAACCGTAAACGGTTCATGCAAAATTACGGCAGCCATCACCATTGTGATAATAATGCTGAGCTTATCGACAGGGATAACCCTGGAAGCCTCGCCCATCTGCAGCGCTTTATAATAACAAAGCCATGACGCGCCGGTTGCAACACCCGACAAAATCAAAAATATCCAGCTTTTCCGGCTGATTTCTATCATTCCGCCCTGTGTATTGGTCAGAAAAACCATTCCCCATGACATGAGTAAGACAACGATCGTGCGAATTGCCGTTGCCAGAGTAGAATTCACCCCATCGATCCCAATTTTAGCCAGGATAGAAGTCAACGCGGCAAATACGGATGAACCTAATGCAAATAGAAACCACATATTGCTCTTTCCTTTCAGATAATCAGATTATCGTTCAGCCAAATCCAGCCTGATTCCAATATGACTATTCTATCACATTTTTAATTGTGAGAAAATATCCTGCTGAGAAGTCTTGCATACCGGGGGAGTCCTCCCGTTACTGTTCACACCCCGCCAAAAGCGGCGCGCCGTAAAACTCGGGTTTTCGTGCAAAATGCGCACGAAAACACCTCGCGGAACACAACCGTGTGAACAGAAACGTCCCCCCTTCCTCAACAAAACTTTCCAATGACTTTTCTGTATAAGTATTGTATACTGGAAAGCAGAACAAAGTGAATAACGGCAGATACTGCCGTCATCTAAGGAGTAAATAAGATGGAAGAAAACAGAGCGAAAAACCTGGCGGCACTGACTGTCCCGCTGCCGGAAGATATTGAAAAACTGAAGTGGCACGGTGATTTTACCAGGGCGCTGAAGATTATAGAGAACCGCCTGGGAAAAGACATCCCCGGGATAATGAAGGAAAGGCTTGTATTGGAGCGTGATATTATCAGGCGGCTTCCGCTTCAGTATCCCTTCAGCCATCAGGCGGCCCTTGCCTTTGCAATGGAGCGGATAGAGGGTTTTTCAGAGGAAGAACTCGAGAACCTGATTGATGAAAACGCAATTGACTGGCTGTATATTGAGGGTGAGAGAAGGATTAAGGATGATTTTGTCGATAATCTTGTAAAGACCAGGAAAGATATCAGAGCGCGTATTTTCGATAAATCGGTTCTGGCGGAGGGAGAGCAGGAAGGCCGTCTGCGTGATCGGACCATAAAGAGGATGAAGGAAAAAGGCGGTCTTGCCTATTATTTCCGTATCAGGAGTACGTTGAAGATCCGGGAAGAGGCATTTGAACCGGGAAAAACAGTACGTGTTTATCTGCCGATTCCTCTGGAATATGCACAGGTCAGGAATTTCAGGCTGCTTCACACATCGATGGAGCCTCTCAGGACAGCGCCGCCTCTGTGGCCTCAGAGGACGGTATGTTTTGAGACTGAGCTGACGGAAAACAGTGTATTTTCAATTGAATATGAATTTGAGAATCATACGCCTTATATTGAATTAGATGAGAACAGGGTAACGGGCATGGCGGACGCAGGGAAGGTATTACCTGACGGCAGCAGGCTTGGGAACTGGCTTGGGGAACAGCTTCCCCAGATCAGGTTCACACCGTTTCTCAAAAGCCTGACGGAAGAAGTGGCTGGAAGTGAGAAAAACCCGCTTTGCAGGGCAAAACGCATTTATGAGTACATAACATCCCATGTGACGTATTCCTTTGTCCGTTCTTATTTCACGATAACGGATATTCCGGAATATGCGGCGGCGGGTCAGAAAGGGGACTGCGGCATCCAGGCGCTGCTTTTCATAACCATGTGCCGGATCGCGGGCGTTCCGGCCAGATGGCAGGCAGGACTTTATGCTAATCCGCGCGATATCGGTTGTCATGACTGGGCGCAGTTTTATATCGAACCTTATGGATGGCTGTATGCCGACTGTTCATTCGGGGGCGGTGCATACAGGGACGATGTAAAAGAGAGAAGAGAATTTTATTTCGGCAACCTGGATCCGTTCCGGATTCCGATGAACTCGGAATTCGGATGGGAGTTTACACCGCCGATGAAGCGGCCCGGCAGCGATCCGTATGATAATCAGACCGGGGAAGCGGAGTACGGAGACAGGGCGCTGATACATGACGAGCTGGACACGGCGCATGAGATAATAGAGATAAGGGAAATTGAATAAAGTAAATCAAAATCCGTTTACAGACAGGAGGAAATAGACTTTGGAAGACAGAGATAAAGATAATAAAATTGATGAAGAGACAACTGTGACATCAGAAGGCGGCGAACAGAAACCGGACGGCGCTGCACCGAAATCAGACGGAGATGATGATTATGAAAAAATTTGTTATGTCTGCCGTCGTCCGGAGAGCAAGGCCGGTACAATGATTACAATGCCGGGAGGCATGAATTTCTGCCACGATTGTATGCAGAAGGCATTTAATTCAGTCACACAGAGCGGCCTGGATTTCAGCAAGCTTCAGAATATGCCTTATATGAATATGAATCTCAGTGATTTTCCGAATCTGGATAATATGAATCTTGAGATTCCGAAGAAAAATAAGGTAAAAAAGAAGAAAGAGAAAGAGGATGAAAAGAAACAGCAGGAATTCAGTATCAGGGACATCCCTGCGCCGCACGTGATAAAATCCCGTCTTGACGAATATGTAATCGGACAGGAGAAAGCGAAAAAAGTCATCTCTGTTGCAGTCTACAACCACTATAAGCGTGTTCTTTTACAGAACGGCGGGCAGGATGAAAATCAGGAGGAGAAGGTACAGATTGAAAAGTCCAATATCCTGATGATTGGACCGACCGGAAGCGGCAAAACATATCTTGTCAAAACACTGGCGCGGCTACTGGACGTGCCTCTGGCCATCGCAGACGCTACTTCCCTTACGGAGGCAGGTTACATAGGGGACGACATCGAGAGCGTGGTGTCAAAACTGCTGTCAGCGGCCGATAATGATGTGGAGAAAGCGGAGCATGGAATCATTTTTATCGATGAAATTGATAAGATAGCTAAAAAGAAGAATATAACAAACCGTGATGTAAGCGGCGAATCCGTACAGCAGGAGCTGTTAAAGCTCTTGGAGGGCAGTCAGGTGGAGGTGCCTGTAGGCTCCAACCAGAAGAACGCTCTCACTCCGATGACTACGGTAGATACCAATCATATTCTGTTTATCTGCGGCGGTGCATTTCCTGATTTGGAGGATATTATTAGAGAAAGACTGACAAAATCAACTACAATGGGCTTTATGGGAGAGCTTCGCGACAAATATGAGTCAGATCCGGATATTTTGACCAAGGTGACTACGGAGGATCTTCGTACATTCGGCATGATTCCTGAGTTCCTGGGCCGCCTTCCGATTGTCGTTACGCTTCAGGCGCTCACAAAAGAGCTGATGGTTAAGGTGCTGAGGGAACCCAAGAATGCGATTTTGAAACAGTATGTGAAGCTTTTGGAACTGGATGAGGTTAAGCTTGTATTTGAAGATGAAGCATTGGAGTGGATTGCGGAGGAAGCCATTAAGAAAGAAACGGGAGCGCGTGCGCTCAGGGCGATCATAGAGGAGTTCATGCTTGACATCATGTATGAGATACCGAAGGATTCCAATATAGGCTCTGTTGTCATAACAAGAGCCTATCTGGAAAAAAGCGGCGGCCCTATGATTGAAATGAGGGGGTAGGCAAACGCGCAGTTACTGCCGTATACGTAAGAATGAGTTATAGAGATCCAGCATTCCATATCCCCATTCCCGGTTGGGATAGGTAATGTTTGAATTTCTTCTGGCGCCGCGGATCAATATTGATTTTGCGGAGGATGTATTGAGCGTCAGGACAGTTTGATTACGCACTGCCCAGGATAGCAGGTTGGCAGCCGCCCCGGCCACATGGGCGGCTGCAATGGAGGTTCCGGTTTCCGCACGGTTATCGGGAGCCACGACGTTGACCCCGGGGGCAGCCAGATCCGGTTTGATTGTGCCGAGTCTTGTGTAGCCCCTGCTTGAATGGATGTAAATACTGTTATTGCGGTGGTTATAAGCGGCAACCGTGATGGCTCCGGCTGTGTTTCCAGGTTCTGTTATAATCGTATTCGGATCGGGACGCAGAAAAAATGTATTCTCGGATATGAGACCGGCCGTGGGGAGCCAGATATTATATTCTCCCTGTATAAACAGTTCATTATGCACTCTGATTTTCCAGATGCCGGGAGTGGGATTCTTGAAGCGCATCATGATAAGCTGGCTGCCTGTTGCGCTTTCTGCACCGCTGTAGCTTAAGTAGATAACGGTATCTTCCAAAAGGAAAGTGAGGCGGTGCTCCTCCGGAGAGGTATTGGAGACCCGGGGGATCAGTTCCCCTGTGGGCGAGGTAAAGGCGACGGAATAGAGTTCGGACTCCCTGGCCCACAACTCCATTGTGAACCCGGTTTCATTGCTTCCTACCCGCAGCTCAACTTCCTCATACTCCTCCTCTGCGGCAATGTGGCCAAGATAATGGTGGCCAAATCCCGTTTCGTTGCCCCCGGCCACTACGGTTATCAGGCCGAAGCTATTGCTGAAATGATTGAGATAACTCGGCAGAGGCGAAGAGCCGCTGTGGCTACCGGTATTCGTACCGATACCCAGCAGGATGGTAAGGGGAAGAGAGTATTTCCGGGACATCAGTAGAAGATATTTAATGCCCAGCATGATATCATTTTCCTGGTAAGCATGCGCATCTTCAGCAACCATATAAAAATCTCTGAGATATTTTTTGGCCGGTTTCAGTTTTACAACCGCCAATTTCGATTCGGGGGCGGCACCCGTGAAATTGGAGGCCGGCACTTCATTCCCCGCGGCAACCGTTGCCATAAAAGTGCCGTGACCAATCGTATCGACAGAGGGGACGATGGAAAGCGGCTCCACACTATTTAAGGCCTCATTAATCTGTTCCTCTGTATAGGAGGTTCCATAGTGGATATCCTGTACGATATCTCCCGTTTCAATTCCCTGGCCCTCAATAGTCTGATCCCAGATTCCGACAATTCTAGTGGAACCATCCATATTTTTAAAAACAGGATTCTGGTAATCAATACCGGTATCTACAATACCAATCAGGGTGCCGCTGCCTTTATAGCCCAGTTGGGGCTGGTCGAAAGTTCTTAAAATTCCGGCGCTGTCCATATTGGCAGAATCCAGCAATGTATAGAGGCTGGGAATTGTATCATATCCATCTTTTCCTATAGAAAGCGGCTCCACTTCAGAGAGCGGCTGGTATGCAACAATAAATTGCGGATTGATAAAATCATAACAAAAATCAATGTCCTGCAGAATTGATTCAGGTGAGAATACATAATATCGGTAAATAAAATCAGCAATTGATTCAGAAACGGAATTTTCAGTACACGCCATGCGCAATTTCCTTAAATTGTTTTTATTAATATATGCCGGGCAGGAGAAAATATTATAGTAACAGTTCAGCCATGATGTATTCCGCGAGGTGTTTTCGCTGCTTTTTGCGAAAATCCCGAGTTAAGCGGCGCGAAACGGCTTTTTTTGCCGTTTCTGTGCATCATTTGTTGCAGTTTGGCCGAAGGCTGAACTGTAACATATTATAAGGAAAGCTGTCTCGGGAAACTTTACGGGAATGCAAAAAAATGATACGATAGAAAGAAGAAGTCTAATTTATTTATGAGCAGGATGGGAGGAAGATTATGCAGTTTCTCGGATTAATGGCAGGCCTGTTCGGCCTTGACATACTTTTAAAGGGGAAAATAGAAGCCGGCGATAAGGAAGATTTCCCCAGGGATATGGAAGGAACCTCCGGTAAGATAAGGCTTTACAAAAATCATAATGACGGTTTCTGCTTTGGCCTCTTAAAAAACAACCAGGAACTGGTGAAAACGGTTCCTCTGGTTTTTACGTCTGCTGTGACGGGTGTTTTTTTCTGGCTGCTTACTAGAAAAAGCCGTCTGATCGACAAACTGGGATTTTCCCTGGTGACGGCAGGTGCGCTGAGCAATCTTTTTGACAGGGTGAAACGCGGTTATGTCGTGGATTATTTCAGCTTTCAGTTCGGCTGGCTTAAAAAGGTGGTATTCAATATCGGCGATCTTTGTATCTTTCTTGGTACTTTTCTGCTGACTGTTTCCGAGCTTTTCTCCGGTCCGGAGAGCAGGCCCGGAGGAAAGTCGGAACCTAGGGCAGATAAAGCGGATGGAGCTGTGGAGCAGTAATACCTAATCATTAAAATTCATCATAACGGCGCCGATTGCCGTAGCGAATGCGGCATTCGGCGGTATGATGAAATGTACGCCGTAGAGCTCTTTCATTTGCTCAAACACAGCGAATACCTTGACCGCCGGAGGCAGGCAGGCTAGGGAGCCAGTCAGGACAATGTCCCTGGCCGTATCGTTAGTCAGGGCAAAAATAGCCAGGACGCCTACGGTCTGGTACACGAGGTTAAAGAGGGCGGCGGCGACATCACAGTCGCTGGCGTCATTTTTAACTTTTCCAAAGTTGGCGGCGGTCAGTTCCGGGGGCAGTGAAGCAATATCGCCGCAGAAGATATCACTCATCATCAGATCTACCTTTCTGAGATCACCTTTCTCAGCCATGGAGGACAGGACGAAAATGTCGGTTTCGTGAAGAAAATGGGAGGCCAGCCCGGATAGGGTTCCGCCGCCGACCCCGCTTCCCCCTATATGGCGGATACTGTTTTTGTCCGCCCGCACAAAAGCGGTGCCCGTACCGATGCTTACAACCAATGCTTCATCCAGACCGGCCAGAGCCAGTCCGCCGCGTGCGATGGCATCCAGCTCCACTGCTTTGACGGTTGGGATTGCATAAATATCTTCCTCGATAAAGGAGGCGCCCACACCGGTGAGGACGATTTTAGAAATATCGGCCAGAGACAGTCCGTGTTCACGCAGAAAACGGCCGAGAGCGCCGTACAGGCTGGTTATCTGATCCGATGCTTTGACCTGCAGTGTGCCGAGGAGCTTTTTTTCTTCAGTAAATCCGGCTATTTTTGTTGTGGAACCGCCGATATCAATACCGATTGTAGCTTTCATAATTTTTCCTTCCGTGTTCTCTAATAATAGCTTTATTATAAACAGAGGCGGGATTTTTAGCAAGCTTTCCTATTATTTGTTGACATGCAGTGGGAAATATTGTAGAATCAGCTTTAAAATATGATAAAACAGGAGTTGATTTTTTTGGATTCAAGTGACGCCATACAGTTGCTTATTTTAGTTGTTTTGCTTGCATTATCTGCATTTTTCTCATCTTCAGAGACAGCCCTTACCACGGTGAACAAGATCCGTATGAGGACTCTGGCCGATGCCGGTGATGGCAGGGCAGAGTTTGTTATGAAAGTGATCAGCAATCCGGGCAAGATGCTGAGTGCAATTCTTATTGGCAATAACATAGTAAACCTTTACGCATCATCCCTATCCACAATGCTGGCTACAAGGTTGTGGGGCAACGAGGCCGTGGGTTTTGCGACGGGTGTGCTGACATTGCTTATCCTTGTATTCGGCGAGATAACGCCGAAGACGGTTTCCACAATATCAGCAGAGAGCATTGCTCTTCGCTTTGCAAAAATTATATATATTATAATGATAGTTTTGACACCGGTGATTTACATCGTAAACCATCTATCTTTTTTTGTCCTCAAATTGTTCCGGGTTGATCCGAATAAGAGAGGGGAATCCATCACGGAGGATGAACTGAGGACCATTGTCCAGGTCAGCCATGAAGAAGGTGTGATTGAGTCGGAAGAGAAGAAGATGATCAACAATGTGTTCGATTTCGGTGATGCCGTGGCAAAGGACGTCATGGTCCCCCGTATTGATATGAGCTTTGTGGATGTGAATACTAGCTATCAGGATTTGGTTGACATATTCCGCGAAGAGAAGTACACCAGATTTCCGGTATTTGAAGAGTCGACGGACAATGTGATCGGCATTATCAATATTAAGGATATCTTCCTCGCGGAAAACAGCCAGGATTTTTCAGTGAAGAATTACCTGCGCCAGCCGCTCTACACGTATGAGTTTAAAAAAGTATCGGAACTGATGATTGAGATGCGTAAAGCCATGATAAATATTGTCATTGTTCTGGACGAATACGGAGCGACGGCGGGACTTATCACGCTGGAGGACATGCTGGAGGAGATTGTCGGGGAAATCCGTGATGAGTATGATGAAGATGAGGAAGAAGCGCTTATCCAGATTGGCCCCAGGGAATATGTGGTGGAAGGCTCCATGAAGCTGACAGATTTGAATGACTATCTGGAACTGAATCTTCAGTCGGAGGATTATGATTCTATCGGCGGTCTGGTAATCGGACTCCTCGATCACCTGCCTGAGGAAGGCGAGGACGTGGTGATTGATAATGTGCGTCTTTGCGTGGACAGCGTAGAGAAAAACAGGATTGATAAGATACATCTATATATTCTCAACCCCATCGAGGCGGTTACGGCGAGGCGGGAGGAAGAGACGGAAAAACAGTAGAATTTAAGAAATGACTGCATCGTATAAACATGTTACAGCCAGACTTATTGAAGTCTGGCTGTTTGCATATCTTTGCGACTGTCCGCAGGAATATGAAAATACGATCAGCTTATCATTCCGCCTATCGTGCCGCTTCCGGCGCACATGGCAAAGATGAGGGCCAGTTCATTCATATTGCTTCCGATACTCTTGTGGATTAAAAAAGAAACGGCCAGGAGTACCAGAAAATAAGCCGTACCGGAGAAAAAGCCCCACAAAAACCGCTTTACTTTTGCTGCTTTACCAGCCAGAACCCCGCCGATAAAACAGGTGACAATGTAGATAACATTGATCCCCAGATTTACCTGACTTTCACTCAAATGAAGCTGATAAAGGCCGAATGCCAGAAGCAGCAGAAAGATGGCGGTGAGTATGTAGGTGATAAAAATGGTGCGGATTATTATCCGCAGACTGGACTTTCCCATAATGACTCCTTGTAAATTTTCTTCTGCTTCATGTATATTCATGAGATGGCCAGGATATGCGGACAGCCGTAAATGGAGATTTAGTTAAGCAGGTGAGGACGCCGCCGGTACGGCCAGCGGACGGGGTGGTGGGGTGTGTATATGAGTCTTTCGTCCCGGGG
>OBXO01001465.1_pt1 | contig 10991 bp, 13 predicted proteins | sample 1501431 | NCBI WGS metagenome assembly OBXO01 (sample SAMEA2580163, study PRJEB22360) | human gut metagenome | biome: human gut; feature: human-associated habitat; material: faeces | place: Denmark | collected 2008/2010 | reverse complement strand
ATTGGTAGTGTAGAGGTCGCGGGTTCGATTCCCGCTAGCAGCTGTATGTATGGCCCTTGGAAATCTAATATTTTCAAGGGTTTTCTCTTATTTAAATGTTATATAAACTTATGTATAAATTGTAAAATTTTATGTTATTTTATTTGTATTTATTTTGCTTATGTTGTATAAGTGTTGTAAATATGTTGTACAACAAAACAAGCCACAACCTAAGTATATCAACGGTTGTGGCATTTTATTTATTTCACATATAAATCTGCTTCATAAGCACAATATCCTTTACTGCACCTAATAAGATTTAGTGAATGGTATCTTTTTAGATTTAGTAGGTCTTCTACTGTAAAACCAAATTGCTTAAACTCTTGTTCTAAATAATTGAAGTTTGCCTTATCTGTACCTTGCAAAAGTATATATGATGCTCCTGCACTCTTTAAACCTGTCATTAATTCACCTAGGTCTGCAAGTTGATGGGCTGTAAAGCCTAATCTTAATTTAAACTTACGACACTCTCTTAATATGTTACTTAGTGGCTTATATGCTGTAGGTGCTTGGAATATTTCATCTAGCAATATGTGATAAGGCAATAAATTATCTTGTTGCGCTCCCCTAATATTACAAGCTAACCATATTTTAGAAATAAAGAATGTCACTAGTACATTTCTTACATGCTGACTTCTAAACTTGTCGGCAGGCATCTTAATTATGATAATTTTACCTTGGTCCATGGCTTTAGCAAAGTCTATATTATCACTAGAAGGTTTATTAAACATCATTCTCATACGTATATCTTCTCTAAGGCTATTTACCCTATCAATAATATGTTCTATTTTACTATATTTTGTGCCCTCTACTTCCCTTCTGATTACTGTTACTTCATTACCATTATCATCTTTTTTCTTTTCTTTATATTCTTTCACTTCATCTAATTGTTTGAGAGTTTCCACCTGGCCCTCTAAATAAGGCATAAAATCTCTCGGTATCATATCAATAAATTCTTTTCTAACAACATGACTTTCTAAACATCTTATAACATCTCTTAGGCTCATATTATCATTAATTAAAACAATATCTGCTGCACTTGTAAAAAACTTACGCATCTGACCACTCAGTGGCTCCCCTGTGTATACTGCATCTATTAACGCTGTTACTTGTTGTTGATGTAGGTTAGCACTTTCAATTCTTTCAAAGACTGTATTACCTGTAATGTGATATTCATTATACGCAAAAGCCTGCAAGCACTCTTCTTTACTTAAATCTATCTCTAAAAGTTTATCTGGTGGTGTAATAGCCTTGATGCTATCAGCTAACTCACATTTCTTTATATAATCTATCACTATAAGACCGTGTCCAGCATTGATAACATCTTTGGCATACTCTGTATTCTGAAATGTTTTACCTGCTCCCATTGGCCCTAATAGTATAAAAGGCAAGTTAGAAATTTCTTTATCACTACTAAAATAAGTCTGAACTGTATTTCCTTTATAAGTGCTTTCACCAACTTTGATAATTCCATTTAAAAGTTCATCTTCTACTTTACTCTCTAGCACATTTACATGATTTATCTTATGCTGCTGTAGTAGATCTCGACCAGGTAACTGTAATAAGCAACTACTTTCTTCCACTCCTATTTTATTCATAGCATACTTGTTAGGCTGGCACTTGTAATACTCCAACTTATTATCTCCATCCAAAGACCTAAAGCTTTGGCAAGTCATTATAGCGTTTTGGTTAGCCCTAGTCTTGTTGTTGGCATAGCTTACAACACCTATATTTAAGCCTAAGATAGTATCATTTCTTTTCTGTAATGATTCACTAGATAACTTCTTAGAGTTCATTGTAAGTGCATTTTTTAGCTCTGTGAGAGGGTTGGATTCTGACACATTCATATTTAGAAGCTTATTTGTTAAATCATCTAAGAAGTCACATATCTTATAAAGCAGATTAAGACCTACAGCCCACCCTGTAGGCTCTTTTGGTATAGGGATATTGTTAAGGTACTTATTCTGTATCTGCTCTGCTTTAGTCTGCCATCCCCAGTTATTCGTATAAGCAAAGTTATACATGACCGTTATCCTATCACCTTGTTCCATTACATCAATCACATTGAGCATGTTATTTAAAAGCACATTACTCTTCTTATCTACATTAAGCGCCAGTGCATCATTACTCTTATACTGCAAAGTGTAGTATATGCTATCACCACTAAACTTCATTTCTTCCACACTTTCTTCTATTGTAGCCGTGGGCCAAGTAGCACTTAGCTTTTCTTTTACCATGGTCTTATACATAGTGGGAACTATAAAATAAAATCTAACATCATCTTTATAAATATCTATCATGTAAACGCATTTCATCTTAGTTTCTACAACGTATTTCTTCTCTTCCTTATGTACCCTATGTCGTATTGTAGACATAGTTTTTGCTATCGTACTGCTATTGTAGTTTCTACAGCTAGAGTGCGGGGTTATTCTGAATGTCGTATACGTTGGATTAACTACTTCAAAGTATTTACTGAGTAACATAGATTTCATGCTAACACCTACTTCCTAAAAACTTTCTTGAATATCTTCATCATCTTCCAATCTTTAAAACATTCTTCTTTGATTATTTCAAAAAGACCTCTTACAAATCTCTCTTCTGCTTCAGGAGATATTTCCATGTTCATTATAAAATCTTCCAAATCCATGCTTTCATATTCTACGCCATTAACCATAATTTTGTTTTTTGATACTTGGATAATATCTACTTTATCATCTTTATTCTTTTTGTTATTAGGAAAGTGTACTATTTCTCCCATTACAAAATCACCGCCTTTGCAATTTCCCATGTAATAGCCACTATACCACTACCTACAGCTATATCTCTGCCTTTTTGTATCTTGCAAATATGCATAATAACCCCTACTGTTCCAACTATCTTACACATAGCTAACATGTAAACACCTCCTAATCAAAGAATCCCTTTGCCAGGTCAAATATATCAGGCAACCCGTATAATACAATTACAGCTACAAAATACTTCAATACTGTTGATACAATACCACTTATATCTTGCTTCTTAAAGTTCTTTACTATATCTATGCCAGCAAATACTATAGCGGCCCAGTATCCTATTGTCTGTAGTGCAATTAACACTTTAGAGCATTTTTCATCTACCTTATTTGTAAAATTATCTACATTAAATTTTGCGTAAAGCGCATTGGCTGTAGTAGCCATGATAAAAGTAGCCCCTATGATAATATTCTTAGCTTCTGCTAATGTAACTTTTGCCATTGCCTCCCTAGCAAGCTGGTAATGGCTCTTATTGTATGGTATATAGCATACCTCTATACTTCCTAATCGCATAAAATTCCTCCCAAAATTATTTTTAAATGTGTATATATCTCTTAATACTCGGAGATACTTAGATATAATAAATAAAATGAGGTGAAATAAATGTTCCCTATTATGTTAGGCTATATTGCTGCTTATGCTGTAGCATGTGCTGCAGTAATCTTTTAATTGCAAACAATTTGTTAACATTTCAACAGACACCCAGTAGACTTGCATAATTTCAAAATTTCTAGCATACGCTTGTAGTGTGAGCGGATGTGAAGCACGTAGTCGAGCATACGTCACTCTACTGCATCGTGGGCAAGTGCACCCTTAAATAAGACTGCCAAAAGGTGGTCTTTTTTTATTTAATTAACTTAGTGTATTCAGTTAAAAACTTCTTTTTCCCTTCTACCGTGAGTATGTGGCTCTTATTTGTCTCTATCTGGGCCACCACCTCTTTATACTTGGCTGTTGTATCTTTTACTTCCCCATCCACTAAATCAATAAGCGCTGTTCCTCTAACTCCCAAGCAACTCTGAAATGAAAATTCCATTACTTCAACCTCATACCCATCTTTCTTAAGATTTCTTACTATGTTTTCAAATTTCATACAGCTACCTCCTATCTTTAAAGACTTCTTTTACTAGATCATCTAATACAATCTTTAATTGCAAGTAATTCTGATTGCATATAGTAATCTCTTTTTTACACTCTGTAGCCATTTCATCTACATACCCTATAGTTGCATACCCCTCTTGTTTAAAGTCCAAATAAAACAGTATAGCGTCTTCTATAAGCCTGCTTGCGTTGTCACTCTCTGATAATGCCTTATCTACTCTAGTATTTGTTACGCTTATATGTCTTTTAGCCATCATGTGCCTCCTTATTAGCCACTTTTAAATGTGGTTACTTTGTGGCTATCTCTTATACACTACTAGATATATGCAAAGACGCACTCGTTTTATTCCTAGTTTTATTGAAATTTTTACCATATAATGCTAATTTTAAATTACTACTTTTATATTGGGGGATTGTTATGATAGATTACAAAGGATTAGATATGCTTTTAATAGAACGAGAAAAAGACAGAAAGTACCTACACGAGCATCTAGGCTTAAGTTGGGATACTATTGCTAAGTTTAAGAAAGGTGAAAGTGTAACGCTTGCTACTATAGAAAAAATCTGCATACACTTTAATTGCAACATAGAAGATATAGTCAAAATAAAAAGGCCCTAGCATCTAAAAGCTAGGGTTTTGCCATATAAGCCTTGTTTATCAATGCGTTTGTGCATTTTAACAAGAGTTACACGGTTACAATGCCGGTTACAACTTTTTAACCATGTAATTCCTTATATATATAACCACAACCCATTGAAAAGATTGGGTTAGTATATATATAGTAATAATGCACAATGTAACTGTGTAACTATGTAACTGGTTTTAAAAGAAAATAAAAAAGTATAAAAACATGCATTATAACAGTACGATTTACGATAAATTATAAAAGTCTGTAGAAAATAAGTTACAGTTACAGAAATGCTATAACCATTGAGCACCAACGCTTAGAGGCGTAACTGATAAGGTTACAAAAAAATAAACCCTACCATTAAGGTAAGGTCTATTTTTAATTTAAAGGTATTTCAAATGTATAGTGTGAATTTTCATCAAAAAATTGTGGATAATCTTTTTTTAGCTTTAATTCCTTTTTGAGTTATTAAAAATATATCATTAAACTTCTAGAAATAAGGGTTAGGTTTAAAAAGAATTGCTATAAAGTCTATCAATATACCAATTCCCAATAAACCAACTGTACATATATATACTATCCCAAGCAGAATTTTACCCTCATAGAACTTATGCGCACCAATAAAACCTAAGAAAAAGCATAGTAATAGGGCAACCCATTTATTCTTAGGTTTAACCCCTTGTGGCATGCCCGCATTAGTATTAGTGTTAGTATTAGCATTGGTATTATTTATAACTACCTGAGGCTGTACTTGTTGAGGTTGTGATGACTTTAATTCTTCAACCTGTCTACCACAATGCACACACATTACTGCATCAATATTGATTTGTTTGCCACAAAACTTGCAAAACTTCATGTTAGCTGATTGATTTTCTTGTACTATATTAGTTTCATTTTCCATAATAAAATCTCCCCTATACAAATATTTTATTTAGAATAATTTTATTATAAATTTCGAAATAATACAATCTCTTTATGTAAAATAGAATTTACTATAAGGCAAATAAATAGTAAAACTTAGACTCATTACACGCATTGCTTTTAATTTTAAGCTGTGGTATATTATTTATGTCTTTAGTTATTATATTTTGCTAAAATCCTCACAATACATGTATCAAAAAGCAGTATGTTACTCTCATGGCATACTGTTTTTTATTGCTAAACGAATAGCTTGCATTCATTTTTTCACTATGCTATATTATTTATGCAAGTTGTTTGTAACTGAGTGACAGTTCTAAAAAAGTAGTATGTTCCCATAACGACATACTGCTTTTTTGTTGCTCTAAACTCTATACTATGCTATATTATTTATAGACGTTCTTTTTGAAAATAAATCTCACTAAATTAAGAGGTAGCCTATGGGCTACTTTTTTTACTGCTTAAAATCTATTTACTTTACATACGTCATAGTATTATAATTTATATCGTTGTAATACAACTATTTCTACACGTCCCCATGTAGAATAGCTTAGGAGTAGATTAGTCTACTCCTATTTTTGTGCAAATAAAAAAGATACTAACTTAATCCCCATTAAATTTAGTATCTTTTTCTATATTATACTCCCCTAAATAACTCCCAGCATTCAGTATTATATCACATTGTTAGATATATATCTATAAAACCTCTTAAGTTAATCATAATATTTTGTAATAATTTAATATATTGACTATTTTTGCATTTAAATGTTATTATATACTAGTAAATATTACTTGTTCGTTACGGTAATATTTATAAATACACCCTGTAACTCCCCTAAAATTACAAGATCCCTAACAAAAAAATAAAGGCTAGAACCGAAGTCCTAGCTCAAATAATATTTTTATCAAAATAACTACTTTCTCATTGCAGTCTATTCATTATCTAATAAATATCCAGTTAACTTTTAGTCTCATATTCTTAAATTTTATAAGGTTGATACAATTGAATACGCCCATTTTTTTATATTTTCTAGATCATCTTGGTCGGGGTGAGATAACGCCTCATCAAAGTTTTTAATACTTACTTCCAACTGTTTATCTTCTGGATGTTCTGTAATTAAAGCAACATATCTTTCTCTTACTCTAATTGGCATTTTACCTTGACAATAGAAATTTCCTACTACTTCATTTGAAGCAGGAATAATACTTTTCACTCTTGAAAATAGGGTTTCATAATACTCTCTAGAACCTCCAAAACCAGCTGTCCCAAAATAAGCTATTTTTTTATTTTCTAGCTTCTTTATAAATTCCGCAATTTCACTACAGCACATCCCCTTATCTGTCCAAGATCCAATGAAATATAATTCAGCATTTAAATTGTCCTTTGGATCTCCACAGTATATTATATCTTCTTTTAATGCCTTCTTTATATTCTCTGCAACTAACTTTGTATTTCCTGTTAAACCTTTATATACTATCGCAATTCTCATCAATTCTTCCTCCTTGTATGTATTGTTAGCTAATGATTTCTTTAGTCTAACCTTATCATATTTTTTTATTAAAAGCATCCATCAAATCAATGCAAATGATATTCTAAACAAAAAAAGAAGACCATGTTGCCATGGTCTAAAACAAAATATACTCCTGTTGTATAGGGTAATACTAGATAACTCCTGTAATGGGGGAGCTTGCATAATCATTATAGAACAAACGTTCGCATTTGTAAATAGAGATTTGTCATTTTATGCAGAAAAATAGAACCAAGCTTTCACTTAGTCCTACCTTAAAATGATATTTTTATTAGAACAACTATTTCCTCAACCCCAAAGAGATATTACGGTGTAATTTTCCATATTGAACCATCTGGCATTCTTCTGAAATATCCAGGACTTCTCTCAACAATTTCTCCAGTCTCAGCATTTCTAATAATCATTTCTTCATGGTAATCTGGATCTTCAATCCATTTTGACGTGTACATCTTTCCATCATCTAGAAAACATAAACTTTCATTCCTTTCAAATTGGAAATGATTTTCTTTTGGCCAAAGAAAATCTACTGCATCATCATGAATGTTATGTTTAACTAACGTAAATGGAGAACCTTCTAAGCGAATATTTACCATATCTTTACATTTCAAAAAGGGAATTTCTGTGAGAATTTTTATATCGTTATATCCTGGATAAAAAACTAGCACTTGCAATACTTCTTTATTAAAATCATAACAGATAACTCCAAATAAGTTGTCTGCAGGTTCATAAAAAGGTCTTTCTATAAATACATTTCTTTTCTGTTTAATAGGCTCAAAAATAATTCCTGATGGATATTCAATAAAACATAATCTTGTACCAGGATAGTTATTTTTGAAATCAGGTACTTCATATGGTTCTGAACATGGTGTTGACCATATATAATACCACGAATTACTCTCCTCTATTTTATCAAGATATACGTTCTCAAATCCTTTAAACGTCTTAATAATCATTTTATCTGTTTCCTCCATCATAATCTTAATCTCTTACTTATAAAATAGCTGTTTTTCTAATTTCAACTTTATCATATTTTTTTAGTAAAATCAGTATTTTAGCAAAAAATAAAGGATAAGCCCATCAGGACCTATCCTCAAATGATTTTTAAATTTTATTCTTAAACCTAGACGGCAACTTTATCGTCTTCTTGGTCCACATACTATGTACTATACGGAACCCATTTCGGATTTTTATAAGAGCTAAAGAATCAATGAACCTATTATCGTGATTACAAAAATGAAATTGCTACAATCACTATGATTTTCACTACTTTCAATTAGCTATATAGTCATCCTAGTGGTATTATAAAGCTTATAATTTTTACTATTCTAATACAGTATTATAATTTTTAATTTTTTATTTAGCCTTATTTGAAATATCCTATGTGATTTATGTTTATCTCATTTTTAATTTTACTTTTTATCACTAACTTGTATAAATCTACTACAGTAGCTTAAAATAGCGTACATATTATTAAAATTCAATATCCTATTTGATTTTATTGTTATCCTCCTCATTAAATTCCCAATACTTAAATTCATTTTTAATTAATAAAAGCATTTTATAATGTAGGTTTATAAATAAAAAAAGTAGGACCATAGCCCTACTTCATTATTCCCTATTCAGATTTTCAGTAATATCATCAATTAAATCCATAATCTGCGAGTAGTTTTTAATTTAACCTTTGACTACCTGATGGCTCTTAAGCCACCCGCAGAATATTATGAATATAATTCATAATATCACTGCTTGAACCTGTTATTTACACAGTATGTATGCCATAACAAGTATAATAATAACGTACTCCATCATACTAGATAGTATTAAATAAACCATCTTAAGTAGATTTAGAACGTCTTTCATATTTCCACCTCCTTTATCATGTCAGGAGACACTGGAAGTATATCAAATAAAAACTACATATGTCAACACTAAATTACTATAAACAAATAAAATAGTAGGCCTATAATGAATCCTAATTGTGATATACTTGCTCAGATTATTTTTTAATTTAACTTTTTAAAATATTACGCTCCTTTGTAAGCGTCTAACCTTTTGTTTTGCGCTCTAATCTATGCTATTTTTCTAAACACTTAAAAATATAATAATTTTAATCCTATTATATCAGCTTCTTTATGACCCTCATTTTTAATTATCTTTATTGCCTGGTATCTATAACTCATATGAATCATAGACACCAGGCAGCCATCACGTCCAATTTATTTAATTATAACTTTTTATTAAATTTACGTATTACACACTCGAAAATTTGTTTTACACTTTCATTTATTATAGCTATTATTAAAGCATGTAATAATGGTTTTATTGTAACGCCACCTCCTGGATGGCTGCACCTAGTTATAACATATGTAGTTGGTAAAAAAATATTCCTACACCAAAAATAAGACTAGAACTAAATTTCTAGCCGTCATCCTTCATATTTTAAGCAAAAAAATAAGAGGCAAGCTGTACGCCTACCTCTGAGAGTTTTCTTTTTCTACCTGTATATTCTCTAATGTTATAGTCTGACTCTCTTCTACCGAAGTTGTCTCTGTATTACTATTACTTATAATCAAAAATAAACTTACTCCCGTTATAGATAATATAACAATTATCATTGATAGCCATTTTAGAACCTGTTTACTTTTTTTAGAGTCTGTAATTATTACAATTAATCCCATCAAAAAGGATATAACTAATGCTAAAGATGTATTTATCACTATCATAGTTTTTAATAAATCACTCGTCGTCATATCACCGTTGCTGAATATTTGGAAGTTTATACTTATCATAGCAAATATGCTAATAAAAATCCCCATTAAAGTCAGTACATTACCATATATACCATTAACTTTTGAACTTAATTCTTCTGTCATATCTATTATCTTTTCTTTATTTTTTGCATATATGTTACTATATTTCCCAAATCCTCTATATTCTAATTCATCATTAAAAGAAGCTGAATCATCTTTATTATATGGTACATCCGGAATTCCTTTTAACTCTTCAAATATAATTTGAGCTATTTTCTGACCTTTGGATATTTTTATTTTAGCACAGGATATGTTATGTACTCTTAAATAAGCATACGTTGTATGCCCAGGTTGATAATGTGGTCCCGATATATTCAGTCCCAACCTAATCAAGGAGTTTTTATCAGCTATTCTTCCTATTATATTAGTAGGAATACTTAAAAGCTCTCTTGTCTTTATAATTACATACTCCCCAGGGCCTAAATAGTATGAATCTTTATGTACAATACTATCTTCATTAAAAGAATCCTCTTCATCATGTACAAGTATTTTGTCTATAGTAAGATCATAAGAAATACTTCCTACATTGTCTGGAGCAAAATTTTCTGTTATAAGCATACCTTGTTGAGTATATGCTTTTATATCCTTATCTGTTAATATCATAGACATCGCCCTCTATCAAGTTTATTATATTTTATAATACCCCCTATGCATAGAAGTTGTCAAAATAATATTTTGAACAAAAAATAAAGGATAAGTCCATTAAGACCTATCCTCAAATAATGTTTTTATCTTCTAGTTATCTAAAAATAATAAATATGGTTTTTCTTTTTTATCACCGCTACTATGACTTTCCTCTTCTACTATAATAGTTTCTTTATAGTCTTGTTCTTTTAACTTAGCAGTACTTTGACTTTTAACCTGTTCTTTAAGTTGACTTAAAGAATAAGTATTCCATCCCAAAATACCTATCAATCCAACTACTACAACTCTACTTATAAGTTTTCTCATTATTTGCCTCCTTATTTTAATATATTACTATAACTATTTTTTCTCATTTTAAACTTATCACATTTTTATATTTAAATCATTATTTTTTAAAAATAAAGCATAGTCTTATTATGACTAATCTCAAATAGTATTTTCAAACAAAAAAATAAAGGGTAAGCCGAAGCTTATGATATGCTCCCCTTAAGGTAGACAGTTTAAATAATAAAACTGTTATCTTAAGGA
>OBXO01001461.1_pt1 | contig 11026 bp, 5 predicted proteins | sample 1501431 | NCBI WGS metagenome assembly OBXO01 (sample SAMEA2580163, study PRJEB22360) | human gut metagenome | biome: human gut; feature: human-associated habitat; material: faeces | place: Denmark | collected 2008/2010 | reverse complement strand
CCCCCCCCCCGCCACACCGGACATGGTCCGTTCCGGACGCGTCCTCCCAACCTCAGTTAAATCTATTTCTTTCAAACAATTCCCCAATGTGATATACTGTAACTGTCTTTTGGGAGGGGATTTTTAATGAATATGGATATGAATTTAAAGCATCTGGAGTATTTCATCACCGTTGCCAGGCTCGGCTCCATCAATAAAGCCGCCCAGAGCCTCTTTATTTCCCAGCCGTATCTGGGTAAGATCATCAAAGAACTTGAAAATGCCGTTGGCGCCGTTTTGTTCCAGCGCACAAGGGGCGGCGTTTCCCTTACCCCTGACGGGGAGGATTTTATGATCCATGCCGAAAATATAATCCGCGAAGTGGAAAAAATGGAGACGTTCCGCAGTTCATGCAGTGACACCGGGCACTCGCTGGTGGTTTCCATGACAAAGTATTCCCATATTATGGAAAGCTTTATTGAAGTGGTATTAAAGCACAAGGATAATCCTTCATTCATACACCGGCTCAGTGAAGGTACGGCGGATGAAGTGATTGAAGACGTGTATTCGGGCCAGGCCAATATCGGTGTTCTGCATTTTGACGGCAGACGCCACGGTGAGTTCAAGGCAAGACTGTCTTCACAGTCTCTTGATTACCATTTACTGTGCTATGTAAAACCGCACATCCTGGTTTCCACAAACCACCCGCTTATCAGGGAAGGAAAACCTGTCAATCTCCATACCCTGGCGCCTTACGGTTTTGCCAGGTATCTGGGACAATGCGAAGATTTTACATACCGTATATTCTCCCATGATTCTCAATATAACCTGAATTATGGTTCCAGAATGGCCTATCTGACAAGCCGCGCTTCACTGCTCCACCTGATTTCCTGCAGTGATTTTTACGGAATCGGAATCCACGATTTTACAACCCAGACATCAGCCTATCAGGTACTGTCGATTCCGATAGACGACTGCAACGACAGCATAGAATTCGGCTATATACTGCCCAGGAATGTTCCCGTAAATCCAATGACACAGGAATTCTCAGACAGTTTAAAAAACCGGCTGAAAAATATAAAATAGAAATGACCGTATGAAACCGCTCCGCGAGGATCGCAACTCTAAAGATGGCTTGTTCACTAAGCTCGTTACACTCGCTAAGTGAGCCAATGCCTGCGGCGGCAGGGAATTATGCCGCCGCAGGCGGAGAATCCCGCGAGTGGGATTCTATCTTATCAAACAGCAATAAGCCCCAGACGGTAGGAATAGATATAGCGTTCCTTCACGTTCCTTCCCAGCATCTGAGTCAGTGCCTTCTCATAATAATCAAGCTGCGTTTTGTAACGTTTAACCAGTATCTGGGCATCATTCACATAGTCTGTCTTATAATCGACCAGTATCAGGCCATCTTCCTCTTCAAACCAGGCGTCGATGATACCCTGGATCAAAACCAGCTCATCCGAGTCCCAGTCCCCCATCTCGCGGGCCGGTATTCCCATCACAAACTGTTTCTCTTTATACAGCTTTCCTGCTTCTGCCGCCGCCTGCATCCTTTTCCCCAGCTTGGTTGTGAAAAAACGATAGATATCGGGCGGCCATATCATATCTCTGGCTTCTATCGTCAGCTTCCCCTCATCTGCATATTGGTTGAGAAGACGGGTCACTTCCTCTTCCGACGTGATCTGACTGAAGGGCAGCAGCTCCATGGCGCGGTGGTAGGCCGTGCCTCTGGATGTGCCTCCCTCCCTCACCTCTTCCTCTTCCATAAAAACCGGCAGGGTCGGGAGGAATGCAGTCTCCTCTTCCTCCTCCATTCCTTCTTTTTTCAGCTCTGAAACCGACATCTTCGTATTCAGGGTCACATCGGCTTCATATGGATAACGAAAGTGGAAGGATGTCTCCAGCCTCTTACGGTAAGCTGCATCGTAAATTCGATCCGGATCCCGGTTTAACAGCTCCTCCATGGAGACTTTTTTGGAAAGCTGCTCTTCAATCTCATTTACAAGCTGATCCTCTGCTTTTACCCTGGTAACCGATATCCGGCAGCCGCTTTCACGGATGCTCATAAGAAGCCAGTCCAGGCAGGACCCTGCCATTGTGAGAATCGTATAGGGAACCTGACCTCCGTAAAGGGAAATCTGTCTCCATTTTTCCATTCTTCCGTCCAGATTCTTATCCGAAGCCGTCATAATCAGCTTTTCCTTGGCTCTTGTCATTGCCACATAGAGAACACGAAGTTCCTCACCCAGAGCCTCCAGCTCCATCCTGCGCTTCATTACATTCTTTTTAAGCGTGGGACCTTTCAGGCGTTTCCTGCTGTCCAGATAATCTGTTCCAATGCCGAATTCAGAGTCTATAAGGATTTTTCCTCTTGTATCCTGTTTGTTGAACATTTTCCCCATTCCGGCAACAATAACGATCGGGAATTCCAGCCCCTTACTCTTATGGATACTCATGATCCGCACCGTATTGCCCTGTTCGTTAACTGTTGATGCTTCCCCGAAATCCGTATTGTATTTTTTTAGCTTTTCTATATATTGGATGAAATGGAATACGCCCCGGTAGCTTGTGGCCTCATAGGAAGAAGCCTTCTCAACAAGCATGTCCAGATTGGCTCTCCTCGTCTCCCCGGCCGGCATTGCAGAAACATAGTCGTAGTATCCCGTCAGATCGAAAATCCGGTGGAGCAGGCTGTGCATCGGCAGATAGACGGCCGTCTTCCGGAGCCCTTCAATCAATTCTACAGTCTTTTCAAGCTTTTCCGCAATCGCGGCATCATTAAACAGCTCGTCAGTCCCCGTCTTTTCTCCTTCCGGCCCGTGTTCAGAATCTGCCCGGCTCTCCGAGAGAAAATTCCTGACCGCCGAATACAGTCCTCTGTCCCGGCCTTTCTCAATGTTTCTTTTGCAGACTGCAGTAATGTGAGCCAGCTCTCGGTCTGACAGGCCGCAAAAAGGAGCTTTCAGAACAGATGCAAGCGGTATGTCCTGAATCGGATTATCGATGACAGCCAGAAGATTTAAGACGGTTTCCACCTCAACCGTATTAAAGTATCCGGTTCTGGACTCCGCAAAGGCCGGTATTCCCTGGTGCGCCAGTATCTCCGTAAAGCTTTCCGCCCAGCCGCTGACACTCCGCAGAAGGATGACAATATCTCCGTATCTGGCAGGCCGGTAGCATTTCTCATCCTTGTCCCAGACCGCCATGCCGTTTTCCTCGCCGGTCAGCTCCCTGATTTTTCCGGCTATCATGCCGGCCTCCAGCTCCCTGGCCGTATAATCGGAAATATCATCGTCCAGCCCCTCAAGCTCGCTGCCCGCCGTGTTGATAAGGAGCAGCTCCGTATCCAGTTCTCCCTGTTTCCGCCCTTCATACGGCTCGAAGGAAGCCCCCGGATGAAGAGCCGTCTCATCCGTATATTCAATATTCCCAAGCTTCTTTGTCATAATCCTGAAAAAGATATCATTGATGCTAGTTAACACGGTATCGCGGCTTCTGAAATTCTGGTGCAGCTCTATCTTCTGGTAGAGGCTTTCTTCCGATGTATAGCTGTTATATTTTTCCAGAAACAGCTCCGGGCGGGCCAGACGGAACTTATAAATGCTCTGCTTCACATCCCCCACCATAAAAACATTGGGACTGCCAAACCGCTCCCTGGAAATACAGTGAATCAGGGTCTCCTGCACCAGGTTGCTGTCCTGGTATTCGTCAACGAGTATCTCTTCGAACTGGCGGCTCAATTCGTCGGCCACAGGACCGGGCGTTCCGGTTCCTGCCTCTGTCAGGACCTCCAGGGCAAAATGCTCCAGATCGTTAAAATCAACCACATTTTTTTCCCGCTTCTTTTCCCGGAACCGGGCTGAAAACTCCTCCGCCAGCGCAAGAAGCATCAGGATGGACTCCTTCCCTGCCTCCATGTCCTCCAGGGTTTTCTCCGGTGATTCGAACAGATATTGCTCCCGCATTTTCTCAACTGATTTCTTAATGCGCTTTCTGCATTCAGATACCGCTTCTTTTTTCTCCGGATTTACCGTGGAATTCTTACCCCGGATCGCCGCCATTCTTGAGAACGTGAACCGCTCAGCAGCCGAACTGAATTCAAGATATGACCCGCAGGCCGAAATCAACTGCCTTACGTTGCACAGATCCTCATTTACCATCGGCAGATAAGGTTCTGGCCCGTCTTCTTCCATGCAGAGCTTTACCGCATCCTCAAGCTGCCGTTCCCACTCCTCCGCCTGCGTTCTGACGTCTTCAAGCAGAAACCGCATCCACTCCGTCCGGTCCAGTTCTCCAAAATCCGTTGTTTCAAGCTCTTTTCTGCAATGCTCGAACCATTTATCAGGCCAGGGATTGCTCTGTGCAAATGAAAAAACCTGCATAATGTAATCTTCAATCCCGCCGTCCGCCTTGCCGATCGAATACGTATCGACAAAGCGCTCAAATGCCTCCCCTCCATTTGCATAGGAGTCTTCCATCAGTTCCTGCAAAACTTCGGCGCGCAGCAGGAGCATCTCACCTTCGTCGCCGACCCGGAATGCAGGGTCAATATCAATGCAGTCAAAATGTTCCCTCAGAATATGAAGACAGAAACTGTCAATCGTCGTAATCTGGGCAAACTGTACCGTGACGGCCTGCTGCTGCAGATGCTCATTCCCGGGATCTTCTTCCAGCTTTTTTTCTATCGCCGCCTGGATACGCTCCCGCATCTCTGCCGCAGCCGCCTTCGTAAAAGTCATGACAAGAAGCCGGTCGATATCTATTGGGCTATCGCCGGTTATCATTCTGATGATTCGTTCAACCAAAACCGCTGTCTTACCGCTTCCCGCAGCGGCGGAAACGAGCAGATTCCGGTTCCGGCTCTCAATTACGGCTTTCTGTTCCTTCGTCCAGTTCACTGTCATCTTCCGTCTTCCTCCTTTCTCCGCTTCGGCTATCCCCGTTTGTTCCGCCGTCTTTTGGTGCGTATTTGTCAATCTCCTGCCAGATATCTTCCGGATTCAGCTTGTCATCGAACCGCCTGTATCCGTACCCGTCTGTTTTTAAGTCAAAACCGCAGACACTGTGGTACGGGCAGAAGTCACATGCCGTCCGGTTCCCGTTTTTAAAGGGCGCAACGGTAATACGCCCGTCCAGAATCTCACGCCCCATACTCTTGAGCTTCCGGTTGACAAAGGCTCCCAGCGCTTCAAACCTTTTCTCTCCGGCAACAGAGGACTTCTTCGCGATTTCCTCATTCTTGACCGATACGGGAATCACCGAGGAATCCTCTCCCCGGGAGGAGGAAAAATCAAGGCGGTTATCAAGATGCACTACGGCTTCCGGCTTTGCGTTAACCAGTCCGTTCATTCTGAGCTGTTCTAAAATCGCCTGTTTCGTCTCCTCCTCATCCATCTCTTTCTTCCGCTCCACCATCGGATCCGCTATATTATAGTAAAATATGCCGGCCGGAACTATTTTTTTATCAGGATACTTCCTCTGTTCTTTTTCAAGAGCCGCATCCATATAAACCACAAGCTGGAGTTGAAGCCCGTAGTACGCTTCCATCAAATTAAATTTTGTCTTGCCGGTTTTATAATCTATAATCTTCAGGTAAAGCAGATCTCCGTCTTCACAGAGATCGATCCGGTCAATCCGCCCTTTCAGATGGATAGCCTCCTCCTTTGAAACTGGAATTTTCATCGCTTTTAAGTTGTCCGCCGGACTGAATGTCACCTCAAAGCCGGCCGGCTCAAAATCTCCCTTTTTGAGCTGTTCGGTCAATGCCCATACCGTCCGGTCGGTAATCCGGCGGACCTTGCGCTCCAGATACTGATTCCTGGCGCTGCTGGACATAATCGTATTGCCGTAATCCTTCGTCACATCAGAGACGCACTCCGACACCAGCTTTTTTCTGTCTTCCTCAGAAATCTCCCGGAAGGAACGGTTTTCCTCCTTCATCCGTTTAAAATAAAGGTCGATGGAGCCATGGAACAGGTTGCCGATGTCGGAGGCAGCCAGCTCATAGACCGGCCGTTCCGACAGTTCGAGGCCATAAGCCAGAAAATGGGCATAGGCACAGGAGGCGTACTGTTCCATCCTCGTAACGCTGCCGTGAAGGGTTGCACTGTATATCTCCTTTGCCGCGGTTCTTCCGATTCCCCTGTCCTCATATGTATAAAACGATGCCTCCACAAGCTGCCTGACTTCGTCCCGGTACAATTCGGAACGTGAAAAAAAGCCGAACAGCTCCATAAACCGGCTGTCTTGCCTGCTGCTGCCGTAATCCTTCAGTCCCTCGATAACCCGGCGTTTTCCAAGAGGTAAAGACCACGCAGCCATCTGTTTTTCATCGGCCCTCATCACACGTTTTGCCGGAAACATCTTTAATACCTGGCCAATCAGCCCGGAAGGGCGCAGGCTCTTTCCGTCTGAGGATGAAGCGGCATAGGAGAGGTACAGACGGTCGGAAGGTTTTGTCATAACCAGATACAGATAGAGCCTCTGTAAAAAGCCTTCCTCCCTGGCAGTCGGCGCCAGCTCCACCTGACGGCTTTTCAGGTTCCTGCGCTCTGATTCGGTAAGGATTCCGCCTCTTCCTGACGCAGACGGAACAATCCCGTCATTGACTCCCGCAAAAAACAGCACCTTGATGTGGGACAGCCTGGTTCTCGTGATATCTCCCACCACAACACGATCTACAACAGCCGGAATAAGACCCACTTTAATCTCCTCAAAGCCGGCGTCCAGAATGTCTGAATATTCTTTTTTCCCAACGGCCTCATCCCCCAGGAGGGCCGTTATCCTGTCGAATAATGTGATAACAAGGCCGTATACCTGGCTGTACTCCTTCTCAAGGCTCACCTCCCCTGTTTCCCGGAATTCCGCTTCATAATCCTGCAGCTTTTCTTCGATATGAAGCGCCTCCAGAAAATGCACCAGAGCCTCCGTTTTCTCACGCACCGTAGATTTACGGCTGCCAAACACGTCTTTTAACGGTCTCAGGGGCGTGAGTATCTCTTCCCGGAATGCATTCAGTTCCTCCAGATTGATAAGCTCGGCTCCCCTGTAGACAGCCTCCCAGGCCATATCCCATCGTTTAAAGCTGCGGATGCCGAGGGCCAGAGCGTAATTTTCCAGACGGCTTAACATCTCCTGCTTGTCCGTTACCAGCCCGGTTTTCAGATAGCGGAACATGCTCTCGTAAGAGAAATTCTTCTGCATGACCTCCAGTGCTGAGCGCAGAAGCTCCACCATCGGATTTCCCATAATATTCTTTTTATAATCTATGAAAGCCGGTATTCTGTTTGTCTCAAACTGGCGCACTATCTCTCTGGAATAGTCGTCCAGCGCTCCGGTCACCACCGCAATATCGCGGTAACGGTATTTTTCCTGCTTAATGAGGCGCTCTATCTCGCCGGCTATCATCTGCACCTCTTTTAAAGGGGTGTCGGTCTGGAACAGCACAACGCCCGGCACACCTGATGATTCTTCGTATTTACGGCCGCGGAAACGGAACAGTTCCTTTTCAATGAACTGAAGCTCCGGGCTGTTTTTGAACCGGTAGGCCGGATATTGCAAAAGAAGGATATCCTCTTCCCTTCCAGCCCCCGTCTGTGCAGCCAAATCCGTAAGCCTGCACACCGTGTGCTTGCTCATATGGAAGAGATGGGAAGGTCCGCTTTCCCTGTACGGATTTTCTTCCGGATCCATTGTAATAGTTACCACTACTCTCCGGCAGTACTGAAGCAGCAGCTCCAGAAGTCGGTACTGTACGGGCGTAAAACCGGTATAACCGTCCAGTGTCACCACACTGCCCCTGATAAGCTCTGAATCCGGGAGAACGCGGCAGAGCATTTCCAGAATTTCTTCCTTCACAATGCATTTCTTATCTTCCATATATTTTTTAAATGCGCGGTGCAGCACTACCATATCATTCAGCTTCTGTTTAAGCATCGCGCTCCAGTTTTCCTTATCCGCCTCCGAGACAAGCTCTTCCAAAACCTCCGCCGTTATGCCGTACTGAAAAAACTCCGACAGCATGGATTTCAGTTCCCCGATAAAACCTATCTTGTCCAGATGACTGCCGAACAGCTTCAGTTCCCTTTTCTTTTCTGCCGCCACCTTGCGCAGCACCATAGACTTTCCCATATCATCGAGAACGGCCAGGTTCTCCACCGCCAGTTCCTCAAATATCCTGTAGGCCAAACGTTCAAAACTGACAATGTCAATATTCATAACGCCATGACAGGGATGCAGCGTTACAATATCTTTCTGTGTCTGCATGGTAAACTGTTCCGGTACGATAGCAAAATAGCGGCCGTCCGGATTCCCTGCCGCCTGCTCTATCAAATCGTTGTACAGACGACGGGTCTTGCCGGAGCCTGAGCCGCCGATAATGAATTGTAATGACATATATTCTCCTCTGATTGGTAAACTATAACTATTTAATCGTTACAGTTCAGCCTTTGGCCAAACTGCAACAAATGATGCACAGAAACGGCAAAAAAGCCGTTTCGCGCCACTTAACTCGGGATTTTCGCAAAAAAGCAGCGAAAACACCTCGCGGAATACATCATGGCCGAACTGTTACATTTAATCCATATTTTCTTTAGATATTATCAATGGTTTTTATAAATGTTTTATTCCACGCACATATTTTAGCCACATTTCTACTGTATAGTAATAAGTGAACAAGGCAAGAGCCTTAGACAGACTTTTTCATACTCCGGCCAGCAGGTCTAACCTGCTGGCCCTCCCCCTTTTTCAGAGCATGTCACAGCGTGTTTTTCCGTTCGAAGACCTTTCTTCCCGATGCATCGGCAATTCCAATCGCTTCCCTGTATTTTGCAACGGTTCTTCTCGATATCGAGAATCCGGCTTCCCCGAGTTTTTCTGCCAGTATCCTGTCACTGTACGGTTTTTTCTTATCTTCGCCCGCAACAAGAATCCGAATCTGTTCCTTTACCGCCTCCGCACCGGCGCCGCCTGCCTTTTCGGAAGGCGTGTTTTTTGTGTCTGCCGCCAGACAGGTCTGGATACTTCCCCTGGAAAAGAAAAATTGCAGCGGGAACAGGCCCCATTGGCACTGGAGATATTTTTCCCGTACGGCGCGGCTGATGGTAGACTCATTCATTCCAAGCTTTTCAGCCACGCTTCTCTGGGTCAGAGCCGACAGTTTCCCTCTGCCGCCTTCAAAGAAAGCAATCTGAGCCTTGAGAATTTCCTGCACAAGCAGATAGAGCGTCCTGTTTCTCTGCTCCACACAATGGCATACCCATTCCGCCTGTTTCACTTTATTTTTAATATATCCGGCTGCTTCCCCGGAATCCTCCCCCTTCATCAGGGTCAGATAATACGGATTGATGGAAAGCTGCGGATATGTCTCATCATTGATTATAATCTCAAAACGGCCTTCTGTCTTGACCACCAGCACGTCCGGAACCAGATATTTCTGATATTTACCGCTCCCAAAGCCGCTTCCCGGCCTCGGATTCAGCATCCGTATCCGATCGGAAGCCGTTAGCACCTGATCCATGCTGCACTTCAGCTTCCTGGAAATAATCTCCATCCGGTTCCTGCCAAGTTCCTCGAGATAGTCTTCAATGATCTGGCGGGCCAGATCATCCACCTCACTGCCGCCCTCCAGCTGGATCAGCAGACACTCCCTGAGATTCCTGGCCCCTGTTCCCTTTGGTTCCAGTTTCCAGAGTACTTTAAGCATCCGTTCACCGTCTTCTTCCGAAATCTTAAGCTCCCTGCACAGAAGCGGCAGCTCCTCCGTCAGATAGCCGTTGTCGTCCAGATTTAATATCATATATTCTAAAATACGGAATTCTTCCTTTGAGATCTTCATGAACAGGATTTGTTCCATCAGGGCTTCCCTTAAGTCCATCCCCGGTCTCTCTGCCGGTTCGAAACGGCTGGCCTCATCCTGCTCGTCCTGATAATACTGGCGGTTTTGAGCGTCCACGCTCTGCAGCTCTTCCAGCCTCCTGATAAAATCCTCGTTACTCTCCCCTTTGTCGTCCGATGACTTTTCGGAACGCATCTCGTCCATATCCACCACCGGATTTTCCAGTGCCAGATCCTCCAGATATTCCTTAAGCTCCAGCTGTCCCATCTGAAGAATTTCTGTAGACTGAAGCATATTCTGTGATAAGGTCTGTTTTAGTTTCTGTTCCTGTCTGAGTTCCACTGTAACCACCCCTCTTATCTGCCGCCCGCTTTACCCCCGGAGCGTGTATGTAAATTTATGTCTGCAGGATGTACTCCGAAAGGAATCCCCCCTCGCGGGATTCCTTAATCGAAAAGCTCCCTCGGCACAATGCAGAGAGAGCTTTTCTTTGATTGAAGGCGGTGACCCCTACCGTTTACTTTAATCGTCTAATTCGTCTTCTCCGACTACTTCATCATACTCCTGCTCGTCTAACAGTTCATCGAAGGCATCGGCAACGATCTCATACTCATCGTCGTCTTCAATGTTTTCCAGATTCGGCTGGCCGTTCTCATCTTCTGAGTAGCGGTAAAGATATACTTCTCCCTCATCCGACTCATCATTCGCATCTTCCATCGGAAGGAGGGCGATATATTCTTTATCTCCTGCCGGAAAGATAGTAAGTACAACACACTCCAGCTCTTTTCCATCATCCAGGGTGAGTGTTACCGTCATCTCCTCCTGATTGTCCATTTCTTCCGGAGTCATATTCTTTTTGTCTTCCATCTTAACCTCTTTCTTCTGCCAAACGGCAGGCAATTATAATTGCATATTTACTTTTTTCTAACTTTCCAACTCCACTTTATCAGAGGCCGTGAGAAAAATCAAGGATATTTTTTAATTCACTGCGTTCCCGTTACTGTTCACACCCAATGTCATTTAGTAACACTATGGAAATTTAACTGAGGTTTGGAGGACGCGTCCGGAACGGGCCATGTCCGGTGTGGTGAGGGGGCTTTATGAGTCTTTTGTCCCCGTGGGAGATTGTCGTGAGGGGGGAATCCGGCCGGAACGAATTCTTACGGGGACCGTTTGCACTCTTCGAAGCGCATAGCCGTGCTAAATTCG
>OBXO01001460.1_pt1 | contig 11027 bp, 10 predicted proteins | sample 1501431 | NCBI WGS metagenome assembly OBXO01 (sample SAMEA2580163, study PRJEB22360) | human gut metagenome | biome: human gut; feature: human-associated habitat; material: faeces | place: Denmark | collected 2008/2010 | reverse complement strand
ATCATCGGCAATCTGGACCATGAGTGGAGAAAAATTCTGGCCACCGGCATGATTCTTCTCCCGCCCTTTAACGGCTTTGCCCTGGGTGCCGGCATGAACTTCAACAATATCCTGAGAGCGGGTATTTCCGGTATTGTGCTGGGCCTTCTTACCGTTCTGGCCACCGGACTTCTCACCTTTTTCCTCTACAGCGCCCTCCGCAGAAAGGCGGATCCCATGGGCGCTGCCATCGGAACCACGGCCGGGGTGGCCACCACCACGCCCACTGCCGTAGCCATGGCCGATCCTTCCTTCCAGCCTCAGGTGGAAACAGCCACTGCCCAGACAGCTGCCGCCGTGGTAATCACAGCCGTGCTCTGCCCGCTGCTGGTATCCTGGCTGTCCAAGGTATCCCGCAAATGGAATGAAGCTCACGGAATAGCGGCAGACATTCCTGTCCCTGAACAGGAGGGCTGCGAAACCCAGCCAGCGGCAACTGCTGATTTAGACTAAACCGGACAAATGATATTGACAGACGGAGGAAACAGACAGACATGAAGCGAACCATATTAAATGCAGGAATGATTTTGTGCGGGGAACAGCTTACTCCTTTGGAGAACGGCTCCCTTATCATCGAAGACGGGATAATCCGGGAAATCCTGCCCCGGAAAGCCAGGGAGGCCTTGTACTTGGAAGATGCAAAAGAAATCAGCCTTCCGCACATGACCCTGATGCCGGGCATGATAGAGTGCCACAACCACCTGTGCATTGATGCAGCCCTTCCGGAACATCTGGAGCTGCTGGCCTGGAGCAATGAATGCCAGCTGACCCTGCTGGCATTAAAGGGACTTAAGGAAGACCTGATGAGCGGTGTAACCACAGCCCGGTGCATGGGGGATAAGTACTACATAGACGTGACCCTGAAGAAGCTGATTGAGGACGGAAAGGCTGAAGGCCCCCGTCTCCTGGCAGCGGGCATCGGCATGAAGGGAAGCCACGGAGCGGGCCACATCGGAATGCCCCACTGCGGGACCGAAGAAATCCGCCGCACCTGCCGCGAGAACTTGAAAAAAGGCGCGGACCTGCTGAAGCTTTTCATAACCCCCGGTGTTCCGGATCCCTTCAGCACCTTTGTGCCGAGCTTTCTCAGCCTGGAGGAAATCTCCGTTGCGGTCAGTGAAGGCGCGCGCCTGGGCATCCCCACTGCCGCCCACTGTATCGGCGGCCAGGGCCTGAAAGACTGCATTGACGGCGGAGTGGATGTGATTGAGCACATGTACATGGCTACGGAACAGGACGTGGATCGTCTGGCTTCATCACGCTGTGTGGTGGACCTGACCTCCGGTATTTTCTTAGACCCCAGCCGGGAGGAATTTCTCTCACCTGCCAATGCCCTGAAGGTAAGGCAGAACCGCAGCCGGGTCCGCGAAAATGTGTCCCGCATCATCAAGGCCCGCCTCCCCTTTGTCCTGGGAACAGACGCTTATCACGGCCTTCTGTACCGGGAGGTAGGATATGCAGTGGAACTGGGAGCCGCCCCTGTAACCGCCATCCAGGGCGTCACCTCCCACGCGGCCAAAGTCTGCCGTCTGGAAGACAGAATCGGAAAGCTGGAAAACGGCCTGGAAGCAGATATCATTGCCGTAAAGGGGAATCCCCTGAAGGATGTATCCCGCCTTTCACAGGTAGGACTGGTGATGAAGGGCGGCGTGATTTACAGGCAGCCTTAGGATCGCCCGGATATGCAGAAAGTATAGTTTCAGAAGCGCAGTTTCAAGTGACATTGACTGTCACCAAAACTGCGCTTTCTTTCATAACACACTTCATTGTAAGACGGGATACAAAAGGGCCGCCGTCCGGATATACGGCTCAGGCAGTCCATACACGTCCAGCCGGTCTCCTCTTCTTTTATTATACAAAAGCTTTGCCTCCGTTGCAAGAATATACACGAATCACAATCCTGCATCGTAACAGTTCAGACAGGACGCTGTTACTAAAATTGGAATTCAAATCCGGTGATTTTGCAGGACTTCGTTCATACCCGTAACCTACCGTCACGACCTCGAAAAAAGCCCGAAATATCAATGATTTATGCAAGTTACCGTATCATCAGGGATTGCCCTACTTTATGGCCTCACAACCGCTTCTGCGGAGGCTGGTGAGGGAAAAATTAAAGGCAAAACAGGGAGTACAAATTGATTTTGTATATGGCATACCGGAATTGTTGTGATGTGTTTTTGGTTCCTGCCATTCCTGCCATACGATAACCTTGCAGCGGAAACAGTAAAAACTAAATATGAAACTTTGAAATAGGCATTCAGAAATGAGTGCTTATTTTTTACGCCCAAAATCAGGAGGTGATTAGACTATGCCGGAAGGCAAAGCCGTGCCCAGGAAAAGCCGCGCTGACACGGGCGGCGAGAAGGTTATTGAAATTCCGCCGGCAGAGCTGCATTCATTCAAGAATCATCCCTTTAAGGTGAAGGATGATGATTCCATGATGGAGACAGCGGACAGCATCCGGCAGTATGGCGTTCTGGTTCCCGCGATTGCCCGTCCCAGCCCAGAGGGAGGCTATGAGCTTATCGCCGGACACCGCCGCCACCGGGCCAGTGAGCTGGCCGAGAAAGAGACAATGCCGGTTATCGTCAAATATCTCAGATTATCATGGCAAGCTTTGCATAAAATCACCAATAAGTGTTGCAAAGAAAAAGGTCATGGTCTGTTATGCCATGGCCTTTATCATCCGTTTCAGATTTAATGCGGTTGACGATAAGAGGCATTGCTGTTCAGCTGCCTCTAATCCTCTTCTGTATAGGAACTTCAAATTGTGCCTTGCTTTTTGTGTAGCAAAGCTGCCCTCACTCCATATCTGCCGAAGGAGCAAAACTTTCGCATGTCTTTCCGTACCATCTTTTTCATGATTCTTTTTTACGACTTCTTCAAAGATATTTATCTGAATTCTTTTATCCGTCCCCCTTTCTCCTATGCATCTGCTGTGCAGGGGGCATTCTTTGCACATCGCTTTAGGACACCGGTACTCTTTTGTCACTGTATTTGTAGTTCTGTTAAGCCGGTGCAAGGGAAGCTCTTTTTTTCCGGGGCAGATAAAGACGTCTTTCTCTTCATCATATTGGAAGTCTTTTCTTTGGAACTCCGTAGTCCCTCTTTTCTGCTCTGTCCTTTCTGGTGTATAGAAATCTATGTCCCTTTCCGATAACTGCTGGTTGATAAGGTTTGTGTCATACCCGCTGTCAGCGCATGCTTCCTGTATTTTCAAGCCCAGGTTTTTCTCAATATAGTCGATCCTTTCGATATATGGCTTGCTGTCAGGCACATTGCCGGCTGTGCCAGCCACATCGATTATGATCCCGTTATTGGAATTCACGGTCTCATGAGATAAGTAATGCATCCCCTCCGCTTTCCCTTTGCGCTTGTAAAATCCTGATTCAGGGTCTGTCTTGCTTTCACGACGGTTAATGGTTTCTGCTTTTTCCTTCCATTTCCTGCATCTGACCGGTTTGCTCTTCCCTTCCGCCTCCAGCTGGTTTCGTACGGCCTCTTCATACTGGTCCAGTTCTTCCAGATATTCATTTGTGACTTCTTCCGTCTGCTTTATGTATTCTGTTTTCCAGGATGCGTTCGCCTTAATGTGCGTCGAATCTGTAAAAACCAGTTTCCCATCTGCCAGGCCTTTTTCTATGCATATCGTAACTATTTTCTGAAAGATACTCCGAAAGAGGCCGCTTCCATTAAATCGGCGACGCCTGTTCTGCGAAATAGTAGAATGATCCGGCGCCTTGTCTAGGATATCAAGGCCAAGGAACCAGCGGTATGCCATGTTCACTTGAATCTCTTCCGATATTCTTCTTTCGGAATTGATGCCATAAAGGAAACCAATAAGAAGAAATTTGATCAAGACCACCGGGTCAATGGACGGACGGCCATTATTACTGCAGTACATGCTCTCCACCTCGTCATATATAAATGAAAAGTCAATGATATCATTTACTTTCCGAAGCAGATGGTCCGTAGGAACTAAATCTTCAATGGTTATCAGATGCATTTCTATCTGTTGGTTTTCGCGTTTTGTCATCATAATGTATCACCCCAGAAATTAATCTATGTCTATATTTTCCTATATGTAAATCTTTTTGGCAAGGGGTTTGTCAACAGCTCGAAGTTGGCGAGAAGTTGCAGACTTCTATTCAGACCGTGGCAGAACAAGCCGGAGAAAGTCAACGTCAGGTACAGCGATATATCCGTCTGACTGAGCTTATCCCACCTCTGCCGGATATGGTCGATGAAAAGAAAATCGCGTTTAACCCGGCCTATGAGCTGTCTTTTCTGACCAAAGAGGAACAGGCACAGCTTGTTGAGACGATGGACTATGAGCAGGCTACTCCGTCTCTCTCCCAGGCACGCAAAAGCCACTGAAAACAGGCAGAAGGAGGTTTTGCACATGGGATAAGATCATTTCAGCCGGGAAGCTGACCCGGCGCGTTGGTTCTGCTATTTACTTTCGTGCTAATTTCGGATATAATGTTAGCACGAAAGGAATGATACCATGAACCAATTTGGACAGCTCGACCAACTGATCGAGGAACATGGCGGCACGATCCAGACATTCCAGGTATTGGAGGCCGGGATCAGCAAGCCCGCTTTTTATGCGTATGTAAAAGAAAAGGGATTGGAACAGGCGGCGCATGGCATTTACGTTTCACCGGATGCCTGGACAGATGCCATGTATCTGCTGCATTTACGGTGCGGGCAGGCTGTATTCTCCCATGAAACGGCGCTGTTCTTTCACGATCTGACTGACCGGGAGCCGCTCAAGTATTCCATTACCGTCAAGACCGGCTATAATCCCTCCCGATTGCGGGAGGACGGCGTTCAGGTCTATACCGTGAAAAAGGAGCTGCATGGGGCAGGCGTGACCACTGCGAAAACGCCCTTTGGCCATGCGGTGCCGGTCTACGATATGGAGCGGACAGTCTGTGACCTGTTGCGCAGCCGGAGCCATATGGAAATCCAGGTGCTTCAGGATGCCTTAAAGCAATATGCCCGGAGAAAAGACAAGAACCCGCGGACGCTGATGCAGTATGCGGCCATGTTCCATGTAGAAAAAATGCTTCGGCAGTATTTGGAGGTACTTTTATAATGATAACAACGGCAAGACAACTGAAAGATTTGATCCGCAGCCTGTCAAAGAAGAAATCCGCTGACGCGCAGATTTTGATGCGGAATTACATGATTGAGCGTTTTCTGGAACGCATTTCCCTCTCGGACTATAAGGACCGATTCATCCTGAAGGGCGGTATGCTGGTGGCGGCAATGGTCGGCCTGGACGCCCGCTCCACGATGGACTTGGACGCCACGGTGAAAGGAGCCAACGTCAGCGTGGAGGATGTGGAGAATATCATATCCTCCATCCTGTCGGTTCCGATGGAGGACGGTGTGGAATTTCAGGTCAAGCGGCTCTTAGAGATTATGGAGGAAGCGGAATATCCGGGAGTCCGCGTCAGTATGGAAACCACCTTTGACGGTGTGCGGACACCGTTAAAAATAGACATTTCCACCGGGGATGTGATTACGCCCCGTGAAGTCCGGTACAGCTTCAAGCTCATGCTGGAGGATCGCTCCATTGAGGTGTGGGCCTACAATCTGGAAACGGTGCTGGCCGAAAAACTGGAGACGGTTATCAGCCGCAATGTCACCAACACGCGCATGAGGGATTTTTACGATATACATATCCTGCAACAGCTCCACGGGGAAAGCCTCTCCGCTTCCGTCCTGCGGGATGCGCTTGCGGCCACCGCGACAAAGCGCGGGACGCTGGAGCAGATGAAAGACGGAGAGCTGATCGGCAAGGTACATTCCTCCATGTATCATCAGTGCCAGAACCGTGGGTATGCGGCTCCGGTAGATGTGCTGATGGATATAGGTGTTTTGCCGAAACAGAAATATGAGGATTGGCGGTTTGGCCGTGTCCCTTATCTGGAGGGCGTTTGTACAGTCAATCTCCACAAGCTGTCGTTTATTATGCGCCAGATGCGTGTCTATGCGGAGAAATCCGGCCTGAAACCGTCCTTTTGCTATTATAAGCAATGGGGCGTAAAAAAGAAAAACGGCCAGGGTCACAAACCGGTGATTCCGCTTCGTTTCAGCAAGAGCGGCGATCCTGCCATTGAGCGGTGGTATGCAACGCACTTTGTTGATTCCAAAAGAATCAGCCAGCTAAAATCAGACAGAGGGCAGCGGGAGGAACAGACAAATCACACCACAGGGCAGTCATAACGGCTGCCCTCATTTTATCCAGAAGGAAGGTTCTTTCAGATGGCAACCACACGCCTGATTCCCATGCACAAGATCAAAAATCAGTCCGTGGCCTATACCGTCCATGAGCGGATGATGAGGAAACGCTAAAGCGGCTCTATGGTTTGTAAGGCTCAAAAGATTATCCCGAATTTGATTGATTTAACTTTCTGGAACAAATTTGAGCAATCGAAAAAGTCGAAAAAGTTATCCTGAATCTTTTCCTGAAAATGCATTAGATCAAAGGTACTTTTCAAAGATTCGGGATAATTCAACTTTCGGTATAACCGAAACCGCGCAACCCGCAGCATGGCGCAAAAAAAAACGAAGGCCGCGCTTTCCTTACGTATCCTCCGCTTCTTTGGCCGCTTTCATCGCCTGGATGGTGGCCTCCACGATTTTCAATTCTTTTTCGTCCAGGGAGCCCAGCATGGCGTCAATTCGTTTTCTGCACTCGCTCCCTCCATTTTTGGACGGATAGAAATACTGATCCACCGATATATCGAACATTGTAACCATCTGATAAAAGGTGTTGAGGCTTGGGTGCTGTCCGTCATTCTCGTTATACATAATGGTGCGTGGAGAACGGTCAACAATATAGGCCAGTTGTTCCTGTGTCATCCCGCTGGCCTCCCGCGCCCGCTTGATAGCGAGCCCTATATCGTGAAAATCAAATCGTCGTTCATCTCATTCAAACTTCATAACATCACCCAATGTCATTTTACATTTCGGGTATTAGTATTTGAACGATTGTATATTTCATTCTACTGACTGTTTATTTTCATGTTAATGCTTTATAGAGTGTTTACTTGACAATCGGCTTGCAGAGGGTTATACTTATACTAAATAAAGAATGGACGGTCGTTATTATGCAAGTGTTAAAAGATGAAATACAAGAGAAAATTCTGCAATCTTCTTTAGAGTTGTTTCTTCAACACGGATTTGAAAAAACATCTATAGAAAAAATTGCCAAACAAGCCCATATTAGCAAAAGTAACTTGTACAACTATTTTAAGTCGAAGGATGAGATATTTGAAAAACTGACCAGTTCAGCAGCTAATAAATTTGTCAAAATAATTGACCAATTTTCAACAAATCAATTTACACCAAAATTTTGTGAAGTAGGTTTTGAAGATATGATGGTTACTCGTATCTTTGATTTAATTAACGATAATCGGAATGAATTGTTATTATTGATGCTCTGTTCAAAAGGTACTAAATATGAGAAACTCAAAGAACAGTTAATAGGTCAAATAGCTCTTAAATTTATGCAAGACTATAAAGATTATTTTTCAGACAATGATCCTATCGTAACAATAATAACGCATAACTTGTTTGATGGAATAATCAATGTAACTGTTTATTCTCAGTCACCTAAGGAATTACATTTTAATTTGCATAGACTTATTCGCTATCATATCGAGGGTTTTTCTGCGCTGATTTCTGACTGATAGGGTCAGCGCATTTTTTTAAACAAATAACGAATACCCAGTCTTTATTGGAGGCGTAAATGATTACTACTATAAAATCTGGAAATACAAATTGCTATATATTGAGTAATGAAACTATGGAAAGCTATATTCTTGTAGACGCAGGCACTATACAAGATAAAAACTTTATAGATAAATTGAAAGCAACGGGGAAATTATCAAAGATTGGATTGCTAATTTTAACACATGGCCACTATGATCATGTTGGATATGCGTCATTTTTACATGAAAATTTTAACATTCCGATTGCTATGCACCATAAAGATAGTGATAAAGTTAGTTGTGGCTCTATGGACTTTCCACCTGCAAAAGGATTTTTAAGCAATATTATTCGCAACCTAACTATAAGGGATAATCAAACAGCTACATACCCTAGATTTGAACCAGACATCGTTTTAAATTCCAGTCTCCAAATTGAAGGATTTCCGGAAATAGAGATACTATATTTGCCGGGGCATACGCAAGGTTCAATCGGTGTCATATTTGAAAATAATTTATTGGCAGGCGACCTTGTAATGAATATGTTCTTACCCTCAATAACTTGGTTTGCTGAAGATTTTTCTTTGGTAAGAGAAAGTATTCATTCTATCTACGAAACTTCTTTTGTACGGATATATCCAGGACATGGAAATTCATTTCCTAGTGGACTTTTAAAGAAGTTACTTTAACCGTAAAATAGACATGGATAAGCCGCCCAGCGGGATCAGTCCGGCGGTGGATGCGAAATTTGGCAGTACATAAATGAGTTTGTAATTTCATGCGCTTGTGTGGCCTTGTGTCTTCCGAGAACAGAGGCAGCCCCGGAGGAATACAACCCGATTTCCTTTGTCTGCTTGCGACCAGAGGGAGCCTATGAATCCCCCGCAACAGTCAGCAGCGTATGCCGGGCATCCCGGAAAAAGCTGGACGATATGAATGACTTTCACTTCCATCAGTTAAGGCATACATACACCAGCAATCTCTTATCCAGCGGGGCAGCGCCCAAGGATGTGCAGGAACTTCTCGGACATGCAGATGTAAGTACCACAATGAACATTTACGCTCATGCTACAAGGGAAGCCAAGCGGACTTCCGCAAGACTGCTCGACAAAGTGGTAGGAGCCGTATAAAAAAACTTTCCCTTATTTTCTCCCGTGAGGGAAAAAGTAAGGGAAAAGGGCAAGCCAGAGGCCGCGAAAACGCTGAAAACACCAGTGTTTTCCGGGGTTCTGGATTGAGAATTAGATAAATGGAAATTTAATTGAGAATGGAGGACGCATCCACTGCATAATGTCGATAAATAACCGTATGAACAGTACGGTAAGTCTTCAATTAAATATTACACTGATATTTCACCAAATCACAGTAAATTGAGCGGAGTTAAATCCGGTGATACTCTTCCGGCCTTAATTCCGCTTAATCTATTAAAACATCAAAGGTATTAAACAACATCAGCCTATATCTAACAATTTCTAACACATATGGAAACGCTGAGTGGCCACGGCAAGTTCCGCCCCCGCACTTAACGCGTGAGACAATCAGCGGCCACAGGCCAGTGGACGTGGCCGGTACACCTGGTTTGAGTCTTTCGTCCCGGCGATAGCCTGCCCTTGGGGCGGAGGAGAAGATATAGCTGCGGACGCTTTTAGAATCCATCGCTGATTGGCGAGGTTTTATCGAGCTTAGCTGCGCGATGCATTCCACCGAGTGCGAACGTGCTCCCCAGACTATATCCTCTCCGCAGTCCCAACCCACAAAAATCTCACCTGGGACGAAAGACTCATAAAACCACCCCATCATCCCGTCCGCTGGCCAGCGGCGGCGTCCTCACCTGCTAACTAAATCTCCAATCAGATCTCGGCAGCTCCCTGTCTGAACTGTTATCACCGGTTGATAATTCTCTCAATCTCCTCCACCTCCGGCATCACCTTTAATGCCCCTTTCCTGGTCGTGATAACCGAGGCTGCCGCGTTGGCGAACCGAAGCGCCTCCCTGAGCCGGGCTTCATTCAGGCTGTCCAGGCCATATTCCAGAATAAAGTGGAGGATACAGCCGCAGAAGGTATCCCCCGCACCTGTAGTCTCAATGGTGTCTTCCCGAATGAATCCGGGGACCTCCACGATACAGTTTCCATAATAGGCCCTGCTGCCGTCTCTTCCCATGGAGACGCAGATCAGTTTGATATCATAATTCTTCTTAAGTTCCTTTACCCCTTCGGTAAAATCTTCCTTTCCGGTAAGCCATTGAATTTCATTATCAGAAATCTTCAATACATCACAATGGGCCAGTCCATAGAAAATCTGTTCCTTTGCCTCATCTAACGATTTCCAGAGAAGCGGCCTCAAATTCGGGTCAAAGGAACGGAGGACACCGGCTTTCTCTGCCGCCCAAAGCGCTTTTTTCGTCGCTGCTCTGGCCGGTTCATTCGTCATGGACAGGGAACCGAAGTGAAAGATTTCCGCCCTTCCAATCCGGTCCCCGTCCACCTCTTCCGGTGTCAGCATCATATCTGCACCGGGAGATCTGTAAAAGGAGAAATCCCGGTCCCCGTTATCCAATTTGTGAACCAGGACAAGCGTGGTTGGCACTTTTCCATCCTCCCTGAGTCCGCAGGCGCCGATTCTCACATCCTCAAGCGCTTCTTTAAGCTGCCTTCCAAACATGTCCCGGCCGACTTTTCCGATGAACTCTGTCCTTCTTCCCAGCCCGGCAAGCATTGCCAGCACATTGCACGGCGCACCTCCCGGATTGGCCTCAAACAGAGGATTTCCCTGAGATGTTTCTCCGTTCTGGATAAAATCAATCAGCAGCTCACCGAGGGCAATAACATCTATATCCCGCATATGATTATCCCCGTTTTTTCTCTTTATTCCGTTACCCTGATATCAAAAAATTCCGCGCATCCATCCTGCGCCATAAGGCCAATCTGATACTCCGTATCACCATAATACCGGTATGTGAACGCAACCTTTTCTCCCGCGAAAATCTCAATCATATCCTGATCGATTGCGACTTTGATATCGATCACATCGCCGTCCTTATAGGGAAACGGTTTCTCGCATACCCTGATGCCGTCCGGGCCCGCATCCTTCGGAATACCGATATTGGTGCAGGAAGCTTCCCAGAACGGATCCACCTCCATTGGGAGATTGAGAAGCTCCGCCCTCTGCATTCCTTTATCAAAGGCAAGGATTATACACTGTGTGGCATCGCTGTCCGATTTCAGCAGCAGCCCGAAATGATCCGCCATGTCCACCGGCTTTA
>OBXO01001453.1_pt1 | contig 11101 bp, 10 predicted proteins | sample 1501431 | NCBI WGS metagenome assembly OBXO01 (sample SAMEA2580163, study PRJEB22360) | human gut metagenome | biome: human gut; feature: human-associated habitat; material: faeces | place: Denmark | collected 2008/2010 | reverse complement strand
ATTTAGCATGAAAAAATACTTTAACGCATCTATGGCTTATCTGATTCTTGGCCTTATTGCAGGTGTATTTTATAGAGAGTTTACAAGAATGGCAGAATTTACAGGTCAAACTGTTTTAAAAGGTCTTCATACACATATTCTGGTATTAGGTTTCTTATTCTTTATCATTGTACTTTTACTTGATAAAAACTTTGGTTTCTCTAAAATGAAAGGAAGCAAAGCGTGGTTTATCAGTTACAACGTGTCTATGGTGTATTTTATTGCAACAATGGTAGCAAGAGGGATTGCTCAGGTGAGAGGGATTGAAGTGAGTGGTCTTAGCCATATAGCAGGTCTTGCACATGCTTTATTTGGAGCAGCGCTTGTATGGTTCATTATTATTGGAAATAAAATGCTTAAAGAGCAAGCAGAATAATAGCAAAAGAATAACAAAAGGAGTATTGCCATTTGGCAATACTCCTTTTTGATTGTAGCATTACAATTTAGAACAACATACCTACAATGGCTGCTGTAATAAGTGTTGTTAGTGTACCAGCAAGAAGCGCCTTAAGTCCAAATCCGGATACTTCAGGGCTACGACTTGGGCAGAAAGATTTGAAACCAGCTACAGCTATACCGATGGAGCTAAAGTTTGCAAAATTACAAAGGGCTACAGATAGAACAGCTTGAGTTCTAGGAGAAAGCGTATGCAGTAATGTCCCTAATTCTGTAAAGGCGACAAATTCATTCATCGCAATTTTTGTTCCTATAAGTGTAGCAAAAGGTCCGATTTCACCTTTTGGAATACCAAAGAGCCATGCTAAAGGTGTAAAGATAAAGCCTAGTATAGAGCTGAAAGATAAACCTACAAAGGCTAAAATATAATTAAGTAAAGCAATAAGCCCTAGAAAGGCAATGAGTACAGCAGCTACATTAAAGGCAAGCTGTAAGCCTTGAATAGCACCATCACCAATAGCTTCGAAAAGGTTAGAAGACTCAGATCCTTCAATTTCAATATTGTTTGTACGACTTACTTCTGTTTCTGGAATAATAATTTTAGAAATAAGAAGTGTAGCAAAAGGAACAGTAGCCATAGCAATAAGGAGATATTTCATATCAATCCCCATAAGGACATAACCACCAATAACCGATACGGATACAGAGGAGAAGCCCCCGGCAACAACTGCAAATAACTCACTACGTGTTAAATCAGGTAAGAAAGGCCTTGTAAGGAGAGGTGCCTCTGTTGTACCTAAAAAAGAGTTTCCGACAGAACAGAAAGTCTCTACTTCTGTTGTATCTAAAATCCAAGCTATTGCTTTTCCTAGGTATTTTACAAGGAATGGAATAACCCTTAAATAATAGAGAACAGAAATAAGCGCACTTGTAAAAGCAATAAGAGCTAGAACATTAAAGGCGAAGATAAAATTATTAGTAACGAGGTCCCCAAATACAAAGGCAAGCCCTTCATTACCAAAGGAGAGTACTTTTACTACAACATTGGCTACAGATTCAAGGATATATCGGCCTACAGGTACCCTAAGTACAAATAGAATGAGAAGAATCTGAACTCCAAGTGCAGTAAAAATTGTTCTAAAAGAAATTGCTTTCCTATTTTCAGAAAAAAGGTATGCAATAGCTAATAGGACTAAAATACTTATAATGCCAGAAAAAATATACATACAAATCTCCCTTCTTATAGAGAATAAAATACCTATCTAAAGAAGTATTTTTACCCAAAAGGAAGAGAATTATTAAAAAAAGACTAACCTAGTTAGTCTTTTTATTTTTGTATAGAAGTCTTTTTAATATAAGATTAAAATAGCGATAATCATGTTCATTCTTCTGAAGCATTAAGAGAAAATTAGAAAGAATAAAATTCATAACACGCTTAGGGCCTAATATACCATAGATAGTAGGATTAAACTCACCTTTATGTCCATCAATAATCTCTTCAAGAACTTGTAAAAAGTGTGCCATATATTCTAGATCATCATTTTCAGATAGATTAAGGTCAGGAAAAGATGAAAGGTCTTTTAGCCACGTTTCACGTAAAGGTGCTAAGTAATCTCTCATATAAAAATAAAGTACTTCAAATTGTTTATAAAAATCAAGTTCAGGGTCAAGCGCATGATGAAAGGTTTTGAAGGCTTCATTCCAGAAAGCATTCATAATTGCATAGGTAAGATCTGCCTTACCAGGAAAATAGTTGTAAATAGTACCTAAAGCTACACCGCCTTCACTTGCCACTTTACGCATATTAATAGAATCAAGACCTTCTTTAACTGCAAGGGCCATACCAGTAGAGACAATAGTAGCCTTAGGATTTTCAAGTGCACGAGCCACATGACCACCTCTTTTGTAAGAAACTATGTTCATATTGTAAAATATTTCCATAATTTGGTCAATGGGATTATGCTAGATTTATGAGTTTTTTCTGAAATATCTATAACCGATAAGTACAATCCAAACATAAGCTAATGTTTTAGGAATCATAAGCATACCGACAATACGTATTGTAGTGCCCCATAAAACAACTGGTACATAGAAAGCAAAAGATAAGAATACGGCAATGGCCATATAAATATAATCTTTATCGTTATGTACTTTAGCTTCTTTATACATAATGTAAATCATAATGATACCCATAATAGCGAAAGGAATATTGCGGTAGATCCCCCAGCTGATAGGTGCATTGTAGTTAAGCCAATCATTACCTGGGAAGAAGCAGAGAATAATACGTACTAGGGCTAAAAGATAGATAGTAAGTGTTAAAAGTTTAGTTTCTTCTTTTGTTTTGTTAAAACGTACCTGCCAAATTTTATAAAGAATAACATAAAAGATAGTCATAGTAATAGAAGTAATAAATTTACCGATACCTAATGCAGCTGCATTAGCTTCAAGTCCTGTTGTAAGTAAGCCATATGCTCTAGGAACAAGATGGAAGGAATCTCCAGCCCCTAATAGAACAGACATATAGCCGAATAATTTTACATACTTATCTTTACCTTTTAAAATCATTTGAAAACCAAGGATAATAACAGTAGATAAGTAAACCACATCAAAAAGTGTTTCCATAATAGCTTGCATAATAAAACCTCCATTCAGTATTGAACAATGTTCATTTGAGGGTGTAAAAGAAGGGCCCTATTAGGCACCTTTTGAAATTAGTATACGCTTAAGAAGTGAATTAAAGAACTCATAATTAGGATCGCCATTCTTTAACATCATCATAAAGTTAGAGAAAATAAAGTGAGTTAATTCATCTTCAGTAAATGTGTTAAATAATGATGGATCAAATTCATGCTTGTGAGCTTGAAATAACCTAGTAAATAAGTCTATAAAGTGTGACATATACTCATCCTCTTTTTGCTTACCTTTTTGTTTATGAATAGTAGATAAGGAAGAGAGGTCATTTAACCAGTTTGTCTTAAACTGTTCAAGATACTTTAAAATATAGAAGTAAAGATATTCTAGTTGCTGGAAGAAATCTAAATCTTGAGTATAAGATGTGTGGAGTGAACTAAAACATTCTGCCCAAAAGCTTTCTACGATGGCAATAATTAAATCCATCTTAGTGGGGTAGTAGTTGTAGATTGTCCCTAGAGCAATATCACATTCTTTTGCTACAGTACGCATATTAATGCCTGTTAATCCTTCATCAGAAGCGAGTTTTTTTGCTACAGATAAAATAAGTTCTGTAGGATTCTCTATTACACGTGACATAAAATCACCTCATTCAAATGAACTATGTTCATATGATAGAGTATTTTATATAAGTTGTCAAGAGGTCCTACAATATAGAGTGCTGTTATCTCTTTTGAGATAAATTGTATAAATAGTATAGCATAATGTGAAAAAAACAAGTATGATAGAGAGAGGAAAAAAAGTATCTATATTTTATTTATATGTTGTTAAGATTTTTAAGTTATACTAAAAGTAAATCAAACAGTGTAGGGAGAAGTAAAGATGAAAAAATTTAAAAGATTCATAGCAGTAATGGCATTGGCAACAGTAGCTATATCAGTAGTAGGATGTAGTGACACAAAAGCTGGACAAGCTGAAGACACAACTCAAACTACAGAAGCAAAGGAGCAGGGAGCAGAGGCTACAGCACCGGATTACTCAGAATATGAAAAAGTAGTAGTAGCAGAAGTAGGCGATGCAAAAGTAACACTTGCAGAAGTGAAAAAAGAAATGGCATACCTTGAGCAACTACTTATGATGCAATTTGGGGAAGACTACAAAAATAATGAAGAAGCTATGACTTTCTATAAAGAGCAACAAAAAGCAATCCTTGATTACTTAATTGAGTCTAAATTACTTGTTCAAGACGCTAAAGACTTTGAAATTGAAGTAACAGATGATGAAATAACTGCAGAAATTGATAAAGTAAAAGCGAACTTTGAATCAGAAGAAGCATTTACAGCAGCTATGGAACAAGAAGGTTTAACATTAGAAAGCTATACACAATTTGTTAAAGAAAATTTAATTATTGCAAAAACACTTGAAAAAGTAACAGCAGATATTGACGTGACAGATGATGAAGTTAAAGCTTACTATGATGCTAATATTTCTAAGTTCACACAACCAGCAGGTGCTGAAATGGCTCATATCTTAGTTGCTACAGAAGAGGAAGCAAAAGATATCAAAAAACAATATGATGAAGGTAAAGATTTCGCAGAGCTTGCTGCTGAATTTGGGACAGATGGAACAAAAGAAACAGGTGGAAGCTTAGGTGGATTTATTGCATACGATTCTCCAACTTATGATGCAGATTTCTTAGCAGGAGCTAAAGGACTTGGAGAAGGTGAAGTATCAGATCCTGTTAAAACACAATTTGGATGGCACTTAATTAAAACAACAAATGTTCAACCAGAACCAGTTGTAAAAACATTAGAAGAAGTTAAAGAAGAAGCTAAAGCTGGAGCACTTCAAGATAAGCAATATGAAGCATTTGGTAATCATATTGAAACTTTAAAAGAAAAAATCAAAGTAGAAATTTTTGAAGACAAATTAGCTTAATACGAAGGAGTAGATTCTATAAAGGAATCTACTCCTTTTCTCATATCAACTGCTAATAAAGAAATCTAATATATTACTAAGTTCATCTATAGCTGCTATATAAAGCTCGTATATTTACAGCGTGTACAAGTAAGTGTTGTAAAGTGTTTATTTATACCCCTTCTCTTTTAGTTTGGAAAATTATAGAATAATTTTCGAGAAAAATATATAATAGAGAAGTAAGTCTAAAAAATGAAAAGAGATGATAAATATGAAGAAAAAATTAGTTGTTTTATTAATTGCAGCACTTACTTTAACCAGTATGAATCCTACTGTAGTTATGGCGAATCAAGTACCAGTCGTAGCTTCAACCAGTTTAGAACAGGTTATATCAGGAAAAGCAAGTATGTTAAATACAATGCTTGGTGGAACTAGTATGCAGTATGCATTAATAGATGCAGGTGAAATCGTACTATCAGGTAATACGGGTGTATATAGTAAATCAGAGAATAAAGCATTAACTGATGAAACGATGTATGGTATAGGGTCTATTAGTAAGATGTATGTAACTGCAGCTGTTATGCAGCTTGTAGATGAAGGAAAAATAGATTTAGATACGCCACTTACAACCTACATACCAGAATTTAAAATGGCAGATGAACGTTATAAAGATATTACCCCTCGTATGCTACTAAATCATTCATCAGGGCTTATGGGTTCTAGTTTTAGAGGTTCATTCTTATTTAATGATGCCGATACATATGCAGTAGATTCTTTGCTTACACAGCTAGAAGGGCAAAGGTTAAAAGCTGACCCAGGCGCTTACAGCGTATACTGTAATGATGGTTTTACACTTGCACAAATTTTAGTAGAGCGTGTAAGTGGTATGGATTTTACAAGCTTTATACATAAGGCATTTACAGAGCCACTTGGTCTTACAAATACTAAGACACCTATAGACGAATTTGATATCAATGAACTCGCTAAAGCATATTATCCTACTTATAATGGTGAACTTCCGGTAGAAAGTGTAAATGTGATTGGTACTGGAGGTATTTATGCAACAGCTGAGGATCTTTGTAAGTTCTCAGAAATTTTTATGCATGGACAAAAAAATATTTTAAGTGAAGATGCCTTAAAAGCTATGGAAACGAATGAAGCTGAAAAAGGTATCTGGGTAAAAGATGGAGACAATAGTTTTGAATATGGGCTTGGATGGGATAATATGAATGTCTATCCTTTTAATGAGTATGGTATTAAAGCACTTGTAAAAGGTGGAGATACTCAGCTTTATCATGGTAGTTTAATTGTACTTCCAGAACATAATATGGCAGCTGCAGTCGTATCATCAGGTGGTGCAAGTACTTATGATCAGATGTTAGCGACTACTATGCTTTTAGAACAACTTAAAGCTAAAGGAATTATTGATGAAATAAAACCAGCTAAAGTACCAGTAGCTCCAGTTAAGGCCGATATGCCTAAAGAGCTTATATTAGAGTCAGGTGTTTATATGGCAATGGGTAGTGCTGCATATGAAGTACAAATAAAAGAAACAGGTGAGCTTGTATTAAAAGCACTTACAATGCCTGTTCCAGAGCAAACTTTTATCTATACAACAGAAGGGGTTTTTGTAAGTCCTGATGGGAGTACACAGGTTCAAGTTGTAGAAGAAAGTAATGGTCATAAATATTTATGGGCTAAAGGATATGGAAGTTTACCAGGCATAGGTGAAATAGCGACTTCTGATTATCAACTTCAAAAAATGGAGCCTAATGAAGTATCAGAAGAAGTAAATGCAGCATGGCAAGCAAGAAATGGTAAGAAATACTTCATCATAGATGAAAAATATAGTTCTCAAGTATACTTAACCATGCCTGCTAGTTTACTTATGTTAGATAGTTACTTACCAGGATATGTAATAGGAAATAAGATTATAGATGCTAATAATGCACAAAGTGTTATACAAATACCAGGTATGAATGGACGTGATCTTCAAGACATTCAAATCTTTGAAAAGGACCAAGTAGAGTATGCAAAAATAGGTTGTTATATGACAATCAGTGAAGATGCTATACCAGATTTAGCAAATGCTACAGAAGCAATCTGTACCATTGGAGAAGAAGGTTATGCAAGATGGTTTACAGTACCAGAAGCATTAGCAAATAAGACTATAGCGCTTACTATACCGGCAAATGGTGCAGCAATGGTTTATGATATGCATGGGCAATTAGTAGACAATACATATATTAGTGGAAATGCAACAGTAACATTACCGGAAAAAGGCTATGTAGTATTTGCAGGTAATGTAGGTGTACAATTTAGTTATACAGTTCAATAATATAAATAAAAAGGCTATCTCAAGAGATAGCCTTTTTATAATGCAATGATATAATGACACGATAATAATTTTATATATTTATACAGTAATACCATAGTGTACTTTACAGGATTCTAACATTTGATGATAAAGGTCCTCATGATTAGAAATGATAAAGAGGTCTTTGGCATATTGAAGTGTTTCTAGATACTGAGGAATATCTAAGTGGAATTGTGCAATCCCTTTACGGAAGTAAAGATGTGCAAGAAAGGAAATAGAGCGATTAGAGACTGCATATTGTATACCTAGATTAGCATGTTCTAAGGCTTTGTTATGTAAGTCTATACGATGAAAAGTATAAGATAAATTATAGTGAAGTTTAGCTAAAAGATTAGAAGAGGCAATATGAACATTTTCCTTAGAAAAGTTACTACAGAAAAGAAGTATTTCAACACAGTGTGAAGCATCTTCTAAGGTATATTTCGTTAGACCAATGTTCATAAGGAGACGGAGCTCTAATTCATTATAATAATAAGTTTGATAGTGCTCTAAATTAAAATTCTCGATGGTATAGGAGAGTGCTTGTATATAACATTCTATTTGTAAATCATAACGTTTTTCTTTAATCCCTAGGAGTACACCTTCAATTAAAGCAATAAGTTGTAGAACCTGATTTCTGAAAAACTGATTCATATTATATGTGGCTAATTTTTTAAATTGAATAAGGTCTTCTTGAAGTAATGCATAGTTACTGCTATCTAGGTGAAAATCTAACTCTCTTTTTAAATCTTCTAGCTCATCATAATGGTCCATACGATAAGTTAAAAAGAGCTCTGCAATATCCATATTAAGTGCAGAAGAGAGCAAATCTAGTGTTTCTTGTTTTGGTAGAACGAGTCCATTTTCAATTTTTCTTAATGTTTCAAGATTAACTGAGACTTTAAGACTAATATCTTTCTGGGTTAGATGTAGTGTATGGCGGATTTCTTTAAGAGCTTCACCAAATCCTTTGAGATTGTAGTACATTTTAATGTACCGCCTTTCTTTAGTAAGTAATAAACCCAACTTGAATTGGGTTACAATTTTTTAAAAATAACGTTAAAATAAAGTATAAGTTAACTATTATAAGAAAGTAGATGAGTAATAATATGAAAAAGTATGTAACCATTATATCTACATTTTTATTAGTAAGCTGTACGGTAGGGGGGCAACTATCACAATTACAAGGTCTAGACGATTTAATTGTAGGGCATTCTGAAACAACAGTAGCACAAGGTCCAGACGATTTAATTGTGGGGCATTCTGAAACAGCAGTTAACTTTTAGGGTATTTAATTGTTTTATAAGGTTTATATATAGAAAGAGTTTTAAAAGTAAAGAGGGTAATGCTATTTAGTACTTAGATCGGATAAGTTAGCACTAGGGGATGCTAACTTATAGAAAAGACAGGAGTTGGGGCACTTCTGTCTTTTTTTATATGTCTAATAAAACACCCACCTTATAAGATGTATAGGGTGGGTGTTTTTCTATAAAATGGAAAGGAAACGTTAACTAAGTTTAAAGGAACTCTTAAGTGGTACGATACGGTTGAATACAGGTTTTTCTTCAGTAGAGTATTTCGTATCTACAGTAAAGAAACCGTGACGTACAAATTGGAATTTATCTAAAGGTTTAATACCTTGAACACCCGTTGATTCGATGTAACCTTGAATAACTTCCATAGAGTTTGGATTAATTTGTTCTAAGAAGTGTTTACCTTCATTTTCTGGTACATCATCTAAAATAAGAGGTTCATATAATCTAAATTCACAAGGTACAGCATCAGCAGCATTTACCCAGTGAATTGTAGCTTTAACTTTACGGCCTGTAAAGCCTGAACCACTTTTAGTTTCTGGATCGTAAGTACAGTGTACTTCTACTACATTGCCATCTTCATCTTTAATAACGTCTGTACATTTAACGAAGTAAGCGCCTTTAAGACGAACTTCGTTACCTGGGAAAAGACGGAAATATTTCTTAACTGGCTCTTCCATGAAGTCTTCTTGTTCAATATAAATTTCACGTGAGAATGGTACAAGGCGTGTACCTTTTGTCTCATCTTTAGCATTGTTTTCAATTTCAAGCATTTCAGTTTGGCCTTCTGGATAGTTTGTAATAACTAATTTAAGAGGGCGCATAACTGCCATAAGAAGTGGTGCTTTTGGAAGTAAGTCTTCACGAAGGAAGTAATCGAGCATTTGACTATCTACTGTAGAATCAGCTTTTGATACACCGATTTCACGGCAGAATGTACGAATAGCTTCTGGTGTATAACCACGTCTTCTAAGGCCTGCGATAGTAGGCATACGAGGGTCATCCCATCCATCAACTACACACTCATCAACAAGTTGTTTAAGTTTACGTTTACTCATAACAGTATTTGTCATGTTAAGACGTGCAAACTCAATTTGGCGAGGAACACTTTCCATCTCGCATTCACGAACAAACCAATCATAGAGAGGTCTATGGTCTTCAAATTCTAATGTACATACAGAATGTGTAATACCTTCAATAGCATCTTCTAATGGATGAGCGAAGTCATACATAGGGTAGATGCACCATTTATCACCTGTATTATGGTGAGTAGCATGTGCAATACGATAAATGATAGGGTCACGGAAATTGATGTTTGGTGATGCCATATCAATTTTTGCACGAAGAACTTTAGAACCATCTGGAAACTCACCGTTTTTCATACGTTCAAGAAGGTCTAAGTTCTCTTCTACTGAACGATCTCTATATGGACTTGGTCTACCTGGTTCACTAAGTGTACCACGGTACTCACGCATTTGTTCTGGTGTAAGGTCACAAACATAAGCAAGACCTTTTTTAATAAGAAGGATAGCTTTCTCGTACATGATATCAAAGTAATCTGATGCGAAGTAAAGGTTATCCCAATCAAATCCGAGCCATTTTACGTCTTCTTTAATAGATTCTACATACTCTGTATCTTCTTTTACAGGGTTTGTATCGTCAAAACGAAGATTTGTTTTACCACCGAATTCATCTGCTAAACCAAAGTTAAGGCAGATAGACTTAGCATGTCCAATGTGAAGGTAGCCATTTGGTTCAGGGGGGAAACGAGTAATAATTTCTTTATGTTTACCTGTATTCAGGTCATCAACAACGATGTTTTTGACAAAGTTGGATGTATTTATTTCATTTGACATAAATAATACCTCTCTATTATTCAAAAAGAATTCATTTGTTTATATTATCTCTATTTTAATCCAATCTATAAAAAAAATAAAGGGCAAAAGCCCTTTGTCTTAAAGTTTTTTAGCAGCACAGCGTTTACAAATCTTTGTTTTATCTTTATCCCATAGTAGTTTTACACGTGGTCTACCACAAAGTGGACATGTTCCACGCCAGTTTTTCTCTTTTTTAGCCCATGGACCTCTTTTATTCTTTGCCATATGATTTTCCCCCTTAGTATATAAACGAATTCCTATGTTAAATATATTAAAAAGTGGACAAGATTATGACTGATAAATTTAAAAAATTAAAAGTGGGAATTTTAAACTTTTAAGGAATGAAAAGCCCATCATAAATAAAAAGAAACTGCTTAAAATAATAGTGTAGTTATTCATCATTTTTAGGAGGGATTTGCGATGAACAAAACTCGTTCTGCTATGAAGAATATGGTTAAAGATATTAAAAGAGTGATGAAAAAAACTATTAGGAAAATGAGTTAGTCGAAATAAGATGAAAAAGCAAGCTTAATACAGAAGCTTGCTTTTTTACATTTTTATAACACTAAATA
>OBXO01001410.1_pt1 | contig 11359 bp, 3 predicted proteins | sample 1501431 | NCBI WGS metagenome assembly OBXO01 (sample SAMEA2580163, study PRJEB22360) | human gut metagenome | biome: human gut; feature: human-associated habitat; material: faeces | place: Denmark | collected 2008/2010 | reverse complement strand
GAAATTTAGTTAAATAAAATTAATGATATTGGAAAAAACGGCTTAAATATGATATATTTTATGTAGGATTTTGTATAAAAAGGAGGATAAGAATGAATCGAAGAAAAATATCAGCTATGTTAGCAGTAGCTTTGATTACTACTCAAGTGCAAGGTGTTACATTTGCAGATACTAAAAATGGCAATCAAGAAAATAATAAAGTAAATGAAGTTGTTGTTGGAAATAGCAATGAAAGTAATTCTGATTCAGCGACTGAAAAGTCAGAAGATAATCAAGAGGGGAACTTAGAAAAAGATAACAAATCAGAAGAAAGTAATGGGGCAGCTACTGAAGATAAAGAACAAACTGAAAAAGAGAATACTGAAACTGAAAAAGAAGAAAATAATAATGGTGAAGAAAAAAATGATACGCCATCAGAAAAAGAAGATAAATCTGATGAAACACAAACTTCAACACCATATAAGGTAACAGGAAAGTTAGAATTAGATGTTAATTTTGCTAGTCCTATAAAAGTAGCAGATTCAAGCAAAACAAATTTTACTGTAAAATTAACTAAAGGTGAAAAAAGTTATACTGTTAATTTAGGTTCTGATGTTACAAGTGGAAAGTTAAAAGATACTGAAATAGCTTACACTTTAGAAGCATTAGATTATAGAAGAAATAAATTAAGTGAAGGTGCAACAGAGTTAAATTTCTATCACTTAACTTTTGAAAATCTTGAATTAGGAACATATTCAGTTGAGATATCTGGAGGTGGATATCAAACTGTAACGATGGATAACGTAGAAATTAAAAAGTCTTCAAAGAGAATTCTAGTAGGTACAGATGAAAAAAATATAGAATCAGAAGATGGAACTACTGAACATTATCCAGCTGCTTTAATAGGTGGTGATTTTAATTCTGATAGTAAAGTTGATAAAACAGATTATGAAGAATTAAAAAAAGCTATAAAGAGTAAATCAAAAGATACAAAGTTTGATTTAAATAGAGATGGTAAAGTTGATATAACAGATTTAAGTTATGTACATAAAAATATGGATAAGGTTAAGAAAGATCCAGTTGTAGTTAATACAACACCAATAATAAATCCAGAAAATGTTGATATAAATTTAAATACAGAAAAGCTAACTGTAACTGGAGATATTAAAAACATACTAAAAGATAGTGATGATGTAGTATCTTTACAATCTAAAGGTGAAATAAGTGAAGAAAATCCTATAGAAATTCCTATGAGTTTAACAGGAAAATCAAGAGCTGCTAGTTCAGAAGAAGAATCAGCATCAATTGAAGAAGTTGTTATACAAGCACCAAGTGAAAATGCACCATCTAGTGGTGAAGTTGTTATACCAGGTGCAGGAGAAAATGGACAAGACTTAACAGTTAAATTTAATGATTCGAATGTAACTAAATCAGCAGCAAGAACTGCTGATGGTACACAAATGGACACTATAAAAATAAATTTAGGAAAGCAAGTTGCAGTAAGTCAAGTTAATATAAGAGTTACTGGAAGTAGAAGTAATAAGAATTTAACTGAAATAGCAAAAGTTGAATTTTTAAATAATGTATATAAAGAAGTTCCAAAACCTAAAATGAATATACCTGTTATAAATAATTTTACAAGTTCAACTGCTGTTGGAAATGAGGCTATGACAATAGGCTGGAACCATGAAACAAATGTATCAGGTTATGAATTAAAGGTTGAAGAATTAGATAATAACAATAATGTAGTTGATACAAGTACTTATAAAACAAGTCAAAATTCTTTAAAAATAGAAAAAGTAAAACCTTATGGAATTTACAGAATTAGTATCCAATCAATTTCAGGAGAATGGAAGAGTGGTTACAAAGATGAGCAAGAGGGTTATAGCACAGCTACAACAGGTGATACTAATAAAACAAACAATTCAAATGATAAAGATGGTAAGCCAGATAATGTTGATGCAAATTATAATCCACAAGCTTGGGATTCTGAATCAGGAAATTTAAATGATAAAGCAGATGGAGACAATGGAAGCAACTTTGGAGCTGATTCTATAATAGAAGTTCAAGTAATACCAGAAACAGCACCAGAAGGTCCAGAAGGAATTTCAGTAAAAGGTGGATATAAACAACTTACGGTTTCATGGAAAGCTCATGCAAAAGCAAAAGATTATGAGTTATATTACAGAGAAGTTGGAACTAAAGAGTGGTTAAAAGCAAATGATAATGGTGATAAATATAAAGATTCTGACTTAAATGATGATATTCCAACAGGAGTAACTAATTTAGCGGCAGGAGAAGCTGATAGTAATGACTTTATAAGAGCTACGTCATATACAATAACAAATTTAAAAGATACAACAAGTTATGAAATTATGATGACAGCAACAAACCACCATGGAACAGGTGGATTATCTCAACGTTACCTTGGAACTACAGCTAAATTAGTACCACCAGTAACGCCTAACTATAAGCTTATAAATACACCAAATGGAGTGGGAAGTTTAACTAATAACATAGAAAAAGTTGAATTTACTCAAGGTGGAACTACAGATAATGATATTTCTGTTTTAGATAATGATTATACTACAGCATGGACTTGGCATAACTGGGATACATCTGCTTATGGAAAATGTGGTCCTAAGATAACATTTAAAGAAGAACATACAATAGATACTATAAAATTAATAACAAGATTAGACTTAGATTCATGGCCATATACAGGTAATATAGGATTTGTAAATTCACAAGGAAAGTGGGAATATAGAGATGCTTCATTAAGCACAAGTGGAAGAGTAGTAACATTAAAATTATCAGAGCCTATAACAACGAAGCAAATACAGCCAAATATATCTGTATATCCAGGTTCAGGTTCAGGTAAAGTAAATATATCTGAAATTAAGTTATATGAATATGATAGCTTAGAAAAAGATGTAGATAACTTATTTGCTGATGATTTAAAATTATCATTAAATAGTGATGTAACTAGAGAAAAAGTAGAAGAACTTGTTAAGAGAGTAAATACAATAGACCCAGTAAACTTAGAATATCATCCAAATAAAGATGAAATACTAAAGAATTTACAAAGAGCTCAAGACTTATTAAATGATATTTCTTTACAAGATGAAATAATAACTTTAGATTCAAGTATACATAGTATAGGGGCTCAAAATACTATAGGACAAACTAATGATTACCAAGCTCTTGGTATAGCAGTAAAACCAGGAGATAAGGTTAATATTTACATAGCAAGTCCAAATAGAAGCGATACTAAATTTAATTTAGTATTAACACAATTTAATGCAGAAAGTGGAACTGCTTATAAGGTCATAAAAGAATTAAAAGTAGGTAAAAATGAAATTGAAATACCTGAAACTGGTTTTGATATGAACTATGAAAAAGGTGGAAACTTATATATAGGCCTTAAGAGTGGATTTGCAGAAAGTAATACATTTAAGGTAAGAGTAAGTGGTGGAACAAAAATACCACACTTAAATGTAAATAATATTATAGATGATGCTTCTAAAGAAACAGAAGTTAAAGATGCTATAAGAAAATATATTAAAGACTTAAAGAGTTATGTAAGCACTTTAAAAAATAGATATCCAAGCACAGCTAGTATAGAAGATAATGTTGAGAATATTTACACTTATGACCCAGAAACATCTATATTAAATGCTACAGATATAGAAGGTGAAAGAATAATGCTTTCTTTTGCAGCTGATAAGGTACTTAGCTCAATAGAAAGTGGATTATCAGGAAATGAAGAAGCTCAAGTAAATAGACTTTATGAAACATTGCTTGCTTGGGAACAAATAATGAAGATTTCTTATTCACAACAAGGCTTACTTGAAGCACCAATAGACTTTGATGGAGATGGTCAAATAACTGGTAAGGCTTTAGATGTATTAGGTGGAAAGAGCGAAAATCAATTCTATAATGAAAATAGAGCACCTAAAAACCGTATGAATATTAAATATCAAAGAATGTTTACTGGAGCATTTATGTATGCATCATCACATCACGTTGGTATAGGATATGGTTCTATTGAAGGTGCAATGAATGGTACTCCTTTCAAATTTGATTCAAATGGAAACTTAACAAATTCAGCAGATGGAAGCTTATTTGGATGGGGAATAGCTCATGAAATTGGACACGTTCATGACAGACCAGGACTAACATATGCTGAAACAACTAATAATATATTAGCACTTATAACTCAAACATTTAATGATATAAATACATCTAGATTAGAAGGTGGAACATATACAAAGATATATGATAAAGTAACTTCTAATAGTGTAGGTTTAGCAAGTGATGGTGGAACTAGATTAGGAATGTTCTGGCAATTACATTTAGCATATGATAATGACTATACTTATAAAATGTTAAATCTTAACTCAGATAATAACTTAGATAATGATACATTCTATGCTAAGTTATATAGAGAAACAAGATTAAAAGGTGTAGCTCCAAATGAAAATGGACATGATTCTACAGCTCAAACATTTATAATGAGATCATCAGATGCAGTAAAGAAGGATTTAAGAGGATTCTTTGAAAAGTGGGGATTAGTAGCTAGTCCTAAGACTAATGAATACTTAAATTCAAAGAACTATCCAAAAGAAGATAAGGCTATTTACTATTTAAATGATGATGCTAGAAGAATTAGATTAAAAGCTGGAAGTAATACAGAATCAATAACTATGGCTTCAGATACTGCAGTAAAGGCAAGCTTTGGAGTTGATGCAAATGGAACTCAATTAATTAATAAATCTTACTTAAATCAAAAAGAAGTTCCATTAACATTAAGTGTTACAAAAGATGCAGATAAAATTTTAGGATATGAAATAATAAGAAAAGAAGCAACAACAACAGGAACTAAGGAAGTAGTAGTTGGATTCGTTGAAAGAGATAAAAATGGAGAAAATGGATTAACTAAGTACACTGATGTTATTGATGCTATAAATAATAGAGCATTTGAATATAAGGTAAGAGCTTATGACTATAACTTAAATGTTACACAAGAAACTACAATTGGTAATATAAAAGTAAATCATGATGGAAGTATATCAGAAGCTAATTGGGTATTTGATACTAATACAAGAAGTGAACATGATATATCTGATGAACATTCAGGACATGGTCAAGCTCAAAATGGAGAAATTAAAAAGATAAGTGATAATGACCCAACAACTATTTATACAGCTAAAAAAGCAACTAATAATAATGGTACAGTTGTTTCAGGAGATCCATATGTAACTATTGATTTAGGAAATGCTAAATCTGTTGTAGGATTAAAATATAATCCAGGACAAGCACCTACAAAGAAATTCTCATTAAGAAGCTTATTTAGTAAAAATTCAGGTACTGATTATTCACCAATAAGAAGTTATGAGGTTTGGGTAAGTAAAGATGGAAAGAGTTGGTCAAAAGCTCATTCAGGAGAATTTGATACAACTAAAGAAAATACAATTTACTTTAATGAAAATGGAAGCAATTCAAATACTCAATTATGGGCATATGATGCACAATATGTTAAGTTAGTAGCAAAGGGAGCTAATGCTATATCTATAGGAGAAATAGATATATTAGGTCCAACAGGAGATAATATAGAAATTGGTATAGATAATGGAAATAAAGTTTATGAGCATGGTGTAGGTAAGTTAGCAACTGATTATACTTATGCACCAGGAAAGACTATACCAGCAGGTTCTATAATAGTTACAGGTGAATATAAAGGTGACCCAGCATTTAATGTACCTTTAGTAATTAATGAAGCTGATGAAAACTTTGCTTTAAATGCTCAAGCAATTTTATTAGCAACACTACCAGAAAATTCACAACTTGGAGAAGTTGCTAAGGGAACTTGGTTATATTGGATAACTCCAGAGCAACAAAAAGATGATAAAAATATTAAGGGAACTAAGATAAAAGCTGAACTTTACAGATACAATAAGCTAGATAGCAATAATGCACCTGTAGGTCAAAGATTAGTAAGTGATACATTCTTATATGATTTACCAACAAACTTAAATGACTTACCATCAATAGAATTAAATAATTCAACAGCAAGAGCAATAGCAAATGAATATGATGAAGTTATAGAAATAAGTAATGATATGATTCAAAATGTATTTAACAACAGATAGTAAACTAAGATAATAATATTTTTAATTGAAAGGGGTTATCTCTTTTATGATAGCCCCTATAAAGTACGGAAGGAGATAAGTTATGAAAAATAATAAGCTGAAGCCAACTGTAAAAACAGCTTTGGTATATACATTAGCAGCAACTTCAACAGCTGCAATAGCTTATGCAACACCTAAAATTATAGAAAATAAATCTAAAAATACAGAAAATAAATTTGTATTAGATGTAAAAAAAGTAGATTCAGATACAGTTAAAGTATCATTAGATAATATAGAAGATATTCCAAAAGCTCTTCAATTTAGCTTAAAGTTAGATGGAATAGTTTTAAAAGAGGAAAATGGAAAGCCAGTAATAAAGGATTTAATAAATCCAGCAAAGTCAGATAAGATAATAACAGATTATACTTATAATAAAGAAAATAATACAATAGATGTTTTAATAACAGCACAAGACTCTATACCAAAGACTGGTAATGAAATTGATGTTTTTGAGTTAGATATACAAGCTACTGAAAATAATAAATCAAGAAAGTATAGCATAAAAGATGAAGAAAAATCTGAATATAAATATGTAAGTAACACAAATAAAGAATATGTAAGAAGTGTAAGTGTTAAAAATGAAGAATTAACATTAAATACAAATCCTACTGTAAAGATGAAAGAAGGTAAGTCTTACATAGAAATTACTGAAGGAGAAACAATTCAATTAACAGAAGAAGTTTTAAAAGAAAAAGGTTTAGAAATAGAAGATGCTGATAAAGATAAAATAACTTTAGAAGTTAAGGATGCAAGTGATAAAAAAATAACATCATTTAAAGGAACTGAAGAAGGAATATATGATTTATATATTACAGCAAAAGATGATTTTGGTGGAGAATCAAAAACTTTAAATGTACAATTAAAAGTTAATGCATCAACTGTAGGACCTACTATTACTAAAAATGGACAAAAACTTGAAAATGTTACTATAAATGCAGGTCAAGCATTTAATTTAATGGATAGCGTTAAAGCTGTAGATGTTAATGGAAATACAGTAAATGTTAGTGTTTCATCAGATAAAGAACTTAATTTAGATACAGAACAAGACACTACATATAAGATAACATATAGTGCTACTGATAGTCGTGGTAGAAAAACAGAAGAATCTATAAACTTAACAGTAAAAGGTAATAAAGCACCAGTAATTGAAGGTGTTAAGAACCATACTTTAAAAGTTGGAGATAGTTTTGATCCAAAGGCTGGAGTTACTGTAAAAGATGAAGATGAAAATATAGAATTAGTAGTTGAAAGTAATGTTAACACAAATATACCAGGTGTTTACAAGGTTATATATAAGGCTACAGATAGTGGAAATAAAACAACTATAGTTGAAAGTTCAGTTGTTGTAAATCCAAAAATGACTACACTTAATAAAATTCCAGTAATAAATGCTCAAGATAGAATAGTTCAATTAGGAGAAGAGTTTGATCCTTTAGAAGGAGTAACAGCAACTGATGAAGAAGATAAAGATCTTACTGAAAAAATAAAGGTTATTAGAAATGATGTTGATACAAAAGTTGCAGGAGATTATACAGTTGTATTTAGTGTAACAGATAGTCAAGGTGCAACAGCAATACATGAAATGCTAGTAGTTGTAAATCAACCACCAGTAATACATGCAGAAGATAGAGTTATAACTGTTGGAGATGAGTTTAAAGAATTAGAAGGGGTAACAGCAACTGATGATGAACAAGGTGATATAAGAGAAATAGAAGTTGTAGAAAATAATGTTAAAACAGATACTCCAGGAGAATATACAGTTACATATAAAGTAGTAGATAAACTTGGTGGAGTAGCTACAAAAACAATAAAAGTAACTGTAAAAGAAAAAGTTACTTTAGTAGAAAATGTAGTTATAAACAATAGAGTTAACAATTTATATATAGGAAGTAACCAAGTATTAAGTGCAACTATAACAAATGAAAATGCAGATAAAAAAGATGTAGTATGGACAACTAGTGATGAAAAGATAGCATCAATAGAAGCATATGGAAATACTGTTAAAGTAATAGCCAAAGCAAAAGGAAAAGTAACTATAACAGCAAAAGCTACAGATGGAAGTGAAAAAAGTGATAGTATTACTATAGATATACAAGATTACAAAGACCATGTAGTAGATTTAGCAAAAGATATTATAGATACTAACGTTGTAACTCCAGTAAATGGTTCAGGTCAAAAAGACTCTCCAGTACAAATGGAAGTAAAAGATGTAACTGTAGAAGGATTTAATAAATTCTTAAAGAAGGTTAAGAAATTAAATCCAGAAATACAAAGAGAATATACTGATGGAGAATTTACAGTATATCAAATAAAAATTCAAAATAATTCATTAATGTCTAAGTTTATAAGAACTCTTAAAAATGAAGAAACAAATGAAGCTTATATAAACATAAAAATAAAAAATTCAGTAGCAAATAGTGAAGAATTAAAATCAGAGCTTAAAAAAGTATTAACTGAAAAAGATGAAGAAATAGTAAAACCAAGTATTCCTGGTGGAATTATAAATGCAATACCTCAAATTGAAGCTTCAGATAAAGTTATAAATCTTGGAGAAAAATTTGAGCCTTTAAAAGGGGTAATAGCAACTGATAAGGAAGATGGAAATATTACAGAAAATATAAAAATTATAGAAAATACAGTTAATGTAAATGCTGTTGGAACATATAAGGTTACATATAAGGTAACAGATAGCAAGGGTGCAGAAGCTATAAAAACAATAATTGTAACTGTAAAGAAGGATGCTGTATTAGCACAAAGTGTAACTATAAATAATAAAATTAATAGTTTATATGTAGGAAGTAACAAAACATTTACAGCAACTGTAAATGAAGAAGCTGATAAAAAAGATGTAGAATGGTCAGTAAGTGATGAAAATATAGCATCAATAGAGGTTAATGGAAATAGCGTTAAAGTAATAGCAAAAGCAAAGGGACAAGTAACTATAACAGCAAAAACTACAGATGGAAGTAATAAAGTTGATACTTTCACTATAAATGTAGAAGAGTATAAAGATAATGTAGTAGATTTTATTACGGATATTATAGATACTGAAGTTGTTTCAGCTATAGCAGGTTCAGGTGAAAAAGATTCTCCATTACAAATGGAAGTGCAAGAAGTAAGCTTAGAAAAATTTGCTGGTTTCTTAAATAACATTAAGGAATTAGATGCAACTGTAGAAGATAAATATACAGATGGAAACTTTATAGTTTATAAAATAAAGGTTAAAGATACATCATTCATTTCTAAAGTTGTAAAAACTATTAAAAATGAAGCTAATGATGAAGCTTACATAGAAATAAGAATATCAAAAGACTTAGAAGAAGCAAGTTTATTTGAAGCAAAATTAGAAGAAGTTATACCTAAAAATGAAGATACAAGCAAGCCAGGTGATGAAGAAAATAAACCAGGAGATGAAAATACTCCAAGTGATGAGAATAAACCTGGAAATGAAAATAAACCTGGAAATGAAGATTCTTCAGTAGGTGAAAATAAACCAAGTGTAGAAAATAACTCTGAAAATCAAGAACCTTCAAATGATAAAGTTACTACAGAAAACTCTAAAAATGATAATTTACCTAAGACAGGAAAAAGAAATGTATTAGCATATATAGGATCAGTTACTATAGCAGCAGGTGCATTATTAGTAGGTAAGAAAAAGAAAAAATAAAATTATAAAAGCAAAATAAATTTATTTATTATCATAAATTTGTTTAAAGCATATAATAAAATATATTAAAGATGGTAAGGCTTATGAAAGCATAGGTCTTATCATTTTTTTTGTAATAAAAATAGTAAAGTTGACAGTTAAAAATATATGATTTATAATAAAATCACGATGTTAATCATCAATTGAAAATTAAATAGGTAAAGCGTTTATAACCTATTAACATAACATGGGGGCGTTTTGGCTTCGACGGGGGTGTGATGGGTTTGATAAGCGGGCCGAGTAAAGCATGGACGACTCGTTAATAAGCTATGCATTAAATATAAACGCAGAAGACAATTTTGCATTAGCAGCTTAATATAGCTTGCTCATCAGTCCAGGATGCCTACGTCTTGGGTAGCTGGTGTCATTAAAGTAGGGAACGAAGTCTAGCAAAGCTTTGAGCTAGAGGGGTATTTATGAAGCTAGGGAATTAGGAGTTTGTTTGTGAGCGAACTAAGGACCGAATTTTTAGTCACATAACTACGCTCGTAGAAAGTCAGGCTGGTCTGCTTTCGGACAGGGGTTCGATTAAGAAAGATAGTCGCCTTAAGCAGTGATGTTTAAGTGATAACTTGGCTTTATCGGTGAAACCGTAACAGAAAATGCTGACGGCAATACCGAGAGGTATGTAAAGAAATTTAACAGCCTCGTATCGACTTATAGGTTCCTAAGGATAATCTATGGAATACTAGGATAGAAGATATAAACTATACTAAGCTTCTATAATATGCCAAGCTACTATTTAAAATAATAGTAGAAGATATAGTCAGTGCCATATAGAAATAATGGATGCACATGACCCCTCGCCTCCACCATGAAACCATCGACAATACAGAGTGTGTTGTCGATGGTTTTTAATTGAAAATAATGTAGTTAATAATAATTATAAAATATCAATAAATACCCACTAATACATTAATTTAATTAAGTATTAGTGGGTATTTTTTATTATGCAAAAATTGAAATAGCTTAATTACTGATGAATATTTAATTTAGAATGTGTAGGAGAAATATGGTATAATTAGTGTAATAGAGTAGAAATTTTATTTTTTTAAATAAGATTGTGGAATGATAAAAAATGATAATTGGAGGATAAAAATGGATCCCAATATAGAAGATTTAAAGAAGGATTATTTAGCTGATAAAGTAGTTCCTTTTATTGGAGCAGGATTATCTGTACTATTTAAAGTACCTACTTGGAAAAGTTTAATTGAGGAAATTACAAAGAAATATGCAGTAGGAGATAATGAATTTTTAGTACATGCAGTAGAAATAAATTAGTACATGCAGTAGAAATAAAATTGAAAAGTTTCGATTTTTGCTCAGCAATAGATTTAATAAAGGACACCAGAACAATGTGAATTATTAGCTAGAAGTGCAGCATAAAAAAGTTTGACTTTTTGTGTCCAAAATATTGACATAAGACCACAGTGATTATTTAGCTTTTCTTGAACATAGTTTACTAACGAAGCGTTAGCAATTT
>OBXO01001405.1_pt1 | contig 11398 bp, 10 predicted proteins | sample 1501431 | NCBI WGS metagenome assembly OBXO01 (sample SAMEA2580163, study PRJEB22360) | human gut metagenome | biome: human gut; feature: human-associated habitat; material: faeces | place: Denmark | collected 2008/2010 | reverse complement strand
CGGGCATCGTTAACTTAAGATACAAAAGCTGTCCGGAAATGGCGGGTCAAGATCAAGCGATTTATCAAGGCACTTAAATCCAAAGTGCAAAAAAGCACTCTGGAACAAATTCAACCACTTAGAGTTGTTAATGGTGGTGATGAACCTGGAGTGTGGGGCGTTGAGCTACTGGCCATTCGCTACGCAGCCTGGATTAAGCCTGAGTTTGAGATTGAAGTATATGAGGTGTTCAGAACAGTGGTTCGCCTCGGCATCAGTGCCATGTCACGCCTGAATAAATTAGATCACATCATTAATACTGAGACTAAAGCGATAAGCCAGTGCGCCAGCCAGATGGCGAAGTGGGGTGTCGGCGGCAGAAAGAAAATCCTCCTTTCTGCGCGGGAGCGGGTGGTTGGTGAAGTACAGATGTACTTACCAGGCATCAATTAAACTCGCGAAATGGTCTTTGTTGCTGACAATCTCAGCATTCCAGGCATGATTGATTTACTTAGTAATTTCTTTTCAGAAAGACACCCACCTCCCGCTTCGGCGGGTTTTTACTTTTATGGAGACAACTATGTCTGCACTTTATGAAAAATCGCAGCTGACGAAGATCCTTATTTCCTCCCTGCCAGCCACCAAAGAAACGATGGATTCCGCAACCTTTCTCGATCTGAGTTGCACCATCAAAGAAATTCAGTTCACCGGTGGCCAGAAGCAGGATATCGACGTAACAACGCTTTGCTCTACCGAGCAGGAGAACATCAACGGCCTGCCTTCTCCGTCAGAAATCTCTCTATCCGGTAACTTCTACAAGAATCCGGCGCAGGACGCCTTGCGTGAAGCGTATGACAACGATACGACCTACGCTTTCCAGGTTATCTTCCCGTCCGGCAAGGGCTTTAAGTTCCTGGCTGAAATCCGCCAGCACACCTGGTCTTCCGGTACCAACGGCGTAGTGGCGGCAACGTTCTCCCTGCGCCTGAAAGGTAAGCCTGAAAACATCGAGTCTGGCTCCTGAGAGGTCTCATGAAGAATATTAAAAATCTCGCCCTGGCTAAGATGTCGGGATTTCGTCATAAGACGGTCGCCGTTCCTGAGTGGGAAGGCGTCAAAGTGGTTCTCCGTGAGCCGTCAGGTGAAGCCTGGCTGCGCTGGCAGGAAGTGGTGAAAGCGGGTGCTGATGATGAAAATGTGTCAGTATCGGAAAAGGCACACCGTAATCTTTGCGCTGACGTTGTGCTCTTCATTGACGTTCTGTGTGACACCGATAAGCAACCGGTATTCAGCGTAGATGAAGAAGAGCAGGTGCGTGAAATCTACGGCCCCGTCCATTCACGCCTGCTAAAACAGGCGCTTGACCTGATCAACAACGCGGACGAAGCGCGGGAAAAGTCTCAACCCCCGGCGTAAAGTTTCTGATGTCGCTTGCGCTCCGGATGGGGCGCACGCTCTCAGAGCTTCGGCAGAATATGACGGCAAGCGAGCTTCTGATGTGGATTGAGTACGACAGGCAAAGTCCGGTTGGCGATATTCGTGGTGACATTCAGGCCGCCCAGCTCGTCTCTGCCATCTACGGCTCGCAGGGGGCAAAAGTACCGCTGGACGATGCGATCCTGCGCTGGGGTGGTGATGAGCAATCAGAACCGAAGGACCCGTTTGCTGGGCTTGAGGCTGCACTTACTGCCGCGACGCAGTGACTTTTGACCCAGATAATATTAGGATTCTTAGACTGATAATGCTGGGGAACCAAAATGGAAATTTTACTAGTTTCAATTGTTATAGGCTTAATTCCAGCCTTAATTGCTCAAAGCAAAGGAAGATCTTTCTTTGCATGGTGGGTGTATGGTGCTCTGCTATTTATAATTGCTTTTGTACATTCTTTGGTAATAAAGAAGGATGTTGCGGCAGAAGAAAAAGACTTAATTGAAAACGATGGCATGAAGAAGTGCCCATTCTGTGCAGAGTTAATCAAAAGCGAAGCTATTAAATGTAAGCACTGTGGTAGTGATTTAGCAGTCGATTCCCCACCGGTTAAGACTGATGAAGAATACCTCGAAGAAGCCAGGCAAAAGGTCTGGAAACAATAAAAATAAAACCGCTTCGGCGGTTTTTTTACGTCTGGAGTTAGACTAAATGGCAACTTTACGTGAGTTAATAATCAAAATTTCCGCTAACTCGCAATCATTCCAGACGGAAATTTCCCGCGCTTCACGTATGGGGCAGGATTATTACCGCACCATGCAAAATGGTGGCCGTCAGGCTGCCGCTGCCGCCCGAGAGAGCGAAAGGGCGTTATCTGATCTGACCGCTGGGTTTGCATCGGCAGGAAGAGCCGCTGCTGCTGCTACGGCCGCTTTTGCGACTGGTAAGCTCGTGCAGATTGCTGATGAGTGGAATTCAGTAAACGCCCGCCTTAAGCAGGCATCATCTTCAGCTGATGATTTTGCTGCCTCTCAGCGCCAGTTAATGGAAATCAGCCAAAGAACTGGCACCGCGTTTTCAGACAACGCAAACCTTTTTTCACGCGCAGCTGCTTCAATGCGTGAGTTTGGGTATAGCTCTGACGAAGTTCTGAAAATTACCGAAGCTGTTTCTACCGGTCTTAAACTTTCGGGGGCTAATACTCAGGAAGCGAGTTCTGTTATCACTCAATTCAGCCAGGCTCTGGCGCAGGGCGTTCTTCGCGGTGAAGAATTCAACGCCGTTAACGAAGCAGGTGATCGTGTTATCCGCGCACTTGCCGCCGGAATGGGCGTGGCCCGCAAAGACCTGAAGAGCATGGCTGACCAGGGGCAACTTACGATTGATAAGGTTGTTCCTGCATTAATGAGCCAGTTGGGCTCATTACAGGGGGAGTTTGCCAGCATGCCGCAAACTGTTTCCGGCTCCCTGCAAAAAGTCACTAACTCATTCATGGCCTGGGTTGGTGGTGTCAACCAGGCTACTGGTGCTACCGATGCGTTGTCTGGTGGACTGGATAATGTCGCACAGACGCTTGATTCTTTTACCTCATCAGCAGTGAGCGGTGCGCTCAGTGAAGTTGCTGACAATATGTCCACAATAACAACAGTAGCTGGTGCGCTTGTTGGCGTTGGGTTGGCAAGATATCTCAGCGGAGTTGTAACCAGTGCCACGAGTGCAACTGGTGCACTAATATCAGCCGCTAAGTCAGAGGTTGCTCTTGCTGTCGCGCAGGACAAAGCGGCTCAGTCCGCTGTTGCGGCTTCCAGGGCTGAAGTTTATCGGGCTCAGCAAGCAGTACAGAGTTCAAGAAGTGCAGGTGTTCAGGCGGCTCAGCAAGAGAAAGTCGCGGCAGCTGAAGCAAAAGTCACTGCTGCCCATACCAGACTGACTACCGCTCTTGCCAGTGGTACAGCTACGGAAAAAGTGAGAGCCAGAACAGCACTTGAACGTGCGCAGGCAGGGCTGGTAGCAGCTAAAAATGCCGACGCTCAGGCTGTCGCTGAAAGACGGCTGGCTGCCGCTCAGGGTGCCTTAAACCGTAACCTCTCAAATCGTGTTTCGACTCAAAGTAATCTCAATAGCGTGACATCTGTCGGTACCCGGCTCATGAGTGGTGCCCTTGGTCTCATCGGCGGAATTCCTGGTTTGGTAATGTTGGGTGCTGGCGCATGGTATGCGGTGTATCAAAATCAGGAGCAGGCCCGTCGCTCTGCTCTGGAATACGCCAGCACAATAGATGAAGTCAGTAAAAAGTCGAGGGCAATGTCTCTACCTGAAGCTTCAGACAATGCCGAGAAAACGCGCGCAGCATTGAATGAGCAGAATAGGCTGATCGATGAACAAAAAAGCAAGATTGAAAGCCTGAAAGAACAGATAGCTGGTTATCAGTCAGTGATCAGCAACCCCGGCCCAACGACCAGCGGTGGTTTCATGATTAACCACCTGACATCTTTGGACACTGTAACTCGTGGGCTGGCTACGGCTACAGAGCAGTTATCTGTTGAGCAAGAAAGACTTGCTCAGATGCAGGAAAAATCTGCTTCTATTCAACAGGTTCTTGAAGGGCTTGAACATCGGCGGGTGACATTGATTCGGGAGGAGGCCGCCAATCAGAACCGGGCTTATCAATCTCTCCTATTGATGAATGGCCAGCATGACGAATTTAACCGGTTACTTGGTCTCGGTAATCAACTCCTAATGGCACGTCAGGGACTGGCTAACGTCCCGCTCAGACTCCCTCAGGCCGACCTCGACAAAAAGCAAACTGATGCTCTCGAAAAGAGTCGCCGGGATCTGGAATTGTCACGCCTGAAGGGTGAGGCCAAAGAGCGCCTGCGTCTGAGTTATGCAGCCGATGACCTGGGGTTAACCAGTGATCCGCAATTCCATACAGGCCGTCAGGAGTTGATTAATAACGGTCTTGCTGAATGGCGGAATAATGAGGCCAACAAACCTAAGGCGAAGGGTGGTAAAACCGAAGGCGAGAAAACCGAGGATGTGTATAAGCGCCTTATCAAGCAGCAAAAAGAGCAGATTGCCCTGCAAGGCCAGAATACTGAACTGGCGAAGGTTAAATACCAGGTCAGCCAGGGCGAGCTTGCTTCTCTGACAGAAGCCCAGAAAAAGACGGTATTGCAGAATGCTACGCTGATTGACCAGGTTAAATTACGTGAGCAACTGCGAAATTACGAAGCCAACCTTGCCGACAGTAACGCCAGCGCCCGCGCAGCCAATGAAGCGCAACTGCTGGGATACGGGCAGGGAACCAGGTTCCGTGAAAGACTTCAGGAGCAGTTCAATCTGCGTAAGGAGTTTGAGCAGAAGAATACCGATCTTCTCCGCCAGCGTCAGGCTGGTGAAATCGACGAGACGTTCTATCAGCAGGGGCTGACACTTAATAAGCGCTACCTCGAAGAGCGCCTGCGCGACCAGGAGGGATATTACGCAGCTTCTGATGCGCAGCGTGACGACTGGATGACGGGACTGTCTGAGGGTTATGCGAACTGGGTGGACGAAGCTACTGATTATTCTTCCATGGCCGCTGACGGCATGAAGCAGGCTATGGGTGGCGCGGTCACCACGATCACCGACATGCTCAATGGCAACGTTGACAGCTGGAAGGACTGGGGCGTGAGCGTACTGAAGATTATTCAGAACGTTCTGGTGAACATGGCTGTTGCTAATGGCGTCAGCTCAATTGGATCACTGTTCAGTTTTGGTGCCTCGTCAGCCGCAACCGCCAGCAGCGGTACCGCTATTCAGAATGCTGGCGCGAACTTCACATTTAATGCGAAGGGTAACGTTTACGACTCTCCGTCCCTGAGCGCTTACAGCAATGGCGTTTTCCAGACGCCTCAGCTGTTTGCTTTTGCCAAAGGCGCAGGGATTTTCGGCGAGGCAGGTCCTGAAGCAATCATGCCCCTCACGCGGGCACCTAATGGTGATCTTGCCGTTCGCGCAGTGGGGATGCCGCAGGTCTCTGGCGGTGTGCCTTCAGTTAACTTCGGCGATATCAATATTCAGGGCGGATCTCCACAGGCATCCAGTCAGGGTACTGCCGGAGCAGCAGGCAGGCAGCTTAAGGATGCCATCACTGGTGTCATTAACGAACAGGCCAGCATGCCGGGCTCGCCTCTGTGGCGATTAATCAAGGGAGTTTAACCATGGCAGTCGAAACCTTCAGCTGGTGCCCAAAGGTTGCCTCTCAGGTTGATACAAGTTTTCGTACCCGAAAGGCGCAGTTTGGTGATGGCTATACACAGGTGGCCGGGGACGGCATCAACCCGGTAACACCTCAGTGGAGCGTGAGCTTTACCGGCGACGAGGCTTACATTCAGGCCATTAAAAACTTTCTGAACAGACATGCAGGGTGGAAGTCATTTATCTGGAAGCCGCCGCTTGAGCCTTCAGGTTTATGGCGCGCGGAATCCTTCCAGATATCTACCCACGGCAACAAAAAATACACCCTCAGCAGCACATTCATACAGGCATACCATCCATGAGTATTTCATCTGATGTCCAGAAACTGGAACCGGGTAAGCGCGTCCGCCTGATCGAGGTGGACGGCTCAGCGTTCGGTGCGGGTATTCTTCGCTTTCACAACGAGACAATCCCGCATACCGAGGCGGAAATCATCGCCGCAGGCGGCGACGAGTCAAAACTTGAGCCGAAGTCGGTGTGGTGGCAGGGGCAGGAGTATGGCGCGTGGCCGTATGAACTGACCGGCATATCTGTAAGCAGTGACGGCCAGAGTTCACGGCCGTCTCTCACCGTGGCAAACATCAGCGGTACGATTGGCGCGCTGTGCCGAAGATTTCAGGGGATGGCTAAAGCTAAGGTGATCATCCATGACACTTTCGCACACTATCTAGACGCCAGAAACTTCCCTGATGGGAACCCGACCGCGAATCCCAACGAGGAGCGCAAACAGGTTTATTACATCGACCGTAAGTCAGGATCGGACGATGAAACCGTAGAGTTTGAGCTTTCCAGTCCAGCCGATCTGCGCGGGCAACTTATTCCGACCCGGCAAATTCAGCCAATGTGCACGTGGTGCATGCGGGGCTGGTACAAAACCGGGAACGGCTGCACCTACGCCGGGCAAAACGGCTGGTTCGATAAAGACGGCAATCGGGTGGACGATCCTTCACAGGATGTTTGCTCCGGATTGCTGTCAACGGGCTGTAAACCTCGCTTCGGAGAGAATGAACAGCTGGATTATGGCGGGTTCCCCGGCGCTTCACTTCTGAGAGGATAATCATGCGCGACAAAACAGTTAGCGCCATTCTGGCGCATGCCGCCGCATCCTTCCCCGAGGAGTGCTGTGGCGTGGTTATTCAGAAGGGGCGGGTGGAGAAATACATCCCCTGCAAAAATAATGCTGAGTCGCCGACTGAGCAATTTGAACTTAATCCTGAGGATTATGCGGCCGCCGAAGAGCAGGGCACTGTGGTGGCGATCGTCCACAGCCATCCCGGCGACGGGGCAACAACTCAGCCGAGCGAGCTCGACATGCTGATGTGTGATGCCACGGAACTGCCCTGGATTATTGCATCGTGGCCGGAGGGCGACATTCGCACCGTCATGCCTCGCGGAGACCGTCCCCTCACAGGGCGCCAGTTTGTACTCGGGTATGCAGACTGCTGGTCTCTCATCATGGACTATTTCCGCATCGAGCACGGCATTGAACTGCCCAACTACAGCGTAGATCGCCACTGGTGGGAGCAGGGTGAAAACCTCTATATGGATAACTGGCAGGAATGCGGTTTCCGTGAGTACGACGGTCCCGCTCAGCCAGGTGACATGGTTATCATGCAGGTTCAGTCCACCGTCCCGAACCATGCCGGGATTTTGCTTGATGGCAACATGCTACTGCATCACATGTATGGCCAGCTAAGCCAGCGTATTCCCTACGGTGGCTATTACCGTGACCGTACCATCAAAATTCTGCGTTATAAGGATTTGATGTAATGGAAAGAAAAACCGTTATCAAACTCAGCGGCTCAATGGCTCAGCGATTTGGCAGGATACATCGCCGCGCACTAACGTCGGCCAGCGAAGTGTTCAGGGCACTTTCTAACACCATTGACGGATTTGATGCCTACCTGCGAGAGACCAGAGCGAAAGGGCTGGACTTTGTCATCTTCCGAAACCAAATAAACATAGGCAAGGAAGAGTTTGAACTTCTTGGGCCTGGTGATGAGCTCCGTATTATCCCTGTCATACGCGGTAGTAAAAGGGCGGGGCTCTTTCAAATTGTTACTGCCGCCGCAATTGCGGCCTTTACCTGGTGGAACCCAATAGGATGGGCAGCAAGCACACAAATGGCACTATATGCCGCAGCTGGTTCTATGGCCGTTGGTGGTGTAGTGCAGATGCTCTCTCCTCAGGTTTCAGGTCTGCGAATGCGTCAGGAACCTGATAACAAACCCTCCTATGCGTTTGGTGGTCCCGTTAACACGACGGCATCTGGCAATCCCGTCCCCCTGCTTTATGGGCAACGGGAAATTGGCGGCGCCATTATATCCGCCGGGGTTTATGCAGAAGATCAGCAATAAACCAAACCACGTACTGCAAGCCACCTGACGGTGGCTTTTTTATGGACGCGATATGACGACGACAATCATCAAAGGCCGCGGTAAAGGTGGCAGCAATCAGACCCGAACACCCGTTGAAGCACCGGACAGCATTCAGTCCATTGCAAGGGCAAAGGTGCTGATTGCGCTTGGAGAGGGTGAGTTCGCTGGCGGGCTTGATGGTAAAAACATTTTTCTTGGTGACTCATCTTCCTACACGCCTCTTCAGAACGCCGACGGAAGTTATAACTTCAATAATGTGAAATATGAGTTCCGTTCCGGCACTCAGGACCAGGACTACATTCAGGGCTTCCCCGGCATTGAAAACGAACTTCAGGTTTCATACGAGCTGAAACAGGCTGTGCCGTACGTGCGCGCGGTTTCCAACACGCAGCTCTCTGCGCTGCGAATTCGCCTGGGATGGCCAACTCTTTTACTCCAGAAAAACAACGGTGATAAAGTCGGCACCCGCGTCGAGTATGCTATCGATCTGTCGGTCGATGGCGGGCCGTATGAAACGGTGGTTAACGGTGCTGTTGATGACAAAACCACGTCGCTTTATGAGCGCAGTCACCGCGTCAATCTTCCGAAAGCCTCGACTGGATGGCAGTTGCGGGTTCGCAGAATCACGCCGGATTCCACGAGCGTGAATATCGTCGACACCATGCGCGTTGTGGCCGTTACTGAAATTATTGACGCCAAAATTCGCTACGTTAACACAGCGCTGCTGTATGTAGAGTTTGACGCAAAGCAGTTCCCTAATGGCATTCCTCAGGTTGTGTGCAATCCGAAAGGGCGAATCATCCGTGTACCTGATACTTATGATCCCGAAACCCGCACTTATTCTGGTACATGGGAGGGCGTATTTAAATGGGCGTGGACGGATAACCCTGCCTGGATTTATTACGACATCATTCTGAACGAGCGCTTCGGGCTGGGTCAAAGAATCGATGCGACTCAGATAGACAAATGGGAACTTTATCGCATCGCCCAGTATTGCGATCAACTGGTACCAGACGGCAAGGGCGGCAGCGGGACGGAGCCTCGTTTTCGTTGCAACGTTTATATCCAGGACCGTAATGACGCCTGGACCGTACTTCGTGATCTGGCGGGTATATTTCGCGGCATGACGTACTGGGGCGACAATAAGATGTATGTCCTGGCTGATATGCCACGGGATGTGTGGCACATCTATAACCACGCCAGCGTTGTTGAAGGAAAATTTACCTTTGCGGATCCGAGTGAAACCACCCGAAACACTGCCGCGCTGGTGAACTGGTCTGACCCAGCTAACCACTACAAAGACACGCCTGAGCCTGTTTACGATAACGATCTGGCCATGCGCTTCGATTATCGTCAGCTCGAAATGACTGCAATCGGCTGCACCAGGCAGTCAGAGGCAAACCGGCGGGGGCGCTGGGCGCTGCTTACCAACGGTATCGGCGAGGTGGTGACCTTCAGCACGGGCATGGACGTTCCCCCTGTTGGTGAGGTGATCGGCGTGGCTGCTAACGAGCTGGCCGGAAGAACTATCGGCGGCAGGGTGAGCGCGGTTAACGGCCGCAACATAACCCTCGATCGCGCTGCTGATGTGAAAGCCGGTAATAGGCTGTTTTTGAATCTTCCATCAGGCACAGCTCAGGCCAGAACCGTCCAGGCCGTTAACGGAAACACAGTCACTGTCACCACACCCTACAGCGAAACGCCGGAGGCTGAATGTAACTGGGGCGTGGACTCTGACGATCTGTTTATAGCGCTTTTCCGTGTTACGGGAACGCGGGACAACAACGATGGCACTTTCGAAGTCACCGGGACGACTTACAACCCTGATATCTATTCCGCCGTTGATACCGGCGCAAGACTTGACGAGCGGCCAGTCAGTGTCATTCCACCTGGGGTTCAGGCTCCACCAGGAGATATTGTCGTAGACAGTTACTCTACGGTTAACCAGAACATTGCGATTACCACTATGCGTGTTGCCTGGGATTCTGTTCAGGATGCAGTTGCGTACGAGGCGGAATGGCGGCGTGACAGCGGCAACTGGATTAGTGTGCCCCGAACGTCTTCTCTCGGCTTTGAAGTGCAGGGTATCTACTCGGGTCGCTATCTGGTCCGTGTCAGGGCGGTGAACGCCAGCGACGTTTCATCAGTATGGGCGACATCATCAGAAGTAAATCTTACGGGTAAAGTGGGCAATCCGCCGAAACTGGTCGGCTTCATCGCTTCCGATAATGTGGTATTCGGTATCGAGCTGAGCTGGGGATTCCCGGCGAATACCGACGACACGCTGAAGACGGAAATTCAGTACAGCCTGACCGGTACCGAAGACGATGCGATGCTGCTGGCCGATGTGCCTTACCCGCAGCGCAAATATCAGCAGATGGGCCTTAAGGCAGGGCAAATTTTCTGGTACCGCGCGCAGCTGGTGGACCGCAGCGGCAACGAATCAGGGTACACAGAATGGGTGCGCGGGCAGGCAAGTATAGATGTTTCTGATGTCTCCAGTGTGATTTTGGAGGACATGAAGGAATCTCAGACGTTCAAAGACCTGATCGAGAGCGCAGTGGACGGCAATGCAAAAATTGCTGGTATGGCTGACGATATCAAACAGGCCAACGATGAACTGGCGCAACAGGCGCAGGAAATCGCCAAAAACGCCCAGGATATCGGGAAGGTTCAGACCAGCGTTACAAACCTGTCGAGCACGGTCGGAGGTGTGTCTTCTTCTCTGAGCGAGCTTGAGCAGACCGTTGCGACGGCTGATACCGCGCTGGGCCAGCGAATCGACAGCATCAGTGTGTCTATGGACGGCATGGCGGGGGGAGTGAAGAACTCAGCCATCGCGATTATTCAGGGCAACCTGGCGCAGGTGGCCGCGCGCAAAACGCTGTCGGCATCGGTCGCCGGTAACAGCGCGCAGCTGGATCGCATTGATGAGGTGATCGTCAACGAGAAGGAGGCAACGGCGCGTTCGCTGCTGAGTGTGCAGGCGGAAGTCAACGGGAACAAGGCATCCATCAACAGCCTGAACCAGACCTTCTCCGATTACCAGCAGGCCACCGCCACGCAGATAAACGGCATCACGGCGACCATCAACGGACATACCTCAGCCATTACCACTAACGCTCAGGCCATCGCGAACGTTAACGGGGATCTGAAGGCGATGTACAGCATCAAGGTTGGCGTCTCCAGCAACGGTCAGTATTACGCGGCTGGGATGGGGATCGGCGTTGAGAATACGCCTTCAGGTATGCAGTCGCAGGTTATCTTCCTGGCTGACCGCTTCGCCGTTACTCACCAGGCCGGAGCCACCGTTACGCTTCCGTTCGTTATTCAGAACGGGCAGGTGTTCATCAGAGACGCGCTGATAGGTG
>OBXO01001394.1_pt1 | contig 11506 bp, 18 predicted proteins | sample 1501431 | NCBI WGS metagenome assembly OBXO01 (sample SAMEA2580163, study PRJEB22360) | human gut metagenome | biome: human gut; feature: human-associated habitat; material: faeces | place: Denmark | collected 2008/2010 | reverse complement strand
GCCCAGAATCGTTGAATTTTCAGCATTCTGGGCTTAAGTTGACCACATTGGGGTCAGACCCCATGAAGAAGTAGTGAAAGAGAAGAAATAATCAGAACAGGAGATGGTTGATATGATTTTGTATCACGGAAGCAATATGACTGTAGAAAAGCCGAGACTTATTAAGCAAAATCGGTATCTTGATTTTGGGTTCGGATTCTATACTACTACTAATCGTGATCAGGCAGTGAATTTTGCACAAAAGGTTACGGAGCGACGTAAAACGGGGAAAGCTACGTTGAACATTTACTCAGTGGACGAGAACGTCGCATTCGAAGAGTGTAGTTTGCTACGATTTGATAATCCAGATGAGATATGGTTGGATTTTGTAGCTGAGAATCGTCAGGGTACATACCAGGAAAAACAGTATGATTTGATTTACGGTGCAGTAGCAAATGATGATGTGTATCGTACAATTACTCTGTATATGACTGGAGTTTTGGATAAGGAGCAGACTTTGATGGCGCTGAAGATTCGGAAGTTGTTCAATCAGCTGGTATTTGGAACTGAGAAATCGTTACAATATCTACATTTTGAGGGGAGGGAACTTGTATGAATGAAAATCAGTTTAGTGCAATGCTGGCGATTATTGTGCCACCTATTATTGAGCTGATTACTAAAAACAGCAATGTAGATGATGCTAAAGCGATATCTCGTTTTTATCAATCTAAGCTTTATCAGGAACTGGCAGATGAAAAGTCAAAGCTGTGGCATTATAGTCCTATGACATTATATACAATGTATCAGGATGAACTTTTGACAGGTTCCTATGATTACCCGGAGGAGGCGTGAGAGATGAGCAAAGAATCGAACTTTTTAATTTACTGTATGGAACGGTATCGTTATTTTAAAGGACTTTCCGGGGCTGATGTGGCAAAAAACTTTGAAAAATATGATATCTATGGGTATATAACAAAGTATTTTGAATCACTGCATACAATGGGAGATAATTGTATTGTGCAGGACATTGATGATTATATCAGCAGTATAACTGGGAACAGAAAGAAAGATATCTGAAGACTTTGAATTTACCTCTCGGGGTCAGACCCCATGAAGATTCGAAGAAAAGACAGGAAACGGTTGGAAGAAGATACTGTGGTATAGCGGGAAGATAGCGTTCATCTTTTCGGTAAGCATTGAGATGCTGCAATTATTGTTTAGATTAGGTACGTTTCAGCTATCGGATATCTTCTACAATACAGTAGGTGGAGTGCTCGGCGGTTTGGTGTACTATGTGACGATGAAGGCAAGAAAGCATCTGTAAAATTGAAGATCGGAAATGTGCGGAGTTTTTATTGCAGGTTATATTGAATCGTAATGACCTTAAAGTGATAAGTGTTACCAGTCAGTATGCAATAAAAAACTTACAGGGGCGATCGGTCAGATTGGATATTCTGGCAGTAGATCAGCAGAACCGGGTGTATAATATCGAAATTCAAAGGAATAATAAAGGTGCGGGTGTAAAAAGAGCCAGATATAATAGTAGCCTGATTGATGCGAATGTGACAGAGCCGGGTGATCAGTATCAGGAATTAAATGAAACTTATGTGATCTTTATTACAGAAAATGATGTGCTGGGAGAGAATCTCCCGATATATCATTTTGACCGCATTATCAGGGAAACCGGAAAGATGTTTAATGATGAATCGCATATTATATACGTGAACTCACAGATAAAGGATGAAACAGCACTGGGAAAACTTATGCATGATTTTCCTGTACAAATGCGAAAGATATGTATTATGAAGTTCTGGCTGACCGTGTGCATTATTTTAAAGAAGATGAGAAAGGGGTGGCGGTAATGTGTAAAGCGATGGAAGATATGAGAAATGAAGCGGCAAGAATGAAAGCAGTCCATATAGCCCGTTTAATGCTGGATGGTGGCAAACTCAGTTATGAAGATATTGCAGCATACACAGAGCTAACCATAGAGGAAGTCGAAAAGATAGCTTCAGAGAAGAAAAGTGCATAATTGTAATGCAGTTTAATACCGATACAGCTTAGAAAATAGAAACCGCAGGAATTTTCACCTGCGGTTTTTCTCTGCCCTACTATTTACAAAAATACCGCCATAGGAATATTGTAAACGGAGAACGCTTACGTTATAAGAGCCGTATTCAGGGCGCATTTGTTTGTGCGTTTCTGGAATCCATTCTGTCCAAAATGCCGATTTTTCTGGCCTTTGTGGTTTTGAGTGGATTTGCAAATAAGACGATTACCGGGCAGACTTGTCTTTATGTGGGACTTGGCCTTGCCGCTATTGTGCTGGTTCAGATGCTCGTCCACTATCTTAGTGACAGCCTGCAAAGTGCAGCGGGATATTTGATGTTCGCTGACAAGCGTATCGAATTGGGCGGCCATCTGCGGAAACTTCCGATGGGATATTTCACTTCCGGCAATATTGGCAAGATCAGTTCTGTCCTCAGTACCGACATGGTGTTCATTGAAGAAGTCGCTATGAGTACGCTGGGAAACATGATGAGCTATCTGCTGTCCTCGCTGGTTTTGCTGGCGTTCATGTTTTATCTGAATTGGCAGATTGGCTTGATTGCTGCGATAGTTACTATTTTGGCATGGCTGGTATCTAAGGGAATGAACAAAGTTTCCCTACGAGAAGCAGCAGGCCGTCAGGAGCAGAGTGAACGGCTGACCGATGCGGTGCTGTCTTTTGTGGAGGGCATTGGTGTTATTAAGAGCTATAACCTGCTTGGAGAAAAATCCGAAGAACTGTCCGGCAATTTCAAGCGTTCCAGAAATACATCGCTTGACTTTGAACGGAAAATGACCCCGTGGACAATGGGGCTGAATATTCTTTACGGTATTGGTATTGCGGCAATTTTCGGCCTGTCTATTGTGTTGGAACAGAGCGGTGCGCTTTCTTTGGCTTATGTGTTGGGGGTTCTGCTGTTTGTATTTGATCTTTTTGGCCCGTTGAAGGCGCTCTATGGAGAAGCCTCCAGACTGACCGTTATGAATGCTGCCCTTGATCGTATTGAAGCGGTACTGGATGAACCAGAACTTTCCGACAACGGCAAGCAGCATATTCCAGCTCAGGCACAGCCGGGACAGCCAGAAGTCCAGTTCAACGATGTTACATTTGCTTATCAGGACAAAGAGGTTCTGCATCATATCAGTTTTGCCATGAAGAAAAATTCTATGACAGCGCTGGTTGGACCGTCCGGTAGCGGTAAGTCCACCATTGCAAACTTGCTGGCGCGGCTTTGGGATGTAAAATCTGGCAATGTGACGATAAGGGGCGTGGATATTCGCAATGTACCTCTGTCGGAATTGATGGATCAGATCAGCATGGTATTCCAGCGTGTGTATCTGTTTTAGGACACCATTTACAACAATATCAGTATGGGAAAACCGAATGCCACGGAAGAAGAAGTCTATGAGGCTGCCAGAAAAGCCCGCTGCTATGATTTCATTATGGCTCTGCCTGATGGGTTCAAAACGGTGGTTGGCGAAGGCGGCGCGACACTCTCCGGGGGCGAAAAGCAGCGTATTTCGATTGCACGCTGTATCCTGAAAGACGCGCCTATCGTCATTTTGGACGAAGCTACCGCAAGTGTGGATACAGACAATGAAAGCTATATTCAGGAAGCTATTTCCGAATTGGTGAAGGGAAAGACCCTGCTTGTAATTGCTCATCGTCTGAATACGATCCAAACTGCTGATCAGATTTTAGTTATAGACAACGGCCAGATTGCACAGCAAGGAAACCATGAGGAACTTTTGAAACAGCCCGGTATCTATCAGGATTTCGTCAATATCCGAAAGAGTGCGGCTGGATGGAGTCTTGCTTAATGACGAAAGGAGCTGCCTATGAAACTTCGTACTGCCGGAGAGGATTATTTGGAGGCCGTGCTTATACTCCAAAAGAAGCTCGGTATGGTGCGTTCCGTGGATATTGCCGCCATGGAGGCCTGTCTGAAAAAGATGGAGACGCGGGAACAGAAATATTCCGTTGAACTGGATAAGGCTTTGACTGAATATGCCGAGTTGAAAGCGCAGACTGCGGATTTTGATCCGGTGGAGCTGTACAAAGCGCGGAATGCAATCCGTCCTGTGCAGGAAAAGGAGGTAGAACAGAAATTAGAGGGCACCATGCACGAGAAGCCTTCCCTTATTATGCTGCTCAGCGCCAAGCAAGAAACGTCTCGACTGCTCGGAGAGGATGCGGAGAATCGGCAGGCGCGGCAGATGATCATGCGGCGAAGGAGTACTGAGCAACTTAAAAGGTCTCACCTTAAAACGGATCGATGCAAGATCGAACGTTAATGATAGCGCAAAAGCAGTAGTATTATGTGAATACGTCATTCATGTTGTGTGAATTTCTGTTCTTCTCCTTGCAATCACCCCATCTGTGCAATATGAAACAAAATGGGTATCAGAACGCAGCGTTTGGATGCTTCGCTCTGATGCCCTTTTACGATATAGTTTCTTTTACCGCGGCGACAACGATTACCGGAATTCCAGCGTCTCTTTCTGCAACGCTGAACCCCTTTTGATTAGTGATTTTTTCTCCGCACCTCTTGCAAAACAGAAAGAAACGCGGTATAATATGACCAAAAGAACCGAATTGGTCATATTTAAGGAGGCGTGGGCTTGGCTTTTACCGACTATGAAACAGAACAACTTCACAAGGCGCTGCTGAAGGAAACAAGACGCTGCGCCGTCACACTGGGGATGAAGAAAACCTCCGTGGATCAACTGACAAAGGCTGTCGGTATCGCAAAAGGCTCGTTTTATAAATTCTACGAATCCAAGGAGATGGCCTTCTTCGCAGTTCTGGAAAGTATCCACTCCGAGCTTTACGGAGTGGCTGACCATGCACTGAGCGAAGCAAACGGCTTGCCATCGTCGGAGCGCGCGGCAGAGGCGGTTCTGGCCGTCTGCCGAAGGCTGTCCGATACCGGCGACATGGTTTTCATTGAAAACGATGCGAAGCTGCTTTTGCAGAGACTGCCGGAGGATGTCAAAAACATCCATTACCACGATGACGAGACGCACATCCGTCAGCTTCTGGAAAAATATGACCTTGTGCCGAGTCGCGGCATCTCTTTGGCTGCCGCCACGGTGCAGGGACTGATTCTCACAGTTTCCCATAAGGAGCAGATCGGGGAGCTATACCCGCAGGTGCTGGAAACGCTGGTGTACGGTGCTTGCAGGGAGCTATTTGAATAAGCCGAAAGGCCGCAGAAATGCGGCTTTTTCAAGGCATGCCGGTTAGCCTCTCCTAACCGCGCAACTGTGCGTATCGGTTAGATGAATCTAACGCCGAAAGGAATGAAAGAGATGCGAGAACACAAGAATTTCTGGGACAAAAATGCCGGACGTTATGACCGCTTTATGCGAAAGGATCGGGTGGCGTATGACAAGATGTATGTGCTGATCCGGCCGGTTGTAAAAGCCAAGACGGTGTTGGAGCTGGCGACCGGCACGGGATTGATCGCAAAACACATCGTAAACGCGGCGGCGCACATCGAGGCGACGGACGCCTCTGCGGAGATGATTCTTGAAGCAAAGCGGGATAATCAATCTGCAAAGCTGCACTTTTCCGTGCAGGATATGTTCCGCCTGCCCTATGCAGATAAGTCCTTTGATGTGGTGATCGTGTCCAACGCACTGCATATCGTGCCGCAGCCGGAGAAAGCCCTTGCCGAGATTCGCCGGGTGCTGAAAGACGATGGCGTGTTGATTGCGCCGACCTTTACCCACGCAGGGAACTCGTTTACCGGCAAGGTCAGGGCATTTTTCATGAAGCTGGCAGGCTTCCCTCTCCACAGCAAATGGACGAGCGCGGAATACCTGCGTTTCCTAAGGCAGAACAGCTGGACGGTGCGGAAAAGCGCTGTGCTGAAAGCCTCGTTCCCGCTGACCTATGCCGAGTGTGTAAAAATGGAGGTGTGATATGTCATTCTTTGAAAACACCCGCAAGCCCGTGGGCTTTGGCGGGAAAATTATGGTCGCCATGATGAATGTCGGGCACAGCGCCGTGGCCCGGTGGGGGCTTCAATTTCTGAATGCTGCGCCGGACGCCAAGGTGTTGGACTGCGGCTGCGGCGGAGGGGCGAACATCAAGAGACTTCTGAAAAAATGCCCGGAGGGTATTGTGAAGGGTATTGACTATTCCCCCGTCAGTGTGGAGAAATCCAAAAAGGTCAACGAGGCCGCCATAGCGGAGGGCCGCTGCACCGTTCTGCAAGGCAGCGTGGCGGATATGATTTTTGCAGGCGACTGGTTCGATGCGGTAACGGCCTTTGAAACCGTCTATTTCTGGCCCGATCTACCGCAGTGCTTCCGTGAGGTTTACCGGGTGCTGAAGCCAGGCGGGACATTACTCATCTGCAACGAAAGCAACGGCGATACGGACAAGGACAAGAAGTGGACGGAGATCATCGGCGGCATGACCATCTACAAGGACGCCGAGCTGAAGATGTATCTGGAGCAGGCGGGCTTTCACAATGTGCAGATACACAAAAAGAAAAGCTGGCTCTGCATTACGGCGTGGAAATGAGGGGGCTAAATCATGAGTATCTTTGCATCTATCTTACGCAGCGTATACAAGCTCTCCGGCGCGAAAAAGGCGTTCGCCTTGCCGGAGGATGCACTGAGAAAGGAAATTGAAAAGCAGAACCGGCATCGTGGTGTTTTTACGCCCACCGACCGCAAGGCATATTATGAAACAATCGCGGTAAACGGCTTTCTCTGCCTGATTGTGCGAGAACATCCGAAGCCGTCCGAGCGCGCGATTCTCTATTTCTTTGGCGGCGGCATGGTGATCGGCCCCGATAAGGGCGACCTGCCTGTGATGCGCAAGCTCTGCCGCAAGACCGGCTGTGATGTGTGGTTCCCGTTTTATCCCCTCTGCATGGAGTATTGTATCACCGAAACCTATGCGATGGTTTACGAATGTTACCGGAAAATGATTGGGCTGTATGGCGGCGGAAATGTCAGTACCTGCGGCTTTTCCTCCGGCGGTGCGCTGGCTTTGGGGATCGCGGCGCACAACAACGCGCAGCCCGAGCCGCTGCCGCAGCCGAGACACATCGTCGTTGTATCCCCCGGTGAAGTACCGTGGAACGATGCGGAAAGAGCGCGGATGCAGGCACTCGATGAAAGGGACGTTTCCATCGACTATGCCTTTATGGTGACGGTGGAGAAGTTCATGCGGCATGGCTGTGAGAATGTGCCGGCCTATATGCTCTCCGGCTCCCGGGGAGATTTTACCGGCGTAGGCGATATTCACTTCTTCTATTCTGCCGACGAGGTGCTCTACGGTGCTTTGCCGGACTTTGAGGAAGCTTGCAAACGGGCAAATGTCCCCTATACGGTGTCCGCCCGCCCGAAGATGGTGCATTGCTACTGTATGCTGCCGATCTTCAAGGAGGCAAAGGAGGACTTTGCGAAAATCGTGGACATTTTGAAAAAATGAGATTGGAAACGGTCGTGTGATGATTGAAACACGGAGGAAGAACCATGGAACGAAAAGAAGCCATTCGCGGTGCGTACCGAATGACAGGTGGAAACAGCCTTTATGACGGCATGATCACCTGCTCTACTCTGAGCGGGAAAGCGGTGTGCCGCTTGGTGTGGGCAATGAACAAGGCGGAAAACGACGCCTATCTGGAAGAGGCAATGTCCGGTATTCCGGAGCATTTTTTTGGCAAGCTGCTGGAAGTGCCAGTGGGAACAGGGATTCTGACCATGCCGGTTTATCAGACTATGCCGGAGGCGGACATTACCTGTCTCGATTATTCGCCCGATATGATGAGGCAGGCACGGGAAAAGGCTGACCGCCTGCACCTGAAAAATGTAACCTTCCGGCAGGGAGATGTGGGAGCACTCGCCTATGCAGACGACACCTTCGACATCGTTTTGTCGCTGAACGGCTTTCATGCTTTTCCGAACAAGGAAGCCGCCTATCGGGAGGTTTTCCGGGTTTTGAGACCCGGCGGGACATTCTGCGGCTGCTTTTATGTGATGGGCGAGCACAAGCGGACGGATTGGTTTGTCCGGCATGTTTATGAAAAGGCAGGTTTTTTCACACCGCCCTATGAGACGGTTTCCAGTCTGAAAGCACGGCTGGATGGAATGTATACGGATGTGGACATGGGAAACCTGAAAAGCATGGCATGGTTTGTCTGCCGAAAAGCGGGTTAATCTGAGATGGTCTCATGCACGCAAGAAAGAACAAGGAGGGAGGCAATCAGATGAAGGACAAAGAACTTCTATTCGACCGCAAAAGCCATGTGCTGTATTCAAAGCCTTGCAAGAAAGAAATCCTGGCGAAAATCGCCATGCACTATCCGAAAGCAGAGCGGGAGACAGTATGGGAAAAGGTGCAGCGGCAGTACGCGGTCTTTCTCTCCGACTGGCGCACCGACTTGAGCGGCAAAAAGAACTTCCACAACGGCGTAGGCGGCACCTACGACTGCATCGCCATCATGAGCTATTATGTGGTCTGCAAAGCAGTTACTTCGTTCCGTGAAATCGAAGAAATGGAGGAAAATCTGATTCTTCCGACTTTCCGCAAGCTGAAATTTGTGGACTGCAACAAGCCGTTCTGGAGGAAGCTGATGTACAAGGCGTTTGTTCGTGCGAAAAGCGGCTGCGACAAATGGCACGATTACGAGATGTCGGTTGCACCTTATGAAACCGACAAGCCTATTTATTATGAATTTACGGCGTGCCCGACAGCGGAGTTTGCTATCAAGCACGGTCTTACGGATATTATGCCCGTCCTGTGTAATGTGGACTTTGCGTCTATGGAGCTGCTCCATGCAAGGCTTATACGGACGAACACCTGCGTGGACGGCTGCCGATGCGATTATACCATCTGCGGCGATAAAGACCCGTATCTGAAGGCGCATCCCGAATATCGGGATGAAGCCGGATTTCGGCGAAACAAGCAACAATTTACGCAAAGGGGGTGAGATAAATGAAAACTTTTCTCGGAATACTGATTCCCTTTCTCGGCACAACGTTGGGTGCGTCCTGCGTGTTCTTTATGAAAAAATCCCTTGGCGATCTGGTGCAGCGCTCCCTTGCCGGCTTTGCCGCCGGTGTGATGGTGGCAGCGTCCATCTGGAGCTTGCTGATCCCCGCCATTGAGCAGTCGGAGGATATGGGGAAGCTGTCCTTTCTCCCCGCCTTTATCGGATCTTGGGTCGGCGTGCTGTTTTTGCTCCTGCTTGACCGTTTGATTCCCCATCTTCATGTGGGAAGTGAACAGGCCGAGGGTCCGAAAAGCAAGCTCGGGCGCACCACCATGATGGTGCTGGCTGTTACCTTACATAATATCCCGGAGGGAATGGCAGTCGGCGTGGTGTATGCAGGCTTCCTCGCGGGAAATACGCAAATTACGGCGGCAAGCGCACTTGTCCTGTCCCTTGGCATCGCCATTCAGAATTTTCCCGAGGGGGCGATCATCTCCATGCCGCTCCGGGCGGAGGGGGAACGCAAGGGCCGAGCGTTTCTCGGCGGTGTGCTTTCCGGCGTGGTCGAGCCTATCGGCGCGGTGCTGACGCTTCTTGCGGCGCAGCTTGTGATCCCGGCGCTGCCGTATCTGCTGAGCTTTGCAGCGGGCGCCATGCTCTATGTGGTGGTAGAGGAGTTGATTCCGGAAATGTCGCAGGGGCGGCACTCGAATCTTGGAACGGTGTTCTTTGCGGTAGGCTTCAGCGTGATGATGGTGCTGGATGTGGCGCTGGGATAAGTAAGTAAATGATGATTTTACAGGTGATTTTGGAAGGCATAGGACTTGGCGTTCTGCTCATTTTGGTTTGCGCCATCGGTACCCGCAAGGGCGCGGTGGGCATGTTGCATCTTTACAGCCCTGAAGTTCAAGGTAGGTGCGTAAAGCTGGGGCTTACAACACACAAAAATAAAGCGGAACGCTTTGATTTTCAAAGCTGTCTGCGTCCCCGGCTACATCGCCTATGTGCTGGTCTATATTTATCCGGTGAACGGCGCGCGTGGCTTTCTTGCGGGCTTCTGGCAGCTGTTCGTTATTCTGTCGGTGATGAATCTGATCGACCGATTTCTGATCGACGGCTACTGGGGCGGCCTCACAAAGGCGTGGACGATCCCCGGCACAGAGGACTTAATGCCTTATATTACCGCTAAGGACAAGACAAAAAAGTGGCTGTTCGGCACGGTGGGCATGGCGGTCATTTCGGCAGTGCTGGCACAATTATGATGATATTTGTTCGCTGAAAGGAGATACCCATGAAATACAAAATCGAGAAAAACACGGTACAGGAAACGCTGATCATCCCGCTGTTTGCGCGGAAGGTCTGCTCAGGACTATACCCGAATCTTTACCGGGATGAAACAGCGGTTCGCCTGATTGACGAGATTGACTACGATTTTTCTGAGTCGGAGAAAAAATCCCGCAGCCTGATGCAGCGTTTCGGTTCACTGGAGGTGGCCATGCGGCAGAATGACCTTGCTTTTGAGGTGCGGGATTATCTGAAATCTCACCCCAATGCGGCGGTGGTCAATCTGGGCTGCGGGCTGGACAGTACCGGAAAAAGCTGTGATAACGGCAGCTGCAAAATCTACAATCTGGACTTTCCCGATGTCATAGCCGTGCGCAACGAGCTTTTGCCCGCCGGGGAGCGTGAGAAAAATATCCCCTGCGATTTGAATAATACTGAGTGGTTTGCAAAAATTGATGCATCGGGCGGCTCGGTTTTCTTTGCCTCCGGCGTGTTCTATTATTTTCTGACCGAGCAGGTCAAAGCTCTTGTGCAGGGTATGGCAGACGCCTTCCCCGGCGGTGTGCTGGTGTTTGACGCTGCAAATCGGACGGCGGTAAAGATGATCGCCAAGACATGGCTCAAGAGTGCGAAAATCAAGGATGTGGGCGCTTATTTCGCGGTTTCCGACGCTCCCAAAGAGATCGGCGCGTGGGACAGCCGTTTGCAGGTCTCCAGCCGGGGCTATATGTTGGGCTACAATGATTTGAAAGACCTCTCCGTCAGCAGATTTTTCCGTTTTCTTGCCAAAGTCGGTGACGGAATGATGAAGATGCAGATTGTAAAGATCAGATTTGGTGGCAAGCAATGAAAATTCTGGTATATGGTGCAGGTGTTTTAGGGTGTAATCTGGAAAGGAATCTGTTTCACGCCGGAAAGGATGTGACCCTGCTTGCCCGGGGAAATTGGGCAGAGGAAATCAGGAAGAACGGACTGCGGATCAAGGATCAATAAAGAAGGCAGCCCACCGGCAAAATGCCGAGAAGTGTTGAGGGGAATATCACCATTCCGGCTACCTGCCCGAAGAGGCTACCCCGCATCCAGTCAATGAAGGCTGCTTGTCAATGCGAATTGCACACTCCTTTACAAAAACATACCTTGACAAATCTCGTCTCAAAAGCAGATGTTAGAGGATTTTGCCCGACGGAATGGGCTGCCCAACCCTACGCACTTTACCGATGATGGTATCTCAGGCACCC
>OBXO01001392.1_pt1 | contig 11528 bp, 13 predicted proteins | sample 1501431 | NCBI WGS metagenome assembly OBXO01 (sample SAMEA2580163, study PRJEB22360) | human gut metagenome | biome: human gut; feature: human-associated habitat; material: faeces | place: Denmark | collected 2008/2010 | reverse complement strand
CCCCCTCACCACACCGGACATGGTCCGTTCCGGACGCGTCCTCCAAACCTCAGTTAAATCTCCCTTCGATATATTCTTTTACTCTCTTTACATACGCGAGCATTTCGTCATCCAGCGGATAACGGATAACGCAGCCCGGAGTCAGGATCTGGTGAAGGCCCCTGAGCGTTTTAAAACTCTCGTAAATCTGGTTCTGAATCTCATTCTTATGTCCGTTGGTGATATCCATACGCTTAAGGCCGCCCATCAGACATTTTCCCGTCATGAGGAAAGCCTCATCCAGTTCCGGAAGAGTCTCACCGGCATGCCAGTTGAATACGGAAACAGGATAATCTTTCAGGATGTCGAACATGATATTATTTCCGTGGGCATGAATCGTATTGAACCAGCCGTCTTTTGCCGCTTCCAGAACCTTTAAATCGTATGGCTTGCCATATTCCAGATATTCCTCCGCAGTCATGGAGTCATAGGAACTCATCTGGGAAGCGAAAAATACGCCGTCGGCGCCAAGGCGGATGGCCTCTGCAGTCAGAGCCATGGTTGTTTCGGTAATAACATCCAGCGCATTCTTTACAAGCTCGCCCTGGCCTTCCCTGATATGGGTCAGCATCGTCTTGCCGGAAATCTTGTCGGCAGTCGTTATGGGGCTGAATACGGTAAACAGAACAGGAACATCTTCTCCTTCTGTTTTTTCAAGCAGGAGCTTCAGGGAGGTCAGCTCCCTCGCGAGGCTGCCTTCTGTAATCGGACAGGGAGTCAGCTTCAGCCAGTCGGCTGCTTCCTTAACCGGAGTTTTGGTTACTTTGGCAACCCCTCCTTTGGCAATTTCCGAATAGTCAATCTCGCATCCGAAATCTTCAATTGGGTACATGCCGTTATTCATAGTTTTTATAAAATCCACATCATAAGTTTTGTAGAATTCATAAGTCTTTTCCGCCAGCAGGGCAGGGTCCAGGTCGATGCCCGGAAGATGGGTCCATAAGGAATAGGGTAATTTGTCCGGTTTAGTTCCTTTTACAGCTGCCTGGATTCGTTCACGCTTTGTCATAATTCAACCTCCAATGTTATATGTATGCATTTTTATTAATAGTCTGTAAATTCCTTTCGGTAATCCCAGTATAAAAAAGAGAGCGGCATAATGTCCAACAGGTTTTTCAATTATGACAACAGCTAAATGGCTGTGGAAATGATATATAAGTGTGAAAGAATTATTAATAATATAAATAATTCAGAAATCCCCTAATATTGGAAGAAGAATATCAATTATTTATCTTGTAATTAATATGGAAATTTGGTATTAAATTTAAGAAGCGTTCGAGGCATAGAAAAATACGCTGTAGAAAAATGTCACATCCTGGCTGCATGAAAGAACAACTACAACCTTTTGGCTGTTGATGTAAAGGGAAAAGCTGTTGGTAAATTTGGTCATGTTATTATATGATAAGTTTAAAATTAAGACAAAATTGAACAAAAGCAATCAGGATTTAAATCGCGCCGGAATAGAGCGGATATCGGCTACTTGCCCGGACGTGAGTTGAAATTATATTTATACATATATATCAGAAAGGAAAGGGAAAATTATGAAGAAGACTACTACAAAATTACTGGCGCTTGCATTGGCAACGGTTATGCCGCTTACATTGGCGGGATGTTCAGGAAGCCAGGGTACATCAGAGACAAAGGCAGAAGCACAAAAGGGCGGAGAGGCCGAAGCTCCGAAGAAAGCAAAAGGCGAGTGGCCGGCAGAGACAATCACACTTGTCTGCCCATTCTCAGCAGGCGGCGGTACCGATATCGGAGCGCGTAATATGGCGACGGCTCTCGGCAAGGAGCTGGGCGTAAATGTGGTTGTTGAGAACCAGACAGGTTCCGGCGGCTGGATTGCCTGGACCGATTTAATTACCGGCGACTATGACGACGGATATACGGTAGGACTTATTAATCATAACTATGCCATGGGAGAACTGGATCCGGACAACCCACGCCAATACAATCTGGATGACGTGCAGCTTCTGGCTAACCAGGCAATCGACTACAATGTAATGGCAATCCGCAGCAATGACACACGTTTTACCGACTTGGACAGCTTTATCGAGTATGCAAAAGCAAATCCGGTTCTTGTTTCTGCCCAGGCGACCGGTATTACCGACGGCGATGCAACTACGGCAGAGTGGTTTAATAAGACCTTCGGAACTCAGATTACGGTAGTACCGGTTGACGGCGCGTCCGACAGCCGCGGTATGTTCCTGGCAGGTGATACGGACGTATTCTTTGCTTCCATATCCGATGTACAGAGCGCATATCAGTCCGGTGAAATGAAGATTGCCTGCGTTTTCTCCGAAGAGCGCAGCGATTTTATGCCGGACGTACCTACTGTAAAAGAGACAACAGGCGAGGATTTCGTGGCTTTCGCAGCGCGCGGTTACTTCTATCCGACGAATGTGTCACCTGAGATTGCAGCTAAAATGACAGAGGCCATGTTAAAGGTGATGGAGGATCAGGAGTATGTCGACAATATGGCGGCACTGGGACTGAAGCTTGACAACACCTCCGGTGATGCATTCAAAGAACTGCTTGAGAGTCAGGTAGATACCCGTAAGGAGATCTGGGGCTCTGCTGAATAATAGTGAATTAACTCTGCCTGCCGCCCCCTCGTAAGTGAGCGGGGCGGCAGGCAGCAACACTAAATGACCTGACAAAAGAAAGGGAGTCTGTCGATATGAGTAAGAAATTTCACAGAGATGTGTGGGTGGGCCTGGTTCTGCTGTTATTTTGCGCCGCCGTGCTTGTTAATGCGGTGCAGATTTCGGGGCAGGCCGCTTATCTGCCGGTTGCACTGGCCGTCCTCATGGCTGTCTGCGCAGTTTTCATTATATTAAAAGGGCTTCGCCTGACAAAAGAACAGATGGGCGAGTACAGTTATCCGCTGACCGTTAAAAATAGCAAATATGCATTCCTGTTTATGTTTTTTATCTTTATCTATTATCTTGGATTTCGATATATTACATATTGGATTGCAACCCCGATATTTATGCTTTTTACACAAAAGTATCTGAAACTGAAGTCATTCAAGATTAACCTGCTGATTACCGTGCTTTATACAATCCTCGCGTTTATCGTGTTTGTAGTGATTCTGCACCTTCCTATCTATAAAATAGGTATTTTGGGCCGGTTTTTCCGCTATCTGTAAGAGGAGGGAGAATAAATGTTAGAATATTTATCGATCGCGCTGACCTCATTCCTGTCAATTGAAGTTATAATCGCATTAATTGTCGGCGTTGTAGGCGGTATGGTTATCGGAATTATCCCGGGTCTCGGGCCGTCCGTTGGTATTGCCCTTCTGCTCCCGATTTCCTTTTCCATGAGCCCGACAGCAGCTCTGGTTATGATGACAGCCATGTACACCACAGGTGTTTACGGCGGTTCAATCACCGCTGTTCTCTGTCACACTCCTGGTACGGCAGCTTCTGCCGCCAATATTCTAACCACACCGGGGGTGGGGCCTCTTCGCCCGCCACTACAATGGATGGTTATGAGATGACCAAACAGGGGCGCGGCATGGAAGCGATTTCCGTTGTTACGGTAGCGTCCGTTGTGGGCGGAATCATTGGAGGCATATGTCTCATTCTGTTTGCTCCTGCACTCGGAAAGATCAGCCTGATGTTCTCCACACTGGAATACTTCCTGGTAGCCTGTTTCGGCGTGCTTGTAGTAGCCGGCCTTACCGGTGAAAATCAGGCGAAAGGTATTTTTGCAGCTCTGTTTGGATTGCTGATTGGCTGTATTGGAATGGATTCCATCAGCGGTGTTTCAAGGTTTACCTTTGGACAGCTCTGGCTGGAGGACGGACTTGATTCGACTCCGATTCTGATCGGCCTGTTTTCCATCTCCCAGGTACTGATTCTGGTGGAGAAGCTGATGCGCGGTACGGGTTCCACGATTGTGGAGGATCCCAGTGCCGGTCTGAAGGGCAAACGCTGGAGCAAGGGTAACGGAAAGAAGCTGGCGCCGACAATGTTTAGAAGCTCTGTCATCGGTTCCTTTGTCGGCTTTATCCCGGCGGCCGGTGCATCAATCGCAGCCTGGATCAGCTACAGTATGGCAAAACGTACCTCTAAGAATCCGGAAGAATACGGCAAAGGCTCTATCGTCGGAATTGCAGCTTCCGAGTCGGCAAATAACGCGGCCTGCGGCGGCGCCATGATTCCGCTGTTCACACTGGGTATTCCGGGCAGCCCCGTTACCGCGATTCTTTACGGCGCGCTGCTGATGCACGGCCTTCAGCCGGGCAGTGACTTATTTATCGGCTCCAAAGCTCCGACAACCTATGCCATTTTCCTGGGTTACCTGTTTGCAAATATTTTGATGGGTATCATAGGAGTATCTATGGCAAAACATATGGCCCGAATCTGTCTGGTGCCAAACTCCGTGCTGGTTCCGATTATCGTGGCTCTTGCCAGCATCGGTACATATGCCCTGAGCAACAGCATGTACGAGGTGGTAATTATGCTCGTATTCGGACTTCTCGGCTATCTGATGAAGATTTACGGCTTTGAGCCGGCGCCTCTCGTACTGGGTGTTGTACTGGCAGATATTCTGGAGTCAAACTTCAGACGGACCCTGATAATCGCGGCGACGAAGGGCGGTCTGGTACCGTACTTCTTCTCCAGGCCTATCGCTATCGTTATTGTTGTTGTAATTCTTGTTTTTGCCCTGGTACCGGTAATCCGGAAAATGCAGGCTAAGAAAGCGGCGGCGAATTAATTTCTTATAAAATTGGAAAATCTCCCCGAGGTACCGGTCCTGTACGGTCTTCTGGGGAGATTTTTGATTCATTTAAAATAATTTTACATATAATTATAAAATCCGCGCATTCTAATGATGAGGTGATGAATATGATCGATAATCATGAACTTCCAATCGGCTTCACCATGGAACTGGCGCAGCATTCAGATATACTGAACCGTTTTGCGGCCCTGTCTCATGAAGAGCAGGAGCGTTATATCGACGGTTCCAGAGAGGTGGAGAGCAGACAGGAAATGAAGAATTACGTGGAAAATATGTTCCGCGGGTAACAGGCCGGATGCGCTGAATCAATGATTGACGCATCCAGGGAAAGGTAGAATTCAATGCTTGGCCGGTTCCAGTCCAGGCAGCTCCATTCCAGACGGCCGCAGCCCCGTTCCACGGCTGTGGCCGCCAGTTTTTTCAGCATTGCATTTCCATAGCCTTTTCCCCGATGTTTCGGGAGAATAAAGTGATCCTCGAGATAAATTCCGGCTCTTCCTCCCAGCAGTTCCTCAGTCGCAATGACGTTGCCGGCCATTTGTTCATATTCGGCCAGCGCTTTGATAAAGGCCAGAATCAGTCCCGTATCCTTTCTCTGCGCGAAACGAAAGGATGGTTGCAAATTTTTCATTATCGTACTCCGTAAATAAGATTTAATCCTGCTTATGGTTTGTGACTTAGTCACAGAACAGCGGCATTTTTATATTTATAATACAATCATCTTATAATACAATCATCGTAATAAGTCCACAATAAGCTAACATAACGGTTTAATATTTAGGTGAAAGGAAATGATGAATCATGGCAAACGTAAAAGAACTTACAAAACAGAATTTTGATAAGGAAGTATTAAATGCAGAAGGAGGCAGTGTCCTCGTTGATTTCTGGGCTCCCTGGTGCGGCCCGTGCAGAATGCAGGGACCGGTAGTGGAAAAATTGGCGGAAGGCGGCTACAGCGTGGCAAAGGTCAACATCGATGAGCAGCCTGAACTTGCGGAGCAATACCGGGTAATGTCCATACCGACGCTGATTGTCTTTAAAAACGGCAAGGTAGAGGACCAGATGGTTGGCGTACAGTCTTATCAGACTCTGGAAAAGGCATTGCAGAAGTAGGATACGGGAATTGCAGAAAGCTGAATGTGTGTAAAAGAATGAAGAAAGAGACAGGAGAATACTGCGGCGGCAGCACCTGTCTCTTATTTTTCTGCCGCCTTTTCCCCTGTCTGGTCTTTTCTACCCCTCGGTTGAGATAATCTCGTAAAGCATTTTCTTATCCAGGATATTGATTGTACCTCTGGAAATTTCGATGCACCCGTCTTTGACGAGAAGCCTGAGGTTGCGGCTCACTGCTTCTCTGGCGCTTCCTATGGCTTTGGCAAGCTGTTCCTGGGTAAGAGCCAGCGTTGAGGAACGCTGGGCCACGGATTCGTCAATCAGGAAGACCGCGATCCTCTGCCGGAGATTCATAAAAAACATGCGCTCCACGGCAGAGATGACATCGGAGAAGCGCTCTGTCATCAGCCGGTAGGCAAAATTCTCAACATATATATTGTTCTTCATCAGCGACTGGAATACGGCGCTGGGAATCAGCAGCACATCGCAGTCCGTTTCCGCCTCAATTTGAACATCAAAGGTGATGGCGGAAAGGATGCAGGATGCTGACAGAATACAGATGCTGCCTTCCCTGAGTCTGAACATGGTGGTTTCTTTTCCATCGTCGGACAGCAGGAATGTACGCAGTATGCCATGGCGGATAATCAGGGCGCCCAGACACTCATCCTCGCCTGAGTGTACGGACTGGCCCGCTTCGTAATGCAGCAAATGCAGTTTGTCGATTATCAGTCTTTTATCATCATCGGAGATGTGATTCCAGAATGACAGATTTTTTAAATATACATTAACATCGGTTGACGTCATACAAACACCTCTGAATTTAAAAAGTCAAAGACACTGGGGCTGCATGAACAGGCTCCTGTGCCTACCCGGAGAAGCGGTAATCCGCAAATCCCTGATTACTGCATAGCTCCGGTAACAATACTATTTTGTAACAGTTCAGACAGCATGAACTGTTATTCTATTTTTTCTTGTGATACAGATATCTCGGTATTCCGTCTACCATTACAGGTGAAACATCTCCCTGAATTAATGGGCGGACATAGCTGATAAACTCTTCGGTCACATAAGTGCCGTCCTTGTTAATCCATTCTCTGGGAACGGTTTTTTCGACATTGGACACCTTGTGTACATTACGCAGCTCCGTTGTACATTGATATGGATCATCGGAAATCCGCTTCAGGATAACCATCTCACCGGTATCGCCCTCGTCAGCGGCCTTGACGGCGGCGCCTCCGACCTGGAAGGCTTCCAGGATATCGATTCTGGATGCCAGATGGGAAGCGGCCCTCTGGAGGGAGCTTAGCTCGATACTTCGTGTTTTGCAGCCGATTTCCTGGGAAAGACGGCGCGCCAGATAGTTGGCGGTCCCAGTCAGCTGTTTGTGGCCGAAAGCATCTACGAAATCCACTCCGTCGGTTAATTCGCAGACATACCGCCCGTCTTCCAGACGGATCCCCTCGGAAACAGCGGCAATTACGAACGGTTTCTTCTCGAGCAGTTTCTTTACGCGTGAGAGGAAATCCTCGATGTCAAAGGCAACCTCAGGCAGATAGATAAGGTCCGGGCCTTCACAGTCCTCCCCGGCCGACAGAGCGGCCGCACCGGTCAGCCAACCCGCATTACGTCCCATAATCTCAACAATGGTAACAAGACCTTTGCTGTAAACGAGAGCGCTGCTGTCCTGGATGATTTCCTTGGTGGATGTGCCGATATATTTGGCGGCGCTGCCGTATCCCGGCGTGTGATCCGTGAGAGCGAGATCATTATCAATCGTTTTCGGGACTCCTACGAACTTAGTCGGATATCCTTTGATAATTGCATAGTCGGAAAGCTTTTTGATTGTATCCATAGAATCATTGCCGCCTATGTAAATAAAACACTCTATATTAAGTTTATCAAGAATTTCGAATATTTTTTCGTAGGACTCGATGTTTTCATGAATCTCCGGCAGTTTATAGCGGCAGGAGCCGAGATAGGCGGCCGGGGTCCTCTTCAACAGTTCTACGTCCAAATCGGTCTCAATATGCTCCGACAAATCAATATATTGTTCATTTAACAAGCCTTCAATGCCGTGCAGCATCCCATATACTTTTGGCGCCCCTCTGTCGATGGCAGTCCGGTATACACCGGCAAGACTGGAGTTAATGGCTGCGGTTGGTCCGCCTGACTGGCCGACAATTACATTACCTTTCATATGTTACCCCTCCAAACTTTCATGATAAAATTATTATATCAGTTTTATCATGGTACAACAAGAAAAAGTGACGGAATATTGCTTTTAGAGTCAAACTTCATTATAATAAAATAATACAAAAGTATTGACACGGAGAAGAAGATGCTATATTCTATAGAATATAACAGGTCTTCCCGCGGATGGGAGAAATAATGCTGATTAACGAATTACCAACAGTGGGGAAAATGCCTTTGAGTGAAAAGGTATACAGAATACTTGTTCAGTCGATTGTGGATGGTGAACTTCCTCCAGGAACGAAACTTCAGGAGAAACATGTGGCAAAACAGATGGAGGTAAGCGCCACTCCGGTCAGAGAGGCTTTCAAGAAGCTGGCGGGAGATGGTTTTATTGAGATTGTACCTTATTGCGGGGCAATCGTGAAGGAACTCGACGAGGAGGAGATAAGGGAGGCCTATCAATGCAGGATAGCGCTTGAGAAGATGGCTCTTGAAGAGGCCATCGATCGTTTTGACGACAATGCCCTGAAGCAGCTCTTCGACATTATCGAGAAGGAAAAAGAAACTGAGGGGATTATGGAAGTTTCCAGAATCAATAAAAGTTTCCATGACGTAATTTATTTTACTGCCGACAATACGATGCTTTGCAGACTGCTCGACATGCTGAACACGGTTATTGCCCGGGATATGAAATATTCTGCCAGTGATGAAAAGCGGAGGAAAGAGATTTACCATGAGCATGTTGCAATAGCGCAAGCAATACGGGATCACCGGCTTGAGCTGGCGCAGCAGGCTATGGTGACGCATATCCGCAACGGCCAGAAATACATAGAGAGCTGCCGGTCGTCCCGGAACGAAGAAACACCAAGTCCAGATACACCATAAAAAAGAAGGAAACTTCTTTTTTTTACCCGTAAAAATTCTATAGAATATAGAAAATAGAATAAATGATATAAGGAGGAATCAAAATGAAGAAGATTTTAATGTCAAGAGGTGCAGACAAAGTGGTCAGCACCTGTGTCAAGGTGCAGCCGGGAGAAGAGGTTGTTATTATCACGGAAGAATCTAAAATGAGGATTGCAGAGGCCGTGGCGGCAGCCGTATACCGGGTAGGGGCACATCCTATTCTTACAATTATGGAACCAAGAGAACAGGACAGCCAGGAACCTCCAAGAACCATAGCGGCTGCCATGAAAACCAGCGACGCTTTCATTTCCATCGTCGGAAAATCTATTACCCATACAAATGCCGTCAAGGAGGCGACACAGAACGGTTCCAGAGGCGTTGTTCTGACTCAGTTCAGTGAAGACATGATGATTCACGGCGGCATCGAGTGCAATTTTGAGGAGGCAAAAGTGGTATGCAAGGCGATGGCGAAAGCTCTGGCCGGTTCCGGTGAAATTGTACTGACAACGGCAGCCGGGACAAACCTCAGATATTCGGCAGCCGGGAGAAGAGGAAATTCCCTCTACTGCATGGTTGAAAAAGGTGAATTTTCCACGATTCCCACCGTTGAGGCCAATGTGTCGCCGGTGGAGGGAACGGCTAATGGAGTGATAGTGGCGGATGCCAGCATTCCCTATATCGGAATCGGTGTTCTGGATGAACCGGTACGCCTTACGGTGGAGAACGGTTTCATAACTTCGATTGAGGGGGGAAAGCAGGCTGAAATGCTAAAAGCAGATTTGGCGGCTAAACAGGACCCAAATGTCTATAATATAGCTGAGATGGGCGTGGGGCTGAATCCTCAGTGCCGTTTTATGGGATTTATGCTGGAAGATGAAGGTGTGTATGGTTCGGCCCATATCGGAATCGGAACAAGCATCACGCTGGGGGGCGTTGTGAAGGCATCCTGCCACTATGATCTTATTATGAAAGATGCGACGATTGTGGCGGACGGAAAGACTTTGATGGAAGCGGGGAAAGCATTGGTATAATTTTCAGAAGGAGAAGGCAGGGAGGTAATAACTATGACAATTGAATTAAATGTATATCATACAATAGCAATAGCGATCGTTATCCTGATTGCCGGCGAGGCAATCCGCAACCGGGTTATGGTTCTTCAAAAATACTGTATACCGGTACCGGTAGTCGGCGGCCTGTTATGTACGGTTATAATCCTTATCGGGCATGAAACGGGAGCTTTCGAGATAAAATTTGATATGGATTTTAAAGACTTTTTCATGCTGCTGTTTTATTCCGGGATTGGTTTTACAGCAAGCTGGAAGCTGCTGAAGAAGGGAGGGCCGCAAGTAATTATATTCCTGATTATTTCCTCTGTCGTGGTTGTATTCCAGAACCTGCTTGGAGTGGGGCTGTCAAAGCTGATGGGGATTGATCCGCTCGTAGGTCTTGCCACAGGCTCGATTCCCATGACAGGAGGCCACGGAACGTCGGCAGCATTCGCTCCCGTTTTAGAGGAGGCAGGACTAGCAAATGCCAACACAATTTCGCTGGCCGCCGCTACATTCGGCCTGGTTGCAGGCAGCCTGATCGGCGGGCCGACCGGACGTTTCCTGATCGAGCATTACCATTTAAAGAGTTCCGATGCGGCGGCTGTCTCCGTGAAGCTGGACGATAAAGAGCTGGGAAAAGCGTCGGGCGGCTCCAGTGAGCGGGCATTGACCGTAGGGGCATACCAGCTTCTGATTGCTGTTTCACTTGGATGTCTTGTCTCGGATTTACTGGCAAAAACAGGGCTATCTTTTCCTGCATCAGTTGGAGGGATGACGGCTGCCGCCATTATAAGAAACATTGCAGACAATACGGACCGCCTGAAGCTGAGACTTCCCGAGATTTCCATTATAAGCAATATCTCGCTCTTAATCTTTCTGGCGCTTTCCATGATGACACTGAAGCTGTGGCAGCTTGCGGATTTGGCAGTTCCCATGTTTTTGCTCCTTCTGGCCCAGACCTTGCTGATGTTTGTCTGCGCTGTGTTTATTACATTTAAATTCATGGGAAAGACGTATGATGCTGCTATGATTGCAGTCGGCCACAGCGGTTTCGGGCTTGGTGCAGTTCCGACGGCAATGGCAAATATGCAGTCTGTGGAGGCAAAATACGGTGAATCCCCGGATGCGTTCTTTATTGTGCCGCTTGTAGGCAGTCTGTTTATCAATCTGGTTAATACTTTTGTTATTACGGGGTTTGTGAACTTTCTAAGATAAGATTTAATTGAGAATGGAGGACGCGTCCGGAACGGACCATGTCCGGTGTGGTGAGGGGGATGTCTGAGTCTTCCGTCCCCGGTTGAAGGTGGCCGTGAGGGGGAATCCGGCTGGAATGAATTGCGGAGGGCCCTGTCGCGGCCACTACGTGTTTCCGGCAAACTGATATCAAACATTCCGCAATTCCTTAATAAAGGCGCATTGAAGGCATATCGTATTTCCCGCACACGGAAGCACTGAGTGGCCGCGACAAGGTCCGCCCCC